>Ga0114918_10006008_pt1 | contig 10321 bp, 8 predicted proteins | sample LantaG_FD_87015 | JGI IMG/M metagenome (GOLD analysis project Ga0114918, IMG submission 87015) | Deep subsurface microbial communities from Baltic Sea to uncover new lineages of life (NeLLi) - Landsort_02402 metaG | ecosystem: Environmental > Aquatic > Marine > Oceanic > Sediment | place: Baltic...
AGATGTGAGCGAATCAGTATTAAGTGATGTAATTAAAAAAATTAAAGAAAAACATGGCAAGGACTTACAAATGGAGGATTAATCCGTTTCAGGATTATTTATTTGCATCATTATTATATGGTGCTGATATAAGTGATGAAGAAATAAAAAAAGAAATTTTTGGTGGCATATCTACAATATTAGAACAGATTTTATCGGATGATGACGATTTAATGTATTTGAGTTTTGATATTAAGAAGAAAAATGTTTATTTTCGTGTTGTTTGTAATAATATCATTAGTGCACTTTGGTTATCAGGTATCTTTCCTAAAGATGCAAGATATGTCATGGAATGTAATGAATTTATAATGAATGATATAAAATATAAATTTAATAAAAAAACAAAGAAGTTATCATATCATAAAATAAGATAATATGAAAAAAGTTGCGGTTTTATTTTCGGGTGGTTTAGATTCAACATATTTAGTGTGGAAAAATCTTAAAGATGGAAATGAAGTATATCCAATTTATGTTGAAATTGAAAACAATATTGTTAAAACCATTCTTGAAAAAAATAGGACTAAATTATTATGTGAATTATTTTCAGAAGAATTTAATGAAAATATGAATTATGGTCATATTCATAATGTCCATTATGCTATAAGTGTTGGTGTTAAGGCATATGAAAATAGTTTATATTTTAAGCAAGTACCGATTTGGATATTTACGCTAATGTTTATTCAGAGTATTGGTATTGATGAGATTCAGGTTGGTTATGTATGTGGTGATGATGCAATTCCATATCTTAATGATATTCAGAAAATCTATAAATCGTATCAAAGTATTTGCGAACCATTAAAACCATTGAAATTCCCAATTATTAAAATAAAAAAAGAGATAATAGCTCATGAATTACCATCACAATATCTTGACTTAATTATTAGTTGTGAAAACGCTAAAATTATTGGTAATAAAGATGCTGAAATTGTGCAGTATGAACCATGTGGGAGTTGTGTTCCATGTGAAACAATAATTTCTACTAATTATTATGGTTTAAGAAATTTCCCTGAAATATATAAAAAACCATTAATTAGATTATATTCAAAAAAATTACATAAATTTAATCATAAAGTTTTAAATGAAGACGGTTTTGATGTGATGAATTTAATGTGTGAAAAAGAGGAAAGATTTGAACCAATACAATTGGAAATAGATTTTCATTGTATTGGTGGTGATTATGATTATCATAAAAAAAATGAAGACGATGGTTGTGGAATAATTAGTAAATAAGATAATATGGATAAACATAAGGTTTTAGGTGAAATAAAAGGATTTCTTGAGGGTTATAATAAAGATATTAAATATTTGGTTAATGTTGAAACCGACCCAAGAACTGATATTGCTGAATGTATAATTCATGAACCTAATCAAAAACCAAGAATTGAAAATATTAGGTATCAACCCTTCATGTATATGAAGGATTTAGAAAGACTTGGTAGGGAATTATATGTTGGAAAAGATGAGGAATATATTGAAAGTAAAAAGACTAAATATGGTGTTACAATTACTAAATTAAAAACTGGAAATCAAAAACGACTGGTTGATGGTTATTGTTATAAATTAACAGGTCGTAGGTCACATAATGATTTAATTAATTATGTTCGTGATGGTGGTCTCGACCCATTTGAAAAAATATATGATGAACTCGGAAATGTTGTAAGGGATGAAAAAGGTAAAATTGCATATAAAAACCGTGATTTATTTTACTCACCAAGAACTAATGAACAATTCTTTATTAGCACACAATCAAGACTTTATAAAGGAGATGAACAATATAAAGAAGTTCATCGTTTAACTGCTGACATCGAGACCACTGGTCTTAGATATCAAATTGCTAGAATGTTTGCGATTGGTGTTAGGGATAATAGAGGGTTGGAAACTATTTTGGAAGTTGAAAAACTTGACGATGATGAATCTGAAATTAAATTAATTCAAGATTTTTTTAATTTAATCGATTATATAAAACCTGCTATTATTTTAGGACATAATTGGGAAGATTTCGATATGGATTTTATTCTAGGTCGTGCAAAAATTCTTAAAATGGATATTAACGCACTCCCCAATGGATTAAAAAAGGGTGTTATCTTAAAAAGAAGAGGAAATACAAGTGTTAAGTATGGTAACACCAGTGATAAATATACTGCAACTCAGATGTGGGGTTATTCAATTATTGATACACTACATGCTGCTAAGAAGACTCAAGCGATTAATAGTGATATGAAAAGAACTAGTCTTAAATATATCGCTAAGTTTGAGAAGTTTGCAAGACCAAATCGAACATATATTAAAGGTGAAGATAATGATATCGGTAGATATTATAATGAAAATAATGTATTTTTAATTAATGATAAGAACGAATATGTTGAAATACCTAATGAATATCAGGAACTAGTAACAAATTTATATAAATTACAAATAAATAAAGATAGTTTTAGTCCTGAACAATATAAGGTTATTAGAAATAAATTTCTTGATGGTCAAAAAGATTTTGTTGTTTGGTATAAGAAAAACTGTACTGAGAAAAAACTCACAACATTTCTTGGTGGTAGGAAACTTGTAAAACAATACTTACTTGATGACCTTTGGGAAACCGAACAAGTTGATGAATTATATAATCAATCATCATTTATGTTAGCTAAAATTGTCCCAACAACATACCAAAGGGTTTGTACAATGGGTACTGCAAGTATTTGGAATTTATTGTTAACTGCTTGGAGTTTTGAAAACGATTTAGCGATACCAATTCCTGATAAATTTGAACAATTTGGTGGTGGTTTGGCTAGAACATATAAAAAAGGTTTTACCACAAGATTAATCAAAATTGATTACGCATCACTATATCCGATGATTCAATTGACAGATGATGTATTCCCAATGTTTGATATTACAGGTGTTATGAAAAAAATGTTGTTATATATGACAACAACTCGTAATATTTATAAGAAAATGGGTGCTTATATCGAACTTGATGAAGAAGAAATTGGTTTATTGAAACAAATTGACCTTGAAGCATATGATAAATATGTTAATGGTACATTAACACCAGAAGACATTGCAATGTTTAAGGTGAAGCAATTACCTATTAAGATTTTGAATAACTCACTTTATGGTGCATTGGGTTCACACATTAGTTTCAATTGGTCAGATAATGTTTGTGCTGCTAGAATTACAAGTGTGGCACGTATAGAACTTCGTCATGCAATTGATTGGTTCAGTAAATTAGGTTGTATTGCATTACTTTGTGTTACTGATGGTGTTAACTTTCAAATCCCAACACATACTAAGATTAGAGTTAATAGTGAAGGAATAAATGAGGGAGAAGTTGAGGGGTTAATTGAAGATATGTGGCAATATAATGATAAGGTAGGAATAAGTGCTCTTATTGACTATTTCAATGACACTGAAATGAAACCACCTTATATGAGTGTTGATGATGATGGTAAGAGCGAATCATGTCTAAACCTTGCCAGAATTAATTATGCCACACTTTCATTAGTAAAAGATAAGAAAACTGGTGAAATGAAGGAGAAAATTAAATTAACTGGTAATACGATTAAATCGAAAGTAATGCCTGAATATATTGAAACTTTCATTGATAAGGGATTGGATTTAATTCTTCATGGTAAGGGTAAGGAATTTGTTGATTATTATTATAGTTATGCGGAAGATATTCGATACATGCAAATTCCATTGAAAAGTATTGCAAGTAAAAGTAAAGTTAAAGAAACACTAAAAGCATATATTAATAGAGGTAAAGACAAAAACGGTAGAAAGAAAGCGATGAAAGCTCATATGGAGTTATTGCTTCAACAACGTGAAAAACGTGCACTAGAACTTTTCGAAGAACATAAAATTGCACTAGGTTTTGATAACCCAGAAAAAGAACCGAAAAAAATTGAAGACAAGATGAAAGCTGTTATCAATTATATGCCACCTGAACCTGAATTAGATAGTACTGTTTATTATGTGAATACTGGTTATGTAAAATCTCATGGTGATTCAAAAGAAATTAAGGATAAAGAAACTGGTGAAATGAGATTTGCATCAAATTTAATTAGTGCTAATGACTTACAAGAGAATCCAGAAATGACTGGTACTTATAATTATGAAAAATATTTAGCAGCATTCAATAAAAGAGTTTTAACAATTCTTGTTGGTTTCGACCCAGAAACAATTAAGAAAATACCAGTTAAAATCATTAAAAAGGGTGAACGTGCAGGTGAATTAGAAATAGGTCAATTTAGTCCATTAAAAAATGAGCTTGAACTTAAAAATTTCGACCTTGATGATTATGACGAATCAATGTATTTGGAAAAGAAAGAGGTTGATTTTTGGAATAGATATGGATATGACCCAAGATTGGTTTGGGATGGTTTTAAAATGCATGATGATATGAAGGTCTATTATGAAATATATGAAGGTGCGTTGGAGTTTTTAAATAAAAAGATGATTGAAAGTGGAAAACCATTAATTAAATCAATTAATGATAAATATGTCGATGGTGACCTAGTTTTAATTAAAAATGCTTCGAATTATAGTCTTGGTGCTTACAATGGTGTTTATTTAGAAATAATTAGAGAGGAAATTAGTGTTCCTAAAAGTGAAATTGAAATCGAACTTGATAAAAAACTGGAAGAACAACAAAAGGAAATTGATAAATTAGAGGGTAGTGGATTAGACAATAAAACTGATAGAGAAATTTTCCTTGAGGCTCAAGAGAAAAAACGTGTGAGATATTTTAAAGAATTTAAGGAAACATTTGGTCTTGACCCAACTTATGATATGGAAAAATTATTTATCGATGTCCCAGAAGCCAAAGATGCATTCGAAACATATATTATTGCACAAGATAATGCAATTAATGATAGTGTAAATGAATATTTAGATGTTGATGATGGTTAATATTGATATTGATAAGTATTTATGTAAAAACATGTCATAATGAATATAAAAAAGAAAGATTTAGCTGAAATTATTGATACTAACGGAGATTTAATTGGTAATGATGCAATGCCTAGTGTGGATGCAAATGCAGATACTCAAGCAAAACATACAACAGATTATAATGCAAAAATAGGAACTCAACCATTCAGATATGATATGTTGGGTCGTTTTGGTTTTACTCTTATGCCGTTCATGGAGGGTGAAGAAAAAAATCAAGGTCAAGCTGAATTGGAAAATGATTTGATTAATCTTATGCATGATAGATATGTTGATTTAATTACTTATTATTTCAGAAACCCTAAAAGTATTAAATCAGATTATAGGAAACATGTAACTGATAATGAAACCAGTGATGAAACCCAAAAATTTAATATTGAATGGGCAGAAAAAATCCTTAAAATAGTTGAAAAACATTTCGAAAAACAATTTAAGAACCTTGATGAACAATTTCATGAGAATATTGCTGAGGGTAAGGTTATTGATGAAAAATTGGTTAATAAGAATGATGATAGAATGGTCGATAAACAAGATGATGGTGAAATTAAAGAAAAGAAACTTGAAAAAATTGCTGGCTTAATTAATAAATTAGAAAAAAAAGATATTGATAAACTGATTAATTTATTGGAGAGAAGGAATGGCTAATCAAGAATTATATAATAAAACGTATCAGATACCGTCTGACGTGATTAAAGGTATTCAGGCAACCTTGGTATCCAATCCTCAAGGAAATGGCGTTAAACGTGCCAAATACATGCTTAAAAACGGTGTGATTACCTATCAAGCAATGAAGAGATTAAAGAATTTCTTTGATTACTTTAATCCACAAACAGATAATAAAGCACAATTTGCTCTTGCTGGTGGTCAAGCAATGAAAGCATTTATTGAGGCAACCTTAAATCAAGACAGAAATGCTGTGAAAACCAGTAAAAATGTTAGACGTGATGTTACCAATAATATGGGTTCAGATGTAAAAGCATTTCAAGTGAATAGGCGTGATAGTGTGATGAATGAAGCTGATAAGAAGGAGAAAAAAGAGAAAGATAAAAATGCTGTTGCAGTAATTGTAAATAATGATAATAAAATATTATTATTAAAAAGAGGAAACACTGCACCTTGGATGCCAAATAAATGGGCACTTGTTGGTGGTAGAATTGATAAGGGTGAAACACCTCAAAAGGCGGTTGAAAGAGAAATATTAGAAGAAACAGGTTTAGAATTAAAGAAGTTCTCTAAATCATTTACAATTGAAAGACATGCTGATAGTATTGAACATATATTTGCTTGTAGATACAATGGTGACCCTACCGATATTAAACTTGATGAAGAAAATAGTAATTATGGGTGGTATGATGTAAGTGAAATGGAATATCTTGAAATTGTTCCACATTTAATTGAATACATAACATTAGTATTTAAAAAATACGAATAAATTGTATTTATAATAAATAATAGAAAAGTAAAGATAAAATAAAATGGCAGACGAAACCAGTAGATTATTAGTAAATAGTAAAGACTTTAGAACATGTGCAATTGCAAAAAATGCTAAAGGATACGTGCCCGGGAAGGAATATCTTCCAGCAACACCCGATACAATTTCTGATGGTGATAACAGAGGTAGAGACCCTAAAACCGATGGTGGTTCAATAGGAACTAAAATAGATATTGATGTTAGAAATAAACAAATGGCGAAAAATGCTGATGGTTATACATTTACTGATCAATATGGTGCGAGTCACCCTGACACAATTTCTGATGGTGATAACAGAGGTAGAGACCCTGAAAGTCAAGGAGGTTCAATTGGGACTAAAATAGATATTGATGTTAGAAATAAACAAATGGCGAAAAACGCTGATGGTTATACTTATGGTGATGAGTATGGTGCAAGCCATCCAGATACAATTTCTGATGGGGATTGTAAAGGTAGAGACCCTGAAAGTCAAGGAGGTTCAATAGGAACTAATAAAGATATTGAAATGAGGGGTAGATTAATGGCAAAAAATACGGATGGTTATACCCCAACCAATCAATATTGTGCTGGTATTGCTGATACTATTGCAGATGGTGATGATAAAGGTAGAGAACCAAAACAACAGGGAGAAGAAGCTGGAACGTGTATTGATTTTGCTTCAAGAATTTGTTCATTAACTAAAAATTCTAAATTATATACTAAAAATCGCCAATATGGTTTTGGTAATGGTACTGTATAATGAAAAGTGAATTAAAAATATTATTTGAAAACATTAAAAACTTTCGTCTTCTTAAAGAAGGTGTTGGTCAAAGTGGTATTATTGATGCAATTAATAATCATGAATGGATTTACATTTATTATAATGCAGATAATGAAGAAGGAAAAAATGCTACTGGTTATCGAACAGTAAGACCATATGTTCTTGGTACAAATTCTGCTGGAAACACAGTCCTTAGAGCTTGGCAAGACAATTCAAAAAATAGTTGGCATTTTAGTAATAAACCAACTCGTCCAGATAGTCAATATCATGATTATTGGAGTGACCGTGAGGGTTCAAAACCCGGGTGGAGAATGTTTAATATCGATAAAATATCAAAAATTTACCCAACAGGAAAGAAATTTAATGATGAAAATGGTTTACCTATGATACCTGCTGGTTATCATGAGGGTGGTGATGATAATATGACGAGTATTATTGCATATGTTTCAACTAAAACCGAACCAGATTTCGACATGAAATACGATAAAGATGCTGAAGTCGATATTGTTTCAAGAACAGAGCGTAATAAGGAGAAATGGAATAGTATTAGGAGAGGTAATAAAGATCGAAAACAAATTACTGCTGATGATGTTGTTAAATTACGTGATATTGCAAGTCGTGTACAAAAAACTGCTCATGGTAATTATTTAGTTGTAATCGATGATAGAAATAATTTCCAGTTAATGTTGGCAAAGGATAAAGCAAAACAAAATATCCCTGACCAAGCGGTTGTAGGTTCATTACCATATTTATATGATAGTTTAGTAAAGAAAAATGCACCAACCGATGATAAATTTTTCAAAGACACTATTAATAAAACTCAAAGTGAGTTAAGAATGAAAGCTCAAGACACTCAGAATCAACCAAAACCAGAAATAAATCAACCAGAACCAGAAATTAAAGAAAATAAAAAACCAACAATACCTTATAAAAAAATGACTTTTTTCAAATAAAAAGGTATTTATAAAAAAATATAATAATTTATAATAATGGCGAAATTAGATTTAAATAAATTAAAGAACGAAATACAGCAAGAGAAGCAAAATCGAAACGTTGTTCCATCTCATTTAGGTGAAAATGTTGGTAGTGGTGTTAGACCACGAGATGAGTTTCTTAATGGATTAATAACATCACTTCATTCTGGAAAAGACACACCTTCGAGTACATTAATTAAGGTTGTTGAAAATAAGGTCGCTGAAAAACAAGGTGAGAATGTTAAACATAGGGTTAATGAACAAGCACCGATACAAAAACCAGTTTATAATATGAACGCCCCATCACCTGAAAGGGATGAACAATTATTTGCTGATCTTGAAAACAAAAGAAAACAAACATTGGCTGAAAGTATTGGCAATTTCCAAGGAACACAACCTACAGGAAATAATAATGCCCCTGTTAATTATAATGGAACACAATATTTAACAGCAAACCCAAATTCGGGTGTGCCAGCACAACCAACACAAAATCTTGGTGGTCAAATTAATGAAGCTGCGTTAGTTGAGAGTGTGAAAAATACTGTTAATAATTATCTTACTGAAAATCTTGGTAGTGTTTTCGAAGATGCAATTAAAAGTACAATTATTGAAATGTATGCAATTGAGAGAATCGAAGAAGTATTAAATGAGAACAGAGATTTAATTAAATCGGTGGTTGTTGAAACCATTAAAGAAATTCGAGATAAAAGCAAACCCAAAACATAGAGAATAAAATAGAGCACAAATTTCATTGTGCTTTTTTTTTATAATTAATTTTGTATTTATGAATATAATATGTTCGTAATATGACTTATGATGAATTTAAACAAAATTTCTTACCAGAATTAAATAAAATAAATTCTTATGCTGGTAGATTAAATTATGCCAAACAACATCTTCAAGGGATTGGTAGTGGTAGTGGTAGAGCAGTATTTGATATTGACGGTGAAAAAGCATTAAAACTCGCAAAAAATGCAAAAGGTATTGCACAAAATGATACCGAAAGTAATGCTGGTAGAGATAATTATACTCAAGGTATTGTTGCTACTGTATTTGATTATGCTCAAGATGATTTATGGATAGTTTCTGAAAAAGCTAAAAAAGTTAATGAAAAAAGAATTAAAGAAGTTACTGGAATTCCAAGTCTTTATGAACTTCGAGCATTTTTACAAAATACTGTTGATGAAAATAATGGTAGAAAACCATCATTTACTTTAAATGATGGTCTTAAAGAGTTTTTTTGGGAGAATGAGTTTTCATATAGTTTAATTGATTTTGTTGTTAATTATAATCAACAAGTTGGTGATATGGGTAGACCAAGTACTTATGGTGAAGTTATTCATGATGGTCAACCATCAATAATATTAACCGATTATGGACTTAATGATGAAGTATATAACACACATTATGCACCCAAAAATCAATTGCAAATGTATGAACTCTATAATTTTGCTGATGGTAATGATGATATTCTTAGTGATATTGGAGTTGGGAATGATCTTAGACTTAATATGACTGCAATAGGTTCTAATACTGTTGATAATATTGATGAGAATTTCATTAAATTAGTATCTAATAGAAATGAATATCCAGATAAACCAGTTAGAGGTCTTCCACTTCTTACTGATAAGTTTCATGAATGTGTTAATAATCTCAAGGAAACGTTAAATCATGTTGAAAATAAAAAACAATTTTATGGTAATTTAATTGAATTACAAAATTATCTTATTAGACGTGGAATGTGGGATAGACAACCATTAAATCCAATTAATGAAGATGGTACAGCTAAATTCAGTACCGATGATGCTATTGGTCAAGATGGTTTCCCAACATATAATAATAATGATACATCACCAAGCATTAATAATGACTTGGATGCAAATATTGCGATGTATGAAGACCTAATATATAAACATGTTGTTGGTGATGCTCAAGATGATGAATATATGATAGATGAAAGTGGTTTAAAACCAAGTGGTGGTGTTAGTAATAGAAATGAATATAAAATGAATATAGAAGATGATACATTTATTCATTTTGCAACAAAAAGGGGTGCAATACAAATAGCAAAATCAAAAACATTAGACCCAAGTTATAGTAATACTTTTGTTGAGGCAGTATATGGTATATCTTTAA
>Ga0114918_10006009_pt1 | contig 10320 bp, 11 predicted proteins | sample LantaG_FD_87015 | JGI IMG/M metagenome (GOLD analysis project Ga0114918, IMG submission 87015) | Deep subsurface microbial communities from Baltic Sea to uncover new lineages of life (NeLLi) - Landsort_02402 metaG | ecosystem: Environmental > Aquatic > Marine > Oceanic > Sediment | place...
GTTGGCCGGCCGCCCGAAGAAGGCGCGCATCAACACCTGCGCCGCCCCCATCGCCTGTCGCATCGGCAGGCCGATGGCCGTCACGCCGACCGTCCCCCCGATCACGATCAGCGCCGCGGGGACGTTCCAGAACGCCCCGAGGTGGCCCCCTTCGAGGAGGATCGAGGAGAGGACCGCCCCCCACGCTATCAGCAGCCCGACGAGCGTTGTGAGGTCCATGGCTCCCGCTGGAGAGCCGCCCGAGACGCCTCGGGCGGCGCCGCCTGCCCTCCATCAGCTTGGCTCTGAGATGTCCGCGATCTGGCGGCGGTACTCCAGCACTCGCTGGCTCACCACCTCCACCGACTCTTTGACCATGATCTTCTCGCCACTCGTGAGAGAGATCAGCGTATCGGGAGTGGCCTCGATGAACTTGATCAGCTCCGCATTCACGACGATGGGAAGACCGTTCAGGCGTGTCAGCTCGATCACCCGCACCACCCCTTTCCCCGCTCCCGCCCGCCGGCAGTTTCCGTTCTTGTAGGGCGAGCATTTGGCTAGGTCGGCTATGCCGACCGCCATCCCGGCCCGAAGGGCTTAGGGACCCCTGCCCGCCGGTGGCTAGGCCCCGAAGGGGCCGCCATCCCGGCCCGAAAGGCTTAGGGACCCCTGCCCGCCGGTGGCTAGGCCCCGAAGGGGCCGCCATCCCGGCCCGAAGGGCTTAGGGACCGTTCCCCGTCTGCCGTTTCCCGTAGGGCTGGCGTGCCTACGCCAGCCGGCCGTTCGCCGTTCCGTAGGGGCGTACAGCCGTACGCCCCTACAACCTCATCCGCGTCCATCTGTGTTCATCTGTGGTTCCCCCGGCCACACCACTCCACACTATCGCTTCAGGGTCAGCACGTCCTGGAGCATCTCGTCCGCCGTCGTCACGACGCGCGAGTTCGCCTGGAACGACCGCTGCGTCACGATCAGGTCCGCGAACTCCTGCGCCAGGTCCACGTTCGACATCTCCAGGAACCCCGACGCCAGCGTCCCGTTCGCCCCCACGTTCGGCGGCTTGACGATCGCGCTCCCCGAGTTCGGCGACGGGTCATACAGGTTGCTGCCCAGCTTCGCCAGTCCCGCCGGGTTCGTAAAGGAAGCCAGCGCCACCTGTGCCAGACGCTCCGCCATCCCGTTGCTGTAGATCCCCGTGATGACGCCCAACTCATCGATGCTGAAGCTCTGCAGCGCGCCGACGGGCAGCCCGTCCTGGCTCACACATTGCGCGCTCGTATCGCCCACGAGCTGCGTCACCGCCGCCAGATCGGCCGAGATGGGGATGTTCGCCTCGGCCCCGCCCGGGGCGGTCAGGGCGAGCGTGAAGTCGATCTTTCCCGTCTGGCACTCGCCGTTCGCGCTGAAGGTGATCGTCCCCGTGTTGGCGCAGGTGCCGTCCGGGCTCGTGACGGCCCACCCCCACTCATTCGGATTCACCGCCGATTTCGTGAAGGTGACCGTGATCTGGTGCGCCCCGCCCAGCGAGTCGTAGATCGTGAACGGAGCGTCCACCGCGTCCGCCGGGATCTGCCTCGCGTTCAGGTTCCCCTGATACACGGCGTTCGCCGTCTGCCTGGCGGCGAGGCGCGTGCCGATGGGAATCAGGATCTCGGTGGCGGGATCGATGTCCGCGGCGGTGTCGATCGCCCCGGTCGCCGGGTCCGCCAACCATCCCAACAGCCGCATCCCATTGCTCGCCGACACGAGCCGGTTGCGCCCGTCGAGCTGGAAGACCCCGGCGCGCGTGAACGACATGCCGGTGCCATCGCTGATGACGAAGAACCCGTCGCCCAGGATGGCCACGTCCGTCGGGCGGCCCGTGGACTTCAGGTTCCCCTGCCCCATCAGGTTCTCGATGCTCGAAATCCCAACGCCCAGCCCGATCTGCATCGGGTTCGTCCCCGCCTCACTTCCGGCTCGAACCGTCTGCGCCAGCGCCTCCGCAAAGGACACGCGGGATGACTTGAAGGCCACCGTGTTCACGTTGGCGATGTTGTTCGCAATCACGTCCACCGCGCGCTGGTACGTCTGGAGTCCCGCCACTCCGGTGAAGATCGATATCATTCAGCTACCCTCCCTACAGCGCATTTCATAACTCTTGCTCGCCTGGCTGTCAGCTAGAGACGCTCCCATGAAATGCGCCTGCTGGAGCCGGGCGGCTTGTCCTGCTGTTTCATGACCTCAGGTCGAGGTCATGAAACAGCTTCTAGAGAATCGGCGCCCGTCACCACACCTGGGTGACGTCGCCCGGATCGACTTCCTCTTCCCCGACGATGAGCTTCGGCTGTCCCTCCGCAAACGTGACGCCGTCCACCACACCCGTCACACCCTCTTCCCCGGTGGAGATCGTGCGGCCGATCAGCAGCAGCGCCTGACAGACCCCTTCCATGTGTTGGAGCACCGCCAGCTGAACGTTCGCATTCTGGAGCTGCTCCACGCTGGAGAACTGGGCGAGCTGCCCGACGTACTCCTGCGCGCTCATCGGCTCCATCGGGTCCTGCATCTGGATCTGGGTCACCAGCAGCTTCAGAAATGCATCCCGCCCCAGACCCTCGGCCGCCCCTTGGCCGAAAACGTCGGGCTGACTCGCGTTGTTGACACTCGAAACCGCAGTAATCATGAGCTTTCTAAGCCCTCCATTCGGCGACACCCTTGTGGGTGCCGGCCGCCGGCTCGCCCTTCTCCGGGCCTGCCTCCGCCCCGGGACCGAAGGGCGTCTCGCCCCGAGGCGCTTCCTGTCGTTCGCCTGTCCACCGGCCGCCCTGCTCCTGCCCCGCCGTCGAAAAACTCATGTTCTGGAATGGCAGGCCAGACTCCGACAGCTCCGAGCGCAGCGTCACCGCGTTCGACTCCAGCCACGCCCTCACCGCCGGGTGGCTCGCCTGGAAATGCGCCGACAGACTCCCCTCCCGAGACTCGACCGCGATCTGTATCGTCCCCAGCTCCGGCGGCCGAAGCTGGACCGTCACGCGGGAAAGACGAACCGCGTTCTGAGCGGCACGCGCGACCTGCTCTACCACCTCCCTCGGGTGTACCGGCAGGGGCCGTGCCTCGTTCCGCGCGAGGCCTTCTGCGGGGCCCTCGTGCCGTTTTTCGACCCCCATCAGCCCCGCCGCCGGCTCCGAGATCGGCTCCCTGATCCCCAGACTCGCCTCCGACCGCTCCTCCACCCGCCCCTTCCCAAAATCCCCCTCAGCGCCCCTCAGCGCCCCAAATTCGCCGCCAGCCGCCCTCGCGCGCTCAGCTCCCACCCGCCCATCGGCCAGGCCTAGCCGCGCCCCGTCCGCCTCCTGCTCGGCACCCCCCGGCCGGGCCGCAACGACCCGCGGTGGCGCCGCGCCGCGCTCACCTCTCCCATCGCCACCCACCCTAGGCGACACCTCCAAGTCCACCGGATCGACGGCCGCCGGCTGCTCCGGCCGAGACGCCGGCAGATTACCTGTGGGCGCCGGTGGCGCCTGTGGCGGGGAGTTGGCCGGCGTTTTGGGCATCTCTGGAAACGTTCGGTCGGCCGCCGCGACAGGCGTATGCGAGAGCGTTCGATCGAAGACCGCGGCGCTTACCACCGTGACGTCTCTCGCCGCCGGCATCGCCCTCTCGACAGTCCGGGCCTCAGGCTGGGCCGAACGCGGGGCATCACGAACGACTACGTGAGGAGCAGGTACGGGGGAGCGCGCCGGTTCTTCGGCAGTAGCAGAGGCGGGGATGCCGGCCGGCGGCGCTCCCCCGATCTCACCCGTTGAGTGCCGCAGCATCGCAATCGTCTGGGGAGGCTCTGGCCTCGTAGGCACTGGCGCTCGCCCTTCCCCGGGTGACCCAAGCGCGAACGGCCCATCGCTCTTCGCCTTCGCGGAGTTGGGTGCCCGAGCCGGGGGCGTTGCCGTGGCAACGTGACCCCCGACTCGGGCTAGCGGAGGCAGAAGCGAGCCGGATTCGCTCTGAAGCGTGGGGGCGAACCACGCGGAATCCGGGCTCGCCAGCGGAGGCGAAGGAAAAGACGTGACGTGTGCCGTCTCAACCGATGACACCTGAGGCGACGAAAAAGACGTGGCTTCCACTCCCTCAACCGGTGACACCGGGGGCGGCGAGACCTGTGAGATCGCTGGCAACTTCTCGCCATCCTGCGTCTTCCCGGCGTCCGGCGATAGGAGAGAAGAGCGATCTCGCTCCGAGGCATTCGGACCCTTCTCGTCGCTGTCCGAAACCACAGGGATCTCCCCCTCCACCACGGCCGACACGACCGGCCTCGAACCCACCTCGGAGAAGTCGGGAGCGGCCTCCCCTCCTCCTCCCTTCGGAAACAAATAAGCCCGCCCGGACGGTCGCTTTGGGGCGCTGCAGTGCGAGACGACCGCCGGACGGGCAACCGAGTCTTCATCTAGCTCTTTTCCACTGTTGCGGGTTGCGAAACCCAGGTCGATGCACTCCGGCGCGCCGACCCACGCCATCACATGACCCAGAAGAACGAGCCGGAAATCGGGCCCATCCCCTCCGCCCTCAAGAGTCGCGGGCTCCTGTGGTGTAATGTCCATAGGGCTGGTCGTTATCGCTGGAACTGTGGTCATGTCCATGGCGCCCCCCAAGAGCACCACGGATATCATCGCCATCCCCGCGCAGCGACTTTAGCGCGCCCGGTGTAGCAGCAGGCTAGCGGTTTGCTCCCATGGCCGCCATGCGAGAGAGCACGCGAGACACGAAGCGTCGCGTCTCCCCATACGGAGGCACCCCTCCGTGGCGGCTCACAGCCTCCGGGCCGGCGTTGTACGCCGCCAGCGCCAGGGAGAGATCGCCCCCAAACCTGTCCATCTGCTCCCGCAGGTAGCGCGCCCCCCCGTCGATGTTCTCGTCCGGATTCAGCGCGTCAGCCACACCCATCCTCGCGGCCGTCGCCGGCATGAGCTGCATCACTCCCAGCGCCCCTTTCGACGATACCGCATCCGGCCGAAGCCCGGACTCCACCTCCGCCACCGCCAGCAGCAGATCCGCATCGATCCCCTGCGCGACCGCCGCCTTCGCTACGGCGTCTTCGACGCGGCCCCTATCGATTTCGCCCCCATGCGACACCGCGACAGAGAGCGCGGACGCGAACTCACCAAAACGACACTTAATCTCTGCCACCCGCGCCTTCGCCGCCGACGCGCCCTCCGGAGGGATCACGTCTGGTATCCTCACGGCGCCCTCCCGTTCAGCGCTCCCGGCGCAGCGAAGCGCGTCATCGCCAGATCGTCGAGCTGCTTCCCCTCCTCCGACAGCTCCGCCCGCCGGTGGCGCGCCATGAGCCCCTCCCGATGCGTCTCCAGCTTCTTTCGCTCCCGCGCCATCTCCACCAAGCGCCCGCGCGCGGCCGCAACTCCCTCCTCCAGCTCAGCGCACAGGCTCCGGGCCTCCGCCATCAGGTCCCCCAGTCGGTCCAGCTCTCGGCCCAGCGCAGCCACGCGCTCCACCTTCACGTCTCCCTCCTGGAGCCATCGCACCCGCCGCTGCAAGCCGGTCCTCGCCGCTCCGAGCCGCTCCACCCGCTCGCGCGCCTCCCGCAGGTGAGCTTCCCGGCGGGCGAGTTCCATCTGGCAGATTCGTTCCTCGTGCTCCGCCCGGGTCAGCGCCGCTCGCAGCCGGTACCGGAACCGCCTCACCGCCCCGCCCTCTCCGCCAGCTCGGCCAGCCCAGTCACCGTCACATCCCACTCGCAGTGCTCGTCAGCGTCCTGGACCAGAAACTCCGTGATGGCCCCCATCATCGACTTCGCCCGGTCGATCTCCGGGTTCGTCCCATCGGCATAGGCCCCGATGTTGATCAGGTCCTCCGCCGACCGATAGGTCGCCGCCAGCCGCCTGAGCACATCCGCCGAGGCCCGGTGCTCGGACGTTGCGATGTGCGGCATCAGCCGGCTGATGCTCGCCAGAATGTCGATGGCGGGGAAGTGCGCCCGCTCCGCCAGCGCCCTCGTCAGCACGATGTGGCCGTCGAGGATCCCTCTCACCGTGTCCGCCACCGGCTCGTTCATGTCATCGCCCTCCACCAGGACCGTATAGAGCCCCGTGATACTCCCGCTCTCTCCCGCCCCCGATCGCTCCAGAAGCTGGGGCAATACCGCGAACACCGACGGGGTGTAGCCGCGGGTCGTCGGCGGCTCGCCGATGGCCAGGCCGATCTCCCGCTGCGCCCAGGCGATCCGCGTGATCGAGTCCATCGTCAGCAGCACGTCCAGCCCCTGGTCGCGGAAGTGCTCCGCCACGGCCGTCGCCACGAAGGCCGCCTTCAGGCGCTGAATCGCGGGCTGGTCCGAGGTCGCGACCACCACCACCGACCGCGCCATCCCCTCCTCCCCGAGGCTGCCCTCGATGAACTCCCGCACCTCTCTCCCCCTCTCGCCGACCAGCCCGATCACATTGACATCCGCCGTCGAGTTCCGCGCGATCATCCCCAGCAGCGTGCTCTTTCCCACGCCGCTCCCAGAGAAGATCCCAATCCGCTGGCCTCTGCCGCACGTCAGAAAGGCGTCGATGGCGCGCACCCCGAGCGGCAGCGGCGCCTCGATCCGGCTCCGCCGCAGCGGATGCGGCGGCGACTGTAGCACGGACGCCTCCACTCCCGAGATGATGGCCGGCCCCCCATCCAGGGGCCGACCGAGTCCGTCGAGCACCCGCCCCAGCAGTCCCCTCCCGACGCGGACCGTCAGCGGCCGGCCCGTCGCCAGCACCTCGTTCCCGTGGGCGATGTCGCCCATCCCGCTGAGCGGCATCAGCAGCACTCGGTTTCCCCGAAAGCCGACCACCTCCGCCGGTATCGGAGGCCGATTCCGCCCCGTGCTGATCCGGCACACCTCTCCGATGCGGCTCGCCGGGCCGACCGATTCCACGATCACCCCCACCACCTGTGCCACTCGCCCGTTCAGCCGCAGCGCGTCAGTCCTCCTGATCGTCTCCTGGTAGCGGCCTAGATCCATCTCCGCCCCCCTCCTCCCCATCGGGCATTACGCCCTCCAGCGCCCGCGTGATCTCATCCACCTGTGTCCTGATGCGCGCGTCCAGCGTGCCGTTCTGCGATTCGATCACACACCCCCCGGGGTCCACTCGCCGGTCCTCGACCACCTCCAGATTCCTCACTCCGTCCACCGCCGCGATCAGGTCGTCCCGCGCCGAGCGCACCTGCTCGAAGTCGCGCGGGTTCACGCTCACCCGGAGCCGCTCCCGATCTCGCAGCCGCTTCATCGCCGACCGAACCATATCCACCACCAGCTCCGGCCGCAGCTCCAGCTCCTGGTCGAGAATCTTCTCCGCTATCGACACCGCCAGCCGCACCAGCTCCGGCTCGACCCGGTCGAAGAACCCCTCCCGCTCCTCCTGAAGCTGCGCCGACAGCGAGTCCAGCCGGCCGATCTTCGCCCGATACGACTCCTCCACCGTCCTCATCCCCTCGGCCAGGCCCCGCTCCCGCGCCTCTCTCTCCGTCGCGGCCACATCCACCGCCGGCGCGGCTGAAGCAGGGCCGGCAGGTCGCGGCAGCGCGGCCGGCGACTGATCCCGCTTCGCCGGCGGCTCCGGCCGCCACACCTCCAGCGGCCCCGCGATCTCGTGCGCCTTGATGATCCGCCTCTTCACCGGCACATCTTACTCCTCGCTGTCGGACCGGCCCTCATTCCCGCCCCCGTTTCCGCCCGGCTGCTCCTCCGAGGAGAGCCACGTCCGCAGCACCGCCGCCGCCCGCTCCGGGTCGATCTCCGCCTCCGGCCCCGGCTGCACGACCTCAGCCCCGGACGGCTGACCCGCGTGCGCCCCAGCCCCCTGAGCCCCGCGCACCGCCGCTTCGACCCGCGGCCGAGTCTCCGGTCCTGACCCTCTCTGCCGGCGCAGCAGCCCAAACACGAAGTGCAGGAAGAGCGCGGTGATGGCGATGGCGGCGAAATCCCGCCCCACCCGGAAGTAGAAGTCCCTGATCGCGTAGGCCTTGCTCCCCTTCTCTTCCGCCGCCGGTGGCGGGAACGGCATGCGCGTGATGACCACGGCGTCCCCCCGCGCCGGGTCGAGCCCGGCCGCCGCCGACACCGCTCCGCTCAGATCCTCCACCTCACCCAGCTCGGCATCTGCGTCGATAAACACGGACAGAGAGAGCTGCTTCACCTGTCCCGGCGGTTGGACCCGCCGCTCTCGCTGGCGCGACACGAGATACTGCGCCGTCACCTCCGACTGCTCGTACTCATCCGCACCCGGCTTCCGCGTCACCGCCACTTTCGAACCCGAGCCGCCCGTGTTCGAGGTCACCCCCGGCACGCCGACGGCCGCCCCTTCTCCCATGCCCCGATACGTCTCCCGGAACTCGCGCCGCGACTCCAGCACCCCGTTCCCCTCCGTCGCCGGCTCGTACGTCTCCCGCTCCCGCTCGACGCTCTCGAAGACCAGCTCCGCGCTCGCCCGCACCACCGACTTGCCCGGACCCAGCACCCCGTCCAGCATAGACTGTACCGCCGCCTCGATCCCGCGCTCGTACTCCCGCCGAAGCTGAAGTTGGTTGGAGGCGGCTGCCAGGCCGGTTCCCCCCGGCCCCGAGTCGTCCGGATTGGACAGCAGCCGCCCCCGCGTATCGAGCACCGCCACCGATCCCGGGTCGAGCCCTTCCACCGCACCGGAGACCAGATGAACGATGCTTCTTACCTGAGCCGCATCCAGCGTCTGCGCTCCCTGCAGCTTGAGAACGACTGACGAGGTCGGCGCCTTCTGCTCGCTCGTGTAGAGTCGCTCCGTCGGGAGCGCGATGTGAACGCGCGCCTCCTCCACCGAATCGAGATGGGCGATCGTCCGCGCCAGCTCTCCCTGGAGCGCGCGCTGGTAGTTCAACCGTTCCCCGAAGTCGGTCATGCCGAAGCGCGTCCGGTCGAACAGCTCGAACCCGCTCTGCCCCCCGGCGGGAAGCGCCTCTGCCGCGAGGTCGAGGCGAAGCTCGTGGATCGTGTCGGCGGGGGCCTCGATCGTCCCCCCGCCGGTGACGCGATAGGCCACCTTCATGTCCCTCAGCCGCTGGACCACCGCCGCCGCGTCCTCCTGCTGGAGGTTCGCGTACAGCACGGCGTATTGCGGCTTCCGGGCCATACTTCCCACCAGCGCCAGCAGGCCCACGCAGATGACGACGAATGCCCCCAGCCCCAGCCGCTGCGCCGGCGCGGCGTTTTGCCACGCTCGGCCGATGTCGCCTATCGGACTTCCCCCCTCACTCACCCTACACGCTCCCCCACGAGCTTACCGAATCCGCCACACCCTCGCTACGTCTGGGTATGCAGCAGTTCCTTGACCCCGTCCACCACGTGGTTCCGCACCGTGATCGCCAGCTCCAGCGCCAGGCTCGCCTTCTGCATGGCGATGACGGCCTCGTGCAGCTGCGACAGATCGCCCACCGCGACCGCCTCCGCCGCCCGGTCGGCCGCCGGCTGGATCCCGGCCAGACCGGACACCTGTCCCGCGAGCACCGACCCGAAGTCCTTCTCCCCGGATGGTCGCGCTCCCTGAAGCCCGTGGGCCGGGGCTCTGGTGCTGTTGACTGTGTCTATCCGCATGACTCTGGCTCCTTCCGACCCGTGGGTCAGGCCCGGCCCAGGTCGAGCGCGCGCTGCGCCATGCTCTTCGCCGCATTGAACGCAGCCGCGTTCGCCTCATAGCTTCGCGTGGCGGACACCAGGTCCACCATTTCCTCCACGATGCTGACGTTTGGGTAGGCCACGAACCCGTCCCCATCCGCGTCGGGATGCCCCGGCTGATAGACCCGCCTCGGCGGCCGCGAATCCGCCACCAAGCCGATGGTCTCGACTCCGCCGGAATTCCCCGTCCGCGATGCGAACACCGGCTGCAGCCGCCGGTACGGCCCACCCTCAGGAGTCCTCGTCGTCTCGACGTTGGCGATGTTGCTCGCAATCAGGTCGAGACGCGCTCGCTGCGCCGAGAGTCCGGAGGCGCTGATGTCGAAGCTGTCCATGTATCCCCCTTCTACCGCCGTCCGCCTTGGATGGCCGACCGCAGCATCCGCACCCGCGCCGAAAGCGCCTCACCGGCCGCCTGGTAGCGCAGAGCGTTGCGTGCGAGCATCACCATCTCCCGGTCAATGTCCACATTGTTCCCGTCCGCCCGCGCCGGCAGCGATCCATCCCGCTTCGGCTCCACGCGGAAGTCGGAGACGATGTGACCCGCGCGTTGAGGCGCCCGTCGCGCCGTGCGAACGGCGGTGGCGAGCGCCTCCTCAAACTGTAGGTCCTGGCGGATGAAGCCCGGAGTGTCTACGTTCGCAATATTGTCCGCGAGCGCTCTCTGGCGAGCA
>Ga0114918_10006011_pt1 | contig 10318 bp, 10 predicted proteins | sample LantaG_FD_87015 | JGI IMG/M metagenome (GOLD analysis project Ga0114918, IMG submission 87015) | Deep subsurface microbial communities from Baltic Sea to uncover new lineages of life (NeLLi) - Landsort_02402 metaG | ecosystem: Environmental > Aquatic > Marine > Oceanic > Sediment | place...
AGCAGCTCTTTGCCTGTGTTTATATCCGCTTCTGTCGCTTTTATTAAACAGTCGCCGGTCTGAAACCTCCGGGAATGCAGGGAATGGCCGCTTTGGTCTATAAACTGCTGGATGTAAAAGTCGGCTAAATGTTCAGAGAAACCTTTTGGTGGTTTTATAGAGAGTGTTATAACCTCTGCGCTATGGCTGCAATTGGCAGTGAAAATCAGGTTTTGTTCGAAGTTGCTGTTCGGTTCACCTAAAAACGTCGCAATCCAGGCATAGTCGCCAAAAGCGCTTATCAAAGGATCCCTGTCTTTAAGCACAAATGTGTTCGTTTCAGCAAAAAATCGATGTATATCCATTGAATCTATAGAACGGACGCCATCGACACAGGACCTGCCCGGCAAAAAGCCAACGTATTCGGTATGCCCAAGAATATCAATTCCGCCCAAATGCAGCGCATCTTTCATATATGCAGCTAACGGCAGTGTCAATATACAGTCGCCAATCGCCCCGGGTTGCAAAATTAATCCTCGCTGCATTCTTTTTACCGCCTCAGCGCTCTTTTGCCGCACTAATTCAAAAATGTCATCGTGTGTCTGCATAGCTAAAAGCCTGAATTTTTGTCAAAGTAATACTAATCGTTAGCCGGCCACCTTGTCAATCCATCCACCGCCGATAAGCCTGTTGTTTTTTTCCTCCTGAATATAAAAAGCGGCCAATTGACCCGGCGTTATTGCCGATACCGGCTCATCAAATTCAACAATAACATGATTATCCTGCGGAGTAACCGTCGCTAAAGCACCGCTACTATTATAGCGTATCTTCACCTTCGCTCGAAAAGGCGAGACCGGCTCATCAATAAGCCAGTTCGTGCCAGTTGCCAGAAGTTTTTTCTGCATAACCTCTTCTTTCGGGCCGAGCGTAACCGTGTTGCTTTCGGCATCGATTTTCGTAACATAGTAAGGCCTGCCCATGGCTACTCGCAGGCCCCGCCGCTGACCGATAGTGAATCTGTGCACGCCATTATGTTCGCCGAGAACCTTGCCGCTGCTATCGACGATGTTGCCCTTACGAACAAGCTCGGGGCACCGCTGTTCGAGCACTGCGACATAATCGTCGTCGGGGATAAAACATATCTCCTGCGATTCTTTGCTTTGTGCAGTGCTTAAGTCGAATTTGGCCGCCATTTCTCGCGTCTGATCCTTGGAATAATCTCCCATTGGAAGAATGATGTTGGGCAGCATATCTTTCTCAATCATCGATAACACGTAGGACTGGTCTTTAGAAGGATTGGCAGCTTCGTACAGGCCCACGTCGTTATCCCGATTGAGAATCCTTGCATAGTGTCCGGTGGCAAGAAACCGGGCACCATGACTTGTCGCAAATTCCCACAACTTGCTGAATTTCATATGCCTGTTGCAGAAGACGCACGGATTGGGCGTTCGGCCTTTTCTGTACTCGCTGCAAAAATATTCGAGAATTCGCTCAAAATCTTCGCGAAGGTCCAGCACATGGAGCTTTATGCCCAATTGCCCGGCAACCATTTCGGCCTTTGTCTGCGCGTGGCGGGCACTATCGTTCGTAATCATGAACACGCCTTCGCAGTCAAAACCATCCCGGCACAACAATGCCGTGGCAGTCGAACTGTCCACTCCGCCGCTCAGCGCAACAAAAACCTTATTTCCATTTCCAATCATTTTGCTTTGCATGATACGTGCTTCACGAGGATCATCAGGTGCCATATTGACGGGCTGCACGTAGAGCATATCTAATCTTGCGGATAGATAATTATGCGGTCGTGGATGACGGTGACTAAGTCGTCTTTGCCGTCACCCGTCACGTCGGCGACCGTCAATTCTCGCGGTTCGGCACTGGCTTTTGGGCCAACTTTGCTGTCGCGATAACTTTTTTCCTCGAATATCTTAAAACGCATCGCCGGAACAGGCTTTCCGCCGGCATCGAGCGCGAGTATTTCGATATGGCTGCGTCCGTACTCGACCATGATAATGTCGGTCCGGCCGTCGCTGTTTATATCGCCCGCTGCAAGGTTCCCGTATATCCCGTCTTTAATTTTTGTCTCATAGCCGAACTGCTGTTCCAAATGCTGAGCAAAATTCTTGCTGCTCAGCGGAGTAACAAGCGCGAACTTCTTGCTGTCGAACAGCAACAGGCTTTCGACATCGCCGCCCGTCAGCGGGGCAAACAGCATTTTCAGATGTGCCGCACTGTTCCAGGTACCGACATCCAATACCTTTTCGACCCGGTAGGTCTTGTCATTGCCGGCTTTGAGTATCTGGAGCTGGCCTTTTTGTCCGTCCAGCAGCAAAATAGAGGGCCTGTCCGCCGGACTCCCGGCGTCGAGATCAAAAGCGGCAACAGCCAATATCTGGTTATCCGTGCTCTTGGCGTTATACTGGTCAATCACGTTCCATGTCTGTCCCTCTGAAAATACCAGGCTTCTTGCGAAGTTCTTCTGCGCCACCAGCAGCTCATCACCGGCCTTGCCGTCCACATTGGCGACGGAAATTGATCGCAGGTTGGCATCTTTAATCAAACTGCTCTGGGCTTTCGGTGAGTCAACGACTTCGAATTTGTTCTTTTCCACCTGGCGAACCAGTATGGGCGGCTCGTAGCTGACAAATATCAGGACATCCAGCAAGCCATCCTGGTCGACGTCAAGCACTTTCAAACCATCAGGATTGGAGGTCAACTTTTTAAGCTCTAATGCAAGGACTTTTTCGGTTGTCTCAGATTTTTCAGCGTTTCCCTCGGCCGAATCCGCCCGGTCTTTTTCGCTTGCAGCGAGATCATAAACCGCCCTGAGAGTTCTAAGGTCGTTATCGCTTCTGGATACGTAAAGGCAATCTATACTGCCGTCGCCGTCTACATCGGCCAGCTCCATCGCTACCGGTTCACCCGTCACGCCGACAGGCTTCGGAAACGACAACCTGTCATCTTCGAATTCACTTATGCCGATGACCTTTTCCTTCAGGCTCAAAACGCCCAATTCAGTTTTCCCATCGGCGTCGATATCCACGGCGGATAAGTTCGTAATATCAGCAAAAGCGGGAAATCTCACCGGCTCGGCCAACCCATGCCCCGCCTTTTGCTTGTAAAGAATCAATTCGGCCGCACCGGGATCGCTTATCGTCACATCGGCCAGGCCGTCACCATCGACGTCCCCGAGAGCCAGGTCACGCTTCGTATCTTCCTGCCCGGATGCAAGAGGATAAAACAAAATCGGCCAGTCGTCATCTTTCCGGCTTTCAGCGGCAAATTGATAACAGATAAGTCGTCCACTCAAACTGTCAACGGCTAAAACCTCATCCCCGTCGGCCTTATCTATATTGTTCAGCATCAATGCAAACGGTCTCTCAATAGCAAACTGCAACTGCGGACCCAACTGTCCGGTATTCAGGCCGAATCGAACGTGCAGCGGTTTTTCCATATCGTTTGTGACAAGGATAAGATCGTTGACGCTATCCCCGTTCAAATCACCAATCTCAATACCCAGTGTTTGCGCGGATGTGGGATATTTCACAGGCTCGGCCAATGAGCCGTCCTCTGTTTGTACGATAAGATAAATACTGTCACGACCGGCCAGAACCAAATCATCGGCGCCGTCATTACTCAGGTCAGCACAAGCCAAAGCATTGGAAGTGGGCAGGCCGTCATCGATATTAATCTTTTTCCTTATCGGCCAACTCAGCGATTCCGGCTTATCCGACTTAGCCTGGTCGGCCTTTTGCAGCAGCACATACAGGGCTTTGGGCTCGCCGTAATAAGCCAGATCCGTCCGCCCGTCAGAGTTCAAATCCCCGCAGACCAGACTGTACAGCTTTTCGGAAACGGCGATGCTCTGCTGCTCGAACCGGGTAGGGGGGGTAATAGCATTGATGTCTATGTCATTGAAATCGACAGCGACGTCCTTTTCACCCGGGCCAACCGCTTCTTTCTGCAAAAGCAGCTCGATTCTGGCCTTTCTGTTATTGGTCAGGGCAATATCCTTTCGTCCGTCACCGTTAAAATCGGCCACCCGCAGGTCCTTAATGCCCCAGTCCAACTTGATGATCTCTATTTCTTCGAATCCATAATATTCTGAGATATCATCAGAGTCCGCCTGCTGAGCATTCAAATTGCCCAGAATCATGCCGGTAAACACTATCGCAAGTATAGCCTTATTTATCCGCACAATGAAAACCTCCATTTTTTCGCCATAACTGTTTCTTCCCTTTGGTCCCGCAAAAGCAGGAATCCACTTCATCCATTCTACAAAGAGTATACATCGGAAGCACAGCAACATCAACGATTTTATAGCTTTTGAGGTTTTCCGCCGGCATACACACCCACTACAGTTTTATTGATGTGTATCCACAGTCCAGCACCGGAAATAGGCCGGCAAGCTCGAAACAGGGCGGTCTTAGTCCGAGCGGAGTATCCGAAGAGCGATATCGTCCTGGTACTCCGGCGATTTCAATGTACGATTGCCGCCGGGGTGGTCGAACGTTTCATTTTTATCGGTTTTCCCTGTTTTTGTATTTATCCATTCGGCTGTGTATTTGCCCTTCGGCAGCTCCACCTGCAATTGTGCCTCGCTGCCGCCATTGATATAGACGGCGTAAGCACGCCCTTGTTGTACCAATGCGCGGGCGGTTGCTTTGTCAGGTATTCCGCCCTTGATTACAGAATCGTCGGGGCTCATTTTTATAAAGTCAAAGCCGTTTATGAAATCGCTTAGAATTTTTAGCTGTTTATGCAGGACCGGGCCGCCTCCGCCGGGGGCGTTGATTTTTGCCGTGCCGTCTTCATGACCGACATTGAATGAGTAGTCGAGGTTATCGTAGACTGCTCCGCCGGCAATAATGAAATCCCAGCCTTCGAGCCGGTAAGGCTTCGGCTCACTGCCGGCAAATCCCGTCTCGTCGTCGCCGATCACCCGGTTCAGGCCGTAATTGTCGGTCACCGTATTGGGTGGCTTGGCGTAATGGAAGTTGAAAATAGACACCCGCGGATTGGGATCGGCAATCTTCTGATATTTATTGGCGATATTCTGGGCTATTAAGTGCTTAGATTTGAAATCGGCCTCGGCTTTAGTGATGGTCTCGGCGATATGCGCCTGCCATTCGAGCGTGACTCCGCCGAAGTAAGGCTCGTTGCAGATTTCATAATAAAGGTTATCGAAGTCCTTTAGCTCCCCGACTATCCTGCGTACCATCGCATCCTGCACGGCCAGAAGTTTGGGATACTTGAGCGTATAAACCTCTTTGCGCTGCATCTTGCCGATGCCGTTAATGTTATTAGCGGTGTTCATCGGGCTGAGCTGCCACATATTCTCTTCGTAGAAAGGGCAGAAAAACACCAGTTCGACCACGACGCCGCGTTTGCCTGCTTCGCTGACAAAGTCTCGCAGGCGTTTGAAATAAGCCGGGTCCCACTTGGTCAGGTCAAACTTATTGCCGCCGTTGGCGTATCCCTGCTCATCGCTCCGGGCCCAGGGGCATATCAATCGTTCCTTTGCCGGTGCCAGTGTGTTGTCTTCGATTTTGAACGCCCCGACAGGCTCGCAGTAAGCGCCGCTGAATGTGCGAGTCAGGTTAAAGCCGAGCGATTCGAGAGACTTGAGGTACTTGCCGTAGTCGAAAGCACTATTGAGCACGGCCCCGTAATGCTCGCCGGACGTTATCAAAACCGTCGGTTTGCCTCGCCACAGAAAATAATGAGGATTATCCGGATGAAGTTCAATTGGCTTAGCCTGGACGGCTGTAGAGTAAACAGTCGTACTGGCCAATACCAACAGAACGCTGCAGGCGACAACCACTGGTGTTTTATTTGTCTGCTCGAACATATTAATCTCTCCTTTTAAAACCCACATTCGATACTTCCCGGATCCGCACCGATTGGACCCGAAGAATAACTAACCGCAAGACTCAATGTATTAAAAAATCCAGGTATAATAATTATACACATCTGAACAATGCTATCAAGAAAGATTGATAAGGCCGTATATGTGCCAATCACTTCGGCGACGATCAAGAATGAACAGTGGCAGGAGCGGGAATAAACAGAATCAGAGACTAAAAATCTACCAAAAAACTATAAAAACTGGATGATTACCGACTTAGTGTATTGAAGTTCTTGTTCTTCTGTTTCTACACGTCTTTGCCATTACTTTTCGCCGTTAACCTCATAAATTGGTAAACTTACTTCATAAAATCGAACCCGCGGTACGGATGTTTACCCATACGACGGTTTTCAAGACCGTCGCACAAAAAACATAAGCACTGAAAAAACAAAGACTTGCGAAATACCCGAAACGCAGTTGACACCCCAGTTGACACCTAAATCCCAAAAACAGGGTGAAATCGACACCTCAGAATTGCCCCCGGACCTTGCTGAAATCATAGCTGTTTGGCCTCAGCTACCCTCTTCTATCCGTTCGGCGATTGTAGTGATTGTCAGAAGCTCTAATGAGGAGTAAGACAGTTAAAAGCATCAATTCGTTAAGCTATCGTGGCTATAAATGCATCGGTACGCAAAGGTTTTTTTCACTCTTGGCGTGATGTCCGCAATGGTCACATCTGTACTCTGCATTTTCGATTAATGCATTGAACTCCTGTTCATCGCTTATATTAAAGCCCTGAGATATAATATAACACAGGTGTTCTCTATGGTTTCCTGTAGAAAGTTCAGTAGTCTGTTGTAATAGTACTGTCGTCATGATGAATACTCCCTTAATTATTTATCAGTACAAGATATAATACTGTTTATCCGGATGGAGAGTTCTAAATTAATTTGTCACAATCTCGTCTTTCTCATAAATGATAAATGTCAAGCAGTATATGTTAGGGTCCGAAGACACAGCACAGACCAACAGAACTAAGCGGGGATATTGTCTGCCTTAATGTGTGAATGTAGAGTCGTTGGTAAGATGCTGAGACTTTTTTTTGCAGGGGCCTAACCTAAATACAATCCCAAAGCCACCCCCCCTCCGGCCCCAGACGATGAGCGGCTCAGACTGGTCGAAGGGCACGCCCGTTTTGATGAACTTGTGAAAAATCCCAATTATCCTTACTGGTATTCTTGGTTGTTGTTGTGGTTCTGGAATCTCTTATATAGAAAGTCGAGGTATAGAATAAGCCTAACACAAATACAATTAATACAATAATCAACAGTACACTTTTTATAGAATTTCGCTGTCCGTCATTAATTTTGTTTTTCCTTTGAAGTCCAAATTGTTTCTGTAGTGATTTTCTTTACAAAGAAACTACTATCTGGGTCTTTACTACTTCGTATCTTTGCTTTTTTGATGGCTTGTTTTTCTGAAGTAAACCTATCAGTTTCAACAGAGATGGGTCCGTATTTAGCCATTACTCTAACTTCGTATCTGATTCCTTTTGCTCTGTTTATTTTGATTTCTCCTTTCTTAATCTTCAAGTTCATCGTATTCGTTTTCTAAGCTTCAAACCGGCAAAACTAAGGCCGATGGTGCCGAGCAAAAAGGCTCCGGGGACGGGGGTTAGCCTTACGTTATCCAAGAGCATACCCACGCTGTCACGCCCAAGGCCCTGGAAGCCAATGGAGGTAGTCATTGGTGTGCTGACAGTAAAATGTTCCGTGAAGGTATGAAAGGGTTCATACCAACTCAGGCTATACGTTTTGCTGAACAGACTCCCGTCGCCAACCGTCACAATGACGTAGTCCACCGGGTCGTACCCATCCCGCTGTGACCCTGCGAGATCAAAGCTAAGAGTGTAGCCGCCAGGTTGCAACTGAAGCGGAGTTGAGACAATCTTACCTGCATATGTCCACGTACCGTCCATGTCTACGTAGAGACCATGCCCTGGAAGATAATCATAGCGTCCTGGACTGCCTATCAAGTCTACTGCACCGTCAACACAGGTCCAATTTGTGAAGGCATTGAAGTTGTACGCCCATTGACCACCGTTTTCTGAGTCAAAGTTGTCAAAGAAAATGTCTGCTGATGCGACCCCCGTCACCGCAAATGTTGCCACCATCAACACAAGAATTGATTGCCATTTCATCTTTTGTTCTCCTTAGAAAATTGTTGATATTGACCAATACAAAAGAACCATTCCATGATGAGTATTCAAGGCAGTACAAAGCTCGTCCCTGATATGCGAATTACTCTATATTACCACTTCGTCGGGCACGCTGTCAAGTGTGGTGACTACGTATTTTCCTTGAGACGACCCCAATTTTTGGCTTTGTATGGCAGGGTGACAAGTATAATACAATAAAACTGCGATGTTGCTCATAACAGAATCCTATTTACGCTCCGGGGGCAAATCTTACCGTGACATTTTGGACAACACCAAGCATCTGGTGGTAAGCACTGGGAGCATTCACCATAGCACCGGTCGCAGCCGGTATCTCAAGGATTATTACTTGGTTATCCCCATTGCCTGCCGTCCCACCTGAAAATAAATAGCTTATTAAGTTTCTACTTAAGTCCATGAATTTGGGTGCTCTTTATAATATTTTTTTGCTCGTTCTATATCTTCAAAATAGCCCTCTTTGACTCGCTGTAAATGACTTTTCAAATCATCTGCAAACTCTTTAGCTTCGTAAAACGCATCATAAGGAAACTCTTTTCGACTAAAGACACGGAGACTAATTTTTTCAAACTCAAACTGGCATAGTTCTTTTTGAGTATATTTTCGAGCCGGAAAACCATCCACCCCAATGAAACTATCAATTTCTCTGCAATAGAGGAGACTCTCTTCTTTAAGGGCACGAGAAAGTGCTAACCAAAGAAGATAATCTTCTAACGTTATTTCATAATGTTTTGAATTGTATTTTTCTTTCAATTCTGCCCTTTTGTCCAATTCTTCTTGTGCTTTATCAGATGTAAAATCAGAACCGAAAATTTCATGGCTTTCTTCTTTGGTCATTTTCATTTTCCTTTCTCAAAGATTCAATAATTGTTTCTTCGGTTTCGTATTCGATAGCCATCTTATTCACTTCCTTTCAAAAATACCTGCCCTGCCGTTATGAGTCATCAAAGTTCACGACAGAGCAGGTCGTTACTATCTATCTATTCTTGTTCTTTCCAGTATTTGATCATCATTTTCACTCCTCTTGCAAACTCATTAGCTACCAGAAACGGATAAGATTCAAAATCTTTCTGGCTAAATACACGTAAACTAATTTTTTTACAATTAAGCGGTCTTGTTTCAGTTTTTCTAACGAACCAGCCATTTCGATTGCGACTAAAACTACAATTAAATTCGCTACAATAGATACCTTCCCCACCCTCAGTTTTGGGATACAGAGCAGCTTCAAGTGCCAGAAACAAAATAAAATCATCCAACGTCATTTCATATTGGTCAGGAAAATATTCAAGGTCTAATCTCTTTGCATATACTATTGCCTCGTCTTTCGTTGTAATAGATGAAAATAAAGAACCTAAAATTTCTTTGCTTTCTAAGTCTGCCATTGTGATTTTCCTTCCCAATAAAAAAGCCAGTGCTAAAAGAATCGCCAAAAACTTCTAACACCGGCCAGAGTCAGCATCACCAGGTGGCGATTTTTAATTTCGTTATTCACTTGTCATTATTATATTAATTTGCTGAACGAAAAATTAAAAGATTTTTGCGAAATATTCATTACGCCACCTTGCCTTTCAGCACAAAGTTATATGTTAAACAAGATTTATTTTGTAAAGGGTAAGAGTCAGATAGTACTCACCGGACCTGATGACCACTTCTCTATTGATACACTTGCGGCTGCCTATGCCGAGTGTAGTGATTTTGAGAAGGCTGTTGAATATCAGAAAAAGGCGGTAGAGCTTGAAGGTAACGATATTTTCAAAGCCGGATATGGGGGGAGAATTAAAGGTGTCCGGTACATTTTTTCCTCAAAAATCTATTTGCCGCCGTAAAACTCGCCTCTTTACTCCGTCTCTTATTGCTCGATCAAGGTTGCTGTATCACATTATACCAGTTATCCGGTATAGAACAAATACAATCCGCCTTTCTACCTAATAGAGCGTATCTCACGGGCTTCACCCCATGAGATAACAAAAGCTATCCTTTTATAGAGACAGCGTATCTCACGGGGTAAATGTTACCTATAAAATTGAAAAAAAGCAAAAAAAGAGCAAAAAAGGACAAAAAAGCAAGAATTTACTCAAAAATCCACGTTAATCAGAATCCGCATGGGCAGCGAAGCTGCGCCATCCTACCTGTCTGGATGCCCTTACCCCGTACGCAATACGCACCACACACAACGCTTCACTTTAGACTTTCTTAAACAGCAATGACAACGTTTGTCTACAATATAAAGCTCGTAGTCCTTTTGACTAATCAAAAGG
>Ga0114918_10006012_pt1 | contig 10317 bp, 1 predicted proteins | sample LantaG_FD_87015 | JGI IMG/M metagenome (GOLD analysis project Ga0114918, IMG submission 87015) | Deep subsurface microbial communities from Baltic Sea to uncover new lineages of life (NeLLi) - Landsort_02402 metaG | ecosystem: Environmental > Aquatic > Marine > Oceanic > Sediment | place: Baltic...
TAATTTTAATTTCATAACCTTTTTTTATTTTTATATATTTAAAAACAGGAACTTTAAATTGTTTTTTTTCAGCTTCTTCAATAAGTCTTTCAGCAGCTTTTTTCATATTAAACTCTGTAATAACATTATTTTGTGTTTCTAACCAATTGTTTCTAATCAAGTCATATTTTTCATCATCAAATTCAGTTCCTATTTCTGAATTAAATTTATCATTTAAAATATCATATAATTCTTTAGACTGTTTTTGAATTTCATCCCATGTTGCAGATAAAGAAATATCATTATCTGTGTCTTCACTTACAACACCTTTTTTAGTAAATTCAGTTTTTAAATCATTAATATGCTCTTCATATCTTTTTATAATAGCATCTAATACTTTTTGATAATCAGCATAAGATTGTGTTTTATTAATTATGTCAAGAGGTTCAATTTCAGTAACAATTTCAGTTGTTGTTCTTAATCTTTCTTTTTCATTATTTAATAATTCAGCTATACCAACTAAATCAAATGCAACTTCTGCACGTTGACCTTTATCAAAAGATGTTTCATAAGAATTAAAAATAGGTAATATTACATCTTTTAATTTTTGTTGATCATTTTCATTTTTGTATTGTAAATCTGCTAATAATTCATCATTAAAATATTCTTTTGGTATTAATGTATTTTTTTTAAAATCTTTAATACGAGATTGAATTAAAGCAGGATCATCAGATATAAGACTTTCAAGAAAATTATCAATTTCAGCAATTTTTCTATCTATTGTAAGTTTTGAAACTGGTTTTTTAACTTCTGTACCTTTTTGTTCTTGTTCAAGTAACTCATCATATGAAAAATTTGTTTCAGTTTTAAGATCTCTTTTAAAATTTTCATCAGCAGTTTCAATTTCTTTTTGTTTTTGAGCTAATAAATCTTCTAAAGCTTCTTCAAATTGTCCATCTATATCAACTTGTTCACCAGCTGCTGGTTCTCTTTGCATGTTAGCTGTATTTATAAAAATATATGCATAGTTATCATATGCTATACTTCCTTTAGGAATTATTCTTTCATTTCCTTCTGTAGCTTCAATAAAATAATCAGGTAAATTTTCTGGATCTTCAACCCAATTTGCAAAGTCTTCTAAATCAACATAAATATTTTGATCAGATAATGATTTTAATAAGTCATTGTTTTCTTTTGCAATAATAGATTTATTAATTATTTCTTTATAATAGTTTTTTCTATTTAAATAAAGATTACGCATCCATTCATAATTTCTTTCAACATGCTCATAAAAAGAAGCAGGTTGAGAAAGTAAATTTATATATGGTATTAATATTTGAGATTCTCTTTTTAATAACTCAGCATCTATAAGATCATTAAATAATGAATCAACACCACCTTTTTTATTTAAATCATTTAATACTTTTTGATAATTAATATCAGATCCAGATAAAACTTTAAGTAAATTTTCAAATGATTCTTTAAATAATTGTTTTGGTTCAACACCTGATTCTTCAATAGTTGTTCTTAAGTCTTTAATTTCTTTATTAAGTTCTTCTTTATTTGGAATATTTTGATTATCAACATCTTTTTCTAATACATCTAATGATTCAATATTATCAGAAATATTTCTTCTATATATTTCTTGTTTTTGACTAAAAAGACTTAATGCAGATAACATTTTTTCTTTTTCAATAGCATTTCTATTTGATTCAGGTGTATTAAGACTTTTTAAAGTTTCAATTTCAGTAGATAACATATCTATTGTATTTGATAACTTATTACTGTCTAATAATGTTTGAAAATCTGCAGAAGGCATATTTTTAAAAAGAGAACTTTTGTTAAGAGACTTAACAATTTTATCAACTCTTTCTAAATTATTTGTAAAAGATTCATTTAAATAAACTAAATTAAATATTCCTCTGTCAATTGCTTTATTATATATAGCTGCTTTATCATATTCTGGAGTTCTTTCTTTTAAGTCTTTTAAATTTATTTTTTTTACTCCAAATGTATTTTGTGCATAATCATATTGTTCTTGCATGTTTTTTGATTTTTTTAAATAATCAGTCAACATTGTTCTTGTTTTTGCTCCTTCACCTTCTTTTAAATCAAGAGTTTCTTCTAATTCAACATCACTAAGAGAAAGATATTTACTCATGTTTTTATTAAGTATACCATGAGTACTTGCTTGTAAAGCAGTTAAAGTGTTTGATAAAAATGAAGATTCTACATTATCAAATCTTTGTTTTGTTGAAATATCATCATCAGCACTATTTCTAGCAATAATACTTTGACTTCCATAGTTATGCATTCTTTCATTTAAAAAATCAACAGGATTTTGATGCATTTCCGTCATAACATTTGCTAAATTAGTTGCATAATTTTGTCTATCTTCCATGTAAGTTTTATATGTTGCCGGATCCATATTATATTTATTATATAATATAGAAGCACTTCTTGGAATAAAGCCTTTACCAGTAAAAGGTCTTAATAAACCTCCCATTACAAAACCAGACATAAAAGTTTCAAAACCTTGACCAGATAATTGTGATTTATATGCAGCATCTAAAGTTGACATTGAATAATCAAAATTAGCTTTAGATGGATCAAAAAATGAATTAACATAATAATCTTCTGTTGCTTTTCCTATTACATCTTGCATAACTTCTTGAGCTCCCTCAACAACATTTACTTTAAAATAATTAAGTGAACCATTAACAAAATTACCAGGTTTAACAAAACCTTTTAATGCAGTTTTTGCACCAAATTTTTGAACTTCATAAACACCTTCTTTAATACTTTTTTCTCCAGCTTTAGAAAAAAAAGTTTTTCCAGAATCATAAACTACATCAAATTCATTACCAACTTTACGTACATTTCTTGATGCACCTGCCATAAAATTACCATTAACTAAACCATCAAATGCAATTTTATTTGTATATAAAACTAAAAGACCATTTTTCCATGTATCTTGAAAACCTGCAACTTTTGATGTTTTTCTCATTTCAAGTTGTTCATCATCAGTTGGTGCTCTATTTTTTTCTATCCAAAATTTATCATAAAGTTTATTATATGTATTGTTTTCAACAAAACCACCTTCAAGTCTACCTTCTGATAAAGCCATGTTCATTCCAATAACATCTCTAAATAATCCTCCAGCTGTTTTTGCAGTTCGTGCAAGACCACTTAAGTTATCTCCACTTGTAAAAGCTTTTAATCCTTGTGCAGTATTGTTTAAAGGATTTATAAAATTTACAGTAGTTCTAGAAGCAGTATTAAATAATCTTTTGGCATCATTAAATTTTTCTAAATTTTTTAAATTAGTAAGCATTTTGCCTCCATACTTACTCATATTCCAAAGAGATTTTGGAACTGATAATAAACCTTTAATTGCACCTGCAGCACCACCAACAGCACCACCAACAACTGATCCTTCTGGTCCAACAATTGCACCTTCTATGGCACCAATTGCTGCATACTCCATAGCAGCTTCAGTCATTATTCCTCCTGTATAAGCAAGACTATTAAAAACATTATTAAAAAAACCTCCTAAGCCACCTTTAGTAGACATGCCAATAGAAGATAATTCTTCATATGAATTTGCTTCATCAACATCTTGTCCAAAGTCTCCACCAAATGCATTTTTATAACTTTTAGGATTAGCTGTGAAACCATTAAAAAACATAGGTCCTGCAGCCTGAGTTGCCATTCTTACAAAATCATCATACTTAGAAGTGTTAGCATTAAATACTTCTTCATTATTTATTTCTGGATTAAATCCAATTTTATCATATGTTTTTTGTCCATATGCTTTATATCTTGCTTTGTGAGCACCAGTAGATGAAGCATCATACATAAAAGATTTTGCATATTGACTATTATCTTCATGTTGATAAGATCTATGTTGTGTTTTAGCAACTCTAGCTAATAACTTATCTTGAGTAGTAGAAGCAATTTGTTTTTTATCATACGGTGGAAAACCAACAGAATGGTCTCTAATATGCTGTTGTTTAATTGTTGGTGAACCTTTAGTAGTACCAAAAGATTTAACTTTAACAGGAAGAACTTCAGGTTTTTGAGCAATTCTATTAGGATTAGTTTCTGTACTAGAAACATTATTATTAGTAATATTAGAAGTTTCAGTTTGAAAATTTATATTACCAAAAGGTAAAAAACTTTCTAAATCTGTAGTTCCTGGATTAATAAATTGACCCATTTTAGAAATATCTGCTAAAGTATTATCTTCTGCCATTTTTTAATATTAAATTATTCGTATGGATTTTCTTTATTAAGACTAACTCCTGGTGCATAAGTTGATTTTTTATATAACCTATTCCATGTTTCTGCATTTTCTGCAGCTTGTTCTCTAAACTGTCCCATCATATCATCAAATGCATTATTAATATCAAGATTAATAGGATCATAAATGCTACCTGCAGTCATAACTTTACCAGTTGCTTCATCTAACATATTAAAATTATATTCAAAAGTATAAGGAGCAAGACTATTAACAGTACCTTTTCTTATTTTTATATTACCTGCTCCCATAGGATCTTCATAATCAAATTGATCTAAAGCTTGTACAATTGATTCTAATCCAGTTCTTTGATTTCTTGTAAATAAAGTATTATTCCAATTTTTTGTATTTGACATTAAAGAAATACCATTTTTTAAAATAGCATTTTCAATTTCTTGTGTTATAATGCCACCATCATCAGTAGCTTTAAGTTCATCTAAAACATCTTTAGTAGGATAAATTACCATAGTTCCAACATTTCTATTTTCAAGAGCAATTTGACCACTAGCTAATCTAAAGTTTTTTACTTTATCATCACCTAATTTACCATGATAATTAGCTATAATTAACTCTGCAATTTTTACAGGATCTTTTGAACCAGACTCAAATGCTTCTTGTGTATCTTTAACTCCAGTTTTATTTGCTCCATAAAAACTAATTGGATTATTAGTTTGATCATAAAAATTTATATTATTTATATCTTTTGTAAATTCACGAAAATAATTAAAGCCTTGACTTTGAATAGCATTTAAACTTACAGTAGAAGCATTTAAAGTTGTATTATACACTGCATTACCTTTTCCATTTTTAGTAAATAAAGGTGACAAAGATATAATTTCTCTTCCATTTTGTATAATTTCTTTATGAGAGTTTGATAAATCTTTATATAAATCTCTTAATATAACTTCTGGTTTATCATCATTTAATTTTTGTTTAATAAATCTTTGTTCAAGTTGAGAAACTTCATTTTTAGTTAAATTTTTATAAGTTTCATCTGGAAGGTATCCCTTAGTTAAATTGCCTCTTTTTCTATAATTTTCTTTTTGAATTAAAGTTTTTAATTCAGCTTTTTCATTAGGCATTAATGCATCTATTCCTTCTTGCATTAATCTATTGCCACCACCACGATTAGATTGATTATTAATTTTACCTCCATATAAACTCATTGCTTTAGCAATAAATTCTTCTTCACTAACTTTTGATAAATTATCATTTAAAAAAAGATCTGTAATATTTTTTCTTTTACCAGGATCAATTCCACTTATTTCAGTAGAAGATCTTAAAGTTTTTAATACAGCTTCTTTATTTGCATTTTCTACAAGTTCATTTCCTTGTGCAAAATGCATATAATCCCTCATTTTTGTATGAGTTTGATCCATTAAATAATTAGCAGCAACACCATTAGGATTTCCTTTTTGTCTATCAGCTAATTGTAAAACTCTATCATATACTCCTGCAACATATTTTGCACCTTTAGTATCTACAAACTTTAAAGGATTTTTTTTATAATCTTCAGCAAATCCTTGTTCAGACATTGAACCAATATTTGCAATCACATCTTTTATGTATGAATTACTTGAATTTTTTGCTCCTTTTTTACCATTAGCATTTATTAAACCTAACAACATATCTCTTTGACTAGTTACTTTTCCTGTTGGACTAAAAATTGCATTTGCTTCATCTTGAGTTATAGCATTAGTTTTTTTCATGTTTGTAACAAAATGAAGCAATCTTTCAAAACCAGGCATAACACCATCTGAAAATTCTTTTTCTATTTCATTATTTATTTCTATTATAGATTTACCTTTATCTGTTGCTCCACCAGATTCAACTGCACCTGGAATATTAACAGTTTCATTCGTAGCAGGATTAGGAATACCAACAAAGCCACCTGTTAAGTTACCTTCTTTATCATATTCTGGTTCAATTCCAATAAATGAACCATTTTTAACACCTTGTTCAAGCATTACTTTTTTTACATCAGCAAGTATTTTTTTATCAAGCATTTTTTCTTGATGTTCTTGTTGAGTTTTTTGTCTACCTCTTGCATAAAGATCATTTTGTGCAGCAACACCATAAGCATCTGGAGACATACCTTCAACCATTCCAATTCTAGAATATTTATATGCTGCAAGATTAACATCTCTTTCTGCAAACATAGATGCTACACCAGCATCTACTTTTGCTCTAAATAATGTTATATTATTTGATAAATCAGAAGGAGCACTTGATGTTACTGCAGTTTTACTTGTTTTATCTGATATTTCATCATTTAATTTACTTGTATATGCTTCATTTTTAGTAGCTACTCCTAATGCTTCATCTAAAGATCTAAAATAACCTGGGCTAAATTGATTTCCTTTACCTTCATTAACATTTTTTTTACCTTCTTCAACTTTTAAAGTTACTTCTTGTAACTCTTTTTTATTTCCATCATGCTTAAGTTTAACATATTCTTGAATTGTAGCATATTGTTTTGTAAGATAACTTTTTTCAGCTTCAACTAAATTACCACCAAATTCAGAAGCATGTTCTTTAATGTGTCTTTTTCTATTTACATAAGCTTCTGTTTTATAAACAGCTTGAATTGCAGGACTAGAAGAAAAATCTGCTGCAAAAATATTTTGTAAAGATGGAATAATCATATCTCCATTTTTCTTTCTTATAAAATATCTTCCATCAGATTTAGTTATATCAGAACTTATTCCAAGTTTTTTAGCATTTTCTACATATGTATCAACTGCATTTACATAAGGCGTATATTCTACATTTCCAAATTGTAATGACTCATCATCAGTACTATTTTTAAATTCATCTTTTTGATAAAGCATACTTTCTACTCCTGTATTCCAATATGTATCAGATATTTTTTTATCTAATGATTTTTCAGTAGCTTTAACTGCATTATACTTATTAGCAAAATCTTTAGTATAAGCCATATCTTTCATTAAATAAGAATCCTTATAAAATGGAGCAAATATTTGAGTAGCTTGTTCTACATTTTTTTGTAAAGACAAATCTAATCTTGCAACTCTTTTTAAATTAAAATCTATTTGTTTTAAATAATCATCTTTTCTTTTAATATTAGGTTCTCTTGTTAGTTCAGCATGAAGATACTTACCATATAAATTATTTATATTATTAAAGTTAGTATCATACTGACTTTGTTTTGTCTGTAAATAATTTCCAATAAAATTTAAATCAGGTTGAAAAGGCTGATAGTCAGGAATATAATCTGTAACACCTTGAATGTACGTTGCCATAATTTATCTTTGTATATATTGTAAATATATTAAAATTTTATAAGTTTAATAAACTTTAAAAATTTAGTTGATTAATAATCTGGATAAACATTATAAATAAAACCACCATATTTAAATTGTTTTACTGGTTGTTGTCCTCCATATTTTCCAGACTTAGGATATGAATTTACTAAACCACCTGGATTTGTAGTTGTATTTCCTGACATATTAGTTTTTTGTTTAATACAAGCAGTTATTTCAGCAGGAGATCCTGATGGAAAAGCAGTTCGGCATTCTTCAAGATAAGCATCAAAATTATTTGAAGTTCTTGTTCCATCAAAGTCTCTACCAGAATCTACAAAATCAGGCATACCACCATCTTCAGGTCTTACTCTTTGATTAGGATATAATCTGTTTATCATAGCTGTGTTAGCTTTATTAGTTAAAGCATTATTATATTGTTTTCTTAAATTACCTCTTAATGCTAATTTAGAATTATCAAACTGTTGATTTGCAATAGTATTTTTATCATACATTTGTGTAGCAATTTGTTGATTAGCTATAGACTCTTGATTTCTTATATTTACTTGTTTATCTTCAAATTGATTTGCTATGTTTACATTCTGATTATTTATATTACTTAAAGTATTTGCAGCTTGTGCAGCAGCATTTCCTTGTGTTGCAGCATTCCTTGCACCTAATCCTTGAGCACCTGCAAAAGAAGCTGAAGCTTGAGAAGCAATATTAGCTTGTTCAGATTGTGCAGCAAGTTCTCTTGTTGGATCTAAAAATGTAGGTCTTGGTTCTTCAAGATCAACTCTTGGTGCCCAAGGCAAATATTTTTTAATACTTGCTAAATCAGATACAGCACCCATAACATTTACATTATCTTGAAGCCACCATTTATCTTCTTGATCTGAAGGAGTACATGTACAATTACCATCTTCATCTTTTGGTTGATATGTATTTAAACTTTCATCTTCACATTGACATTCTTCAGTTGTTTTATCAGGTTCATCACATGGTGCACATGGATCATTAGTTGAACTAGCAGGTTTAGAAGCATCATAATTAGGATTTGCTTTTCCTGGAACTTCTTTTCCATCAACTGTACAAGAACATTCTTCAGGAAGAAGTTTTTCTTCAAAACTTTTTTGAGTTTTATTTGAAATTTGACCTGCTGTAGTATTAGTATATATACCTTCAGCTGGACTAATACTATTACTATCACCTAATTTTTCATCATTATAACCTCTTTCTAAATTACCTTCCCATTCATCTAATAAATATGTTTCATCTGGTGTTAAGGTACCTGCTTTTTTCTTTTTAATTAAATTATCATAACCAATAAAAGTTGCTTGTTGTAATCTTGCTTTTTTGTTTGCAGGAGAATTTCCTGAACTAACAGCAGTAAGTGGCAAACCTATATTTTCAAATGCCTTATCTAATGTTGGAGCATTTGTTGACATATCTTTATATTTAGTTTCAATTTCTGCATCTGTATACATTCTTGATCCATCTTGTTTTTTTAAACCTTGCATTAATTCTACAAAACCTAAATTATCACCTGAACCAGTTCCATTCTTTTTTCTTAATTTACCATTTGCATCATTATATAAAAATGATTCATTTCCTGATGCAGATAATTTTAAGTTTCTTTCTTGATGTTCTAAAAATGATTTAATAATTTCATCATCTTTTAAATCATCAGGATTTCCATAACCTGCTTCCTCCCATGTAGTATTATATCTATTTCCTGCACCTTTCTTTTTATAACTTTCTTTGTTTTTTATAGCTTCTCTTGTAGATTGTGCAAACAATTTTGCAACAGTAGGATCTTCTAATGATTTTTGCATAGAAGCAAATCTAGATGCAGCTAGTTTATTATTATTCCAATTTTTCATATCTCCTGTATAACCAGAACCATCATCTAATTTTTCAGATACTGAAGAATATTTTCCATCTTTATTTTGAGTATAAACTTTTACTCCAGTAGCTCTATTATTATATATTTCTCTTTTTACAGCAGCTTTATATAATTCATCTGTTTGATAATCTGATCTTTTTATAATTTTACCTTCCGGTGGTTGTCCACCACCTGCAAATTGTAAAACAGTAACATGATCTTTATTAAATTTACGTTGTCCACCAAAAGCCATTTCATATGAATTATCAATAAAAGGCATATCATAACCACCCATAGACATACCATAAGCTGCCATAGGAGCTTCTTGCATCTGTCTTGGATCTTGTTGCTGCATAGCCATCATATCTTCCTCAGACATTTGTTGTTGTCTTGGGTCCATTTGTTGTCTTGGGTCTTGACCTTGTCCACCCTGCATTTGTTGTATAACACCCATTACAAGTTGTTTTACTTGATCTTGGGGCATACCTAACTGAACAAAAATTTGTTCAATTTGTTGAGGAGGCATTTGACTTTGTAATAATTGTGAAATTATTTCTTGTGGTTCTGCACCCTTTTCTAATGCTTGAGATATTTGTTGCATAATCTGCATCATTTGTTGATCTTGACCACCTTGTTGTTCCATACCTTCTTGTCCTCTTTTCAGTCTTCTCATACCACCCATCATCATCATTTCTTCTTGAGACATTCTTGGATCAGCATTTTCTTGGGGCATTTGTTCTTGTTGTCCCATTGGATTTTGTTGTGCACCTTGAGATTGACTCATTACTTGTTCTACTAAAGAAGATGCTTCTTCATTAGAGGCTCCCAATTGAAGAAATATTTGAACTATATCTTCAGGACGTAGTCCATTTTCTAATAAAGACATGACA
>Ga0114918_10006013_pt1 | contig 10317 bp, 16 predicted proteins | sample LantaG_FD_87015 | JGI IMG/M metagenome (GOLD analysis project Ga0114918, IMG submission 87015) | Deep subsurface microbial communities from Baltic Sea to uncover new lineages of life (NeLLi) - Landsort_02402 metaG | ecosystem: Environmental > Aquatic > Marine > Oceanic > Sediment | place...
CTCTTCATAAATTTGTTCTCACAAAAAAAACTGGTTAAGAGATAAATCTCATAACCAGTTTAAATTGAAACGTGGGATAATGTGGTACTATTCAGTAGTCGGTCTAGATACTATTTAATATCCACCCAGAGATTGTGAAATTAAGGATCTCTTGAACTGCGTTCTTTTCACCTTTGATTCCTACTATCTCATTATTATCCCTTTTCTTGGTTTCTTGATTCATTAGTGTTTTATACCTCTCCACTATGTCATACATGAAGGAGTATATATCTACAGTGTTTGATTCTTCCAATTGAACCAACCAGTAATCAGCCGAAATAACCATTCGATCATAATATACTGATGGCCAACTTGGATGTGCAGCTTGATCAGTTAGTGCCGAATCCTTTAGTAATTCTAAGAATTCTCGTAAAGGATCCGATTTAACTAGTTTAGTTTTTCTCCGTTGTATTAATTTTTCTAATGTTGGAATATTTTTTTGTGTATATCTATTCATATTTTTGATCACCTTCGTATATTGGTAAATCCCCCTATATACAAAGAACGACCCACATTTCAATTTATGTCATCTTCGATGTTCGGTCATCGAAGCAATAAATTTACCTTTCTTTATTTTTGGTTAAGGACTGGTTTGGGTATGTTTATAAGTAGTATTGACAGAAATTTTTGAGGTAGAGTCAAGTAGAATTTTCAAAATTTTACCAGTATTTCCACCATTGTAGACAATCTCCGGAAAACATATCGGGATACATCTCTTTAATTGTTTGCTGGGCTAGATGTAATGTATATGATTGATTTGGTATATCGTCAGGAATTTCATCTTCATATCTATCAAATCTAAATAGCTTAATTCTCTTAGCTTCCTTCAAATCAAATATAATAGAGGATTCTGATTCATTACTTGTTGTACATAATGCCATATACCGAGGAAACATTTCAATTGATAATTTATGCTTCAAAGAATATTCACTATAACAATCACTAGAGAAGTTAAATCTACCTCTGATTATATCATTTTGATCAATGAGATATATACCCTTTGGTAAAGGTTTATATTTTTCAAATGGTATTATACCGTTAATATAATCATGATGACATAATATCCATCCTGGTGGTATTGAACCGGGAATGCTTATTACATTTTTCATTTTCTTTGGTAAATCACCAATTATAAAACCTAAAGCCTTTAAGTTTTCTATATGCTCTTTAGGCTTCAATATCTTAGAAACATCATTCTTTAAAATAAGATGCTCAAATGTTTGATGATTAATATATTCATTTGTCCAAACCCCCTCAACAGGAAGATTACGCCGAAGTAATATCGTATCATATGACACATACGGAATATCCTTCAATGCTTTAATCTCATTGATCACATTTTTAAAACCAGTTGCACCAGTTTTAGCAACTATAAAATCTATGACTTTATCTCCATCTACTGACTCGATGTATTGTTTTACTAAAGACTCGGATCGTCTTAAGCTGCCAATCGGAGTTTTCATCAGTGTTATGACTGTATGAAGAACTGATGAATTATCATTATCATAAAAGAATCGAGAAGTTGATACTAAACTTGAAAATGATTCAATTTTTGGTTTAAATATATCATTACTGAGTTTCAAGATGTCATATATATTCAAATCTTTAACAACGTCATTATCTACTAAAAAGTATGCAGCATTACCAATTACTCTTCCATTAGAATCAGTGTTAGAAAATGCTTTTGAAAAAGCATTTATGGTGTACAATACGTCATTATGGATTTTAAATTTATCTGAATCTATATAGTCAGAATCAGATGAGAATAAATATTCTTTTAGTTCATTAGCGTCAATAGTATCAAATGGGTTAAGTACCAGTTGCAATATTATAGGTAAATAATATTCCCATAATGACCTGAATGAACCGAATTCTGTATTTTTAAACTGATAACTAATTGTGCATGATTGGGGAAACATGGGAATGTTAATAAATACATCTAGTAAAAATTGATCAACCATTTCTTCAACTGGTAACTCACCATTAAAGCACTGAATGCACCAATCGATGTAACGCTTCAATCGTCTAGCAACATAGATATGTATATTATTAAAGGCGTCTGTTAGCTGTTCAAAAACTTTTTCCCACCTAATTTCATTATTGGTATTAATGAAATCATCTAAGTAAATCCTATATGGCAATATACTAACACAAGCAGCTAATATTCGTTTCAACCTATTTGGATCATTGGTGAACATTTCAATTGCTTTACTTCTATAAGTAGCAAATGAATCATTCACACCAGTATCATGAGATAGTTTATACGCAGATATTCCCAATAAATCGGCATTGGAATAATAAGTTGCATAACTATATCTGACAGGACTGGTGATAAAACCATTAAGATTGAATATATTATCTAATGAAGAACTAGATATTGCTGTAAGACAGAATAGATGTGTTATATTTTCGATTAATGTTACATCGTCAATAATGGTTGACTTTCCAAATTCTGGAAATTTATGTCTTGCCATCGAATCTGAAACATCTATATATCCACTATATTCTTCCAAATTATTTTCAATTCGTGATATGATATTTTCAAAACCAGGCAACCATTCCCTAGGAATTGGATCGTCTAAAAAATAACCATCAGTATCAATACATTGCTGATACTTGTCTAAACCCCATTTTAGAAATTGCGCCATAAACTGCGCAATGTATTTTTGATATTCAACTTTCTCTAATCTCGTTTTCTCACATTGGGGTAGGTAATACATTTTTACTCCTGTTCTTAGTTGATGACAAAACTGGTATTCAATTGTTAATATATATAGAACATAGTTCTCATATTAAGAACAAAACATAAGACGGGATACTATAAGGAATGTTGTTTAATAAGGTATTTATAAATCTATGACCGAAGAACAATTTCTGAAATTATATTTGAATGATATATCTCAGTATCCGCTTCTTACGATTGAGGAAGAACACGAATTATGTGATAAAATTCATAACGATGATAACGAAGCATTAGATATGTTGGTTAGGCACAATCTTAAATTTGTTATATCTCTTGCAATTGAATATAAGAAGCGATGTAGTGCATCATTATATGATTTAATATGCGAAGGCAATGTGGGTTTAGTTATAGCAGCAAAGAAGTATGATTATCGAAAAGGAGCAAAGTTTTCAACATATGCGGCATGGTGGATAAAACATGCTATGAGAAATATTTCATATAATGAGAAGTATTCACCAATGAGAATACCTCCCACTTCACTACGTAAAATGAGGATAGCAAAAAACGTTAAAGAGGATCTTCAACATAATGGTAATGAAGATCCTTCATATAAAGACATATCTGATAATTGTAATTTAAGTGAGTATGAAGTTAAGAAGGCACTAATTAATGATTACTCAATTATACGAATTGATAAACAACATGATGATAATGGTGACGATTTTCATTTTCTACTTCCTCAGGAAAAATCGGAACAGTATGAATCAGATACGATTAAGTATATCATTGAAGAAGTAATGCCAAAGATATTAGACGAACGAGAGATAGATATTCTAAAACGTAGATATGGTTTATTAGGTAATAACGATATGGGTACTACTCTACAGAAAATAGCTAAACTGCATAACCTAACTCGAGAAAGAATACGTCAAATTCAGTTTCAGGCAATTGAGAAAATCAGAAATTACTTAGGACATCATCAGAACAAAAAGTAAAAGGTCCATTGTATGCCCGGTAAACATAAAGCAGTATCCAAATCACAACAGAGATTTTTCGGTATGGTCCATGCTTTGAAGAAAGGTGAACTAAGTGACTATGCTGTTGATGATGAAATGGAAGATGCTGCCGACGATATTGGACCTCGTATTGCAAAGCAGTTTGCTTCTACTAAACACAAAGGTCTTCCTGAAAAGGTTAAGTCTGAATGCTTTGCATTTACCAGTAAAAAATACAGACGAGTTTGTGAACTTCTTTCAGGTATAGCTAAGAATAAACTTCTGAATGAAAACGTAGAGCGGAAGATGGAAGCTATACGTAAGTATCATGAACGGTTAAATGAATACTGGAATAAGGAAGTTGCAACAATTGAAAACAAATGTGCGTCCAACTTAGGTGATCATGATAATTACAATCATTGTATCGGTAGTTACTTAGCACAGATTGCAAATGATATCGGATACAAATTTGTATCCGCTACAATGAATTACCTGAATTACGAAGAAAAGATTATCTATCGTATTGAAATAGAAAAGATGACAGAAGTATGGACATCAAGGAAGAGTAGGTTCTTAGGTCTTCAAACTGGTTTTGAAAGAGCCGCAGGTATGACCAGTAAAGGACCACATTATGCATTAGCACAAGGAGCTTTAGTTGGTAACCCAGAAACTGCAACGGCACCATTGATCTAAGAAAAAGAGGAAGCATGAAAGCTTCCCCTATCTAGTATCTGTGTGAAGATACTATCGACCTAGCAAACTTAAAAGTTTGCGTCGGTCCTGTGGTTTGAGTACAAGTGATACAGGTTTCACTTGCTTTGTTTTCTTCATTAAGTGTACCTCCTTAGAAAAACAACCCATACAACAAGTGCATAGACACCGTTGATAAGATCATTGTAATGGGGGTTAGGAGCAGAGTCTTTCTCTCAGTTTGATTCATACCGTGTACGAACACACCATTCACCAAACTGATTGTTGAACAGAATGTGAATACACCAACTACCATCAATGTCTTCACATATGTTATTCCAAGCATAACCATCACAAATAGGAAAATCGCAGTTGGAATGTAAATCAACCCAACATTGTATACGAGTTTTTCCAATGGAATTTTCACCTTCAGGACAGAAGCACACATTTTAATTGAAACGAATGTTGCAACCAATGGAACTAATGTCACTACAAGAACTTTGATATTCCCACTAAAACCAATAGTAGGAGCAGTTGTGGCTGAAGCAAACAACTCACCCCATTCGGCATAGTGATTTGACATGAGACTGGCATTCATGAGAGAAGCCAGAATGTAATGTGTTACCACAATAAATGGTAGCCACATTGCAAACCCAATGCTCATCAAACGTTTGGGTTTCAGTTCAATGTTCTGCGATTTCACCGGATCATTAAAGATCCCTTTCAGAACGAGTTTGATGTCCTTTACCCACGATGCTACTGTACTGTTCATAGTTATCTCCGTTTGTTGTTAAGAACATTTGGTACGTAGTCATCTCGTTATATATATAGACTTTTTTACACATAATTGAATATATAAAAAAAAGCGAAGAGGGGGTTTCAAACCGGGACCCCTCTTCGCTACACATACAATAATTATACACATCATTCACATGACTAGGTGAAACCTGTCACGTAGGTCATCAGACCTTCCTGACACACATAAGTGTTTTTGTGTTTTACATGGGTCAAGGTAACTTACCTTGTTTAAGGGAACCCCTAATTTGAATCATTCTCAAGTTCTTTTCTTAATTGGGAGATTTCTTTTCGAAGTTTAGATGCTTCAGCTTCGGTAGCTTTTATCAAGATTCTTTGTTGCCTTCTTGATACCGTTGATCCTCTTATATAATACTCGTATCTCTCCCAAACGTTTTCGTGATTCACTTACTACTCGTACCGCAGCAATCAGCATAATAGCGGGCCAACCGATAACTAATGTTGCCATCATAACTGCAACGGCATTCCTACATTGGTAGTCAGTGTAGATTGGTAGAGTTTTAATAGCTTCTGTGAATGCACCTATCTTTTCGACCCAGATATAAAATGCGATCCCGATTAACACCCATGCGACTATGATCCAAAACACTGCAATCATTTTAAAGACTCCTAAAAAGTTTGTGTATTCATTTGTACATATGTATAGACTTTATGGAACAAATAAACACAATAGGAGTATAGGCAATGCCAAGAAAGAAGGCCAAAGAAAAGCGCCTTATCTGCCACCTCCATGATGATATTATAGAAGAATGCGATTTCCTACTAGAGACATTTGAAGAATTCAAAACCAAAGTGACTCATATAAAACAATTGGCAGAAGATGCTAAAGAACGGGGTCAAGCAATGGAAGATCGTCTCTACGACTATAAACGTGCAATTGAAGGTTTAGGATTTACAAGAGATATCAAATGAAAAATTACCTACGAACATTGTCATTACTAACTGAAGCTGATGGTCCACAGTTTAAGACTATCTTTAAAGAGATTAGTGCAAAACTGAAGGTTGTCAGAAAGAGAATGAATGAAGAAGCTGTTGGTAAAATGACAAAGGAGATGGAAGGTAAGTTAAGAGCTAGAGGTTTAATCATTAGCTTATTAAATATTTCAATTGGTGCATTCAGAGGTCATTCATATATTACGTCTGCAAAAATAGAAGTTGGTAATAAACCTCCATTTGTAGATGAAGACGACTCCAGAGTAAAAGAATTACTAACTTGGTTACAAGAAGAATGGAGTCCCAAGTTTAAGTTGAAGGGTGTTGAAAACGGAATAGCAAGGTTTAATGTGAGATAACGATGAATGATAAATATAAAGGTGTAGTATTTTTATTGGAATCAGATGGCAGTAAAAGTATAGCCTTACAATTAGTTGCAAAGAAGTTTCCAAGTGTTAGTCGGATTATCCGAAATTATGTACCTAAACTTAAAGAACCTTTAGATAAAATCAAAAGTGGTAAAGGTGAGTTAACTAAGGAAGATTCTAAGAAGACAGAACGTAGTGTTACAACGTTGTTTAACGATTTGAAAAAAGAACTAAGTAAACTTACTCCTGGTAAGATGGGTATAATGATTGCGGCGGTTATAGTTATTGCAACAATCAATATATTGATGGGTTTACTATCTTTAATAATACAACACTCAATACGTTTCGATGTAGGACCTAAAACTGCAAGAAGAATAAGTCTAGTTATGAATCTGGTTGTGTTTGGAATCATGACTCCGGCAATAGAAGAACTTGCGAAATATATTGCAGTTCAAAAAGGTTCCGGACTTACGTTTGGTATCTTTTTCGGTATAATGGAAAATATTGTCAATGATTGGGTACGTAACGGTAAAACACTTTCTAATACCTTAATGCTTCCATACAGAATTACCCTGCATGGTGGGTTGGCAACAATTCAACACGAATTTACTAATGCTGGTCACCCTAAACTTGGTTTGAGTGTCGCATGGCTAGTACATGGTTTATGGAATTCATTTTTGATAATAATGGCTAATTTAAAGACATTACAACTTTAACAAAAAAAGTGGGATGATTAATCCCACTTTCGTTATATAAATCTTGTTGACCTACTTTGCCAACCAGACCGTCTTGGGTCTGTCACATAGATTTTTGCAGGTCTTCCCTTCAAGGACTTTCTTCAGAAGATCCATTTCCTCTTCCTTGAATGCTGAGAAGCAAATCAAGGAGACACCAGCAGTACCGGATACCACAACCTGCTCGTCATCGTCTATGTACCGTTTGAAAAAGGTCTCAACGATCACACCATTCTTTGACGCAAAGGTCTTCGTCAGATGCGGAGAGTCCGTTTGTAACTTCACTGCCAGGAATGCTCGCCCCAACTCATCGACACCCTTCATGACATTGTGCGGCATGTCTTCATCAATGAGTTGATCAAGGTAACCTGTGTTCCCCATCTTAATGTTACTCAGAACAGGAACTTCACTGCCAAGAACACTCTCGGCCATTTCTGTAATTTGTTTGATTGACGGTTTCATCGTATTTACTCCTTTACCTTCAGTTGTTGTTGAATTTGCGTAAACATGTCAAGTACGTGTTTGGCCTGCGCGTTTTCCTTCTTACTATGATTAGTCTTCGGTGGTGTAGCTTCTGGCTTCACTTCCCCCCTCGGACCAATCAACAAACGCTTCAACATATTTCTGTCCACCCATGGACAGGACAACCATTGTAACAACGGCAATCACTACTGCGAGTACATTATCTATTAGATTCTTCATCGGAATTACTCCTTAGAATTGAATGATGAGTTCTTCACCATCGTCTTCAATTAATTCATTTTCTTCTAGGAATTTCTTTTCCAACCGATCTGCTTCTTCGGTCTTACCCATTGCTCGCAACAACTCAATCATTGCCAAGTTCCGCCGCTGCTTAGAGAGTGCAAATTTCCTGTCAATATCATCCATCGGAATTACTCCTTTTGTGTTGGGTAATAACTATTGATTCATAACTGTATATGTATAGTAATTCAACTTCCTTTTAAAGTAGCAAAATTAGCCACTTCTTGCTGTAACTATCTTGTTGTATAACTTAGCTTTCTTCAGAGCCTTCTTACCTAATCCCTGCATTACTTTACCAGTAGTAGTTTTGCCTTTAGTCGTTCTAACTAGTTTACCCTTAGTCATCTGAGCTAAACGCTTCTGAGCGTACTGCATTCGTTTTGCGGCACCTTCTGCCGCACCTAACTTACCACCACCAAATGTAGTCCAATCTTTAACCTTGCGGCGACCTCTGGCTATTGCTGTAGATATAGCGGAAGCTTTCTTTAACTCAGCAAGCACTACCAAATATTTTGTATTCATGTTAAGTAACCTTTATCATTCCTAGTTTGACTACATCAAACCTATTACCTTCAATCTCCTTTATTTGAGGAGCAGTCAATTCGTCATAGAATGGGTGATCCTCAATATGATCAAATGTTTTAACGTCCATGACAGACAATACAGTTTTCCAAAAAGGAACTTTGACCCTCATCCCCTTTTTATATCTACCTTGTTCTTTTGAAATCCTAGTAGTATAAATTGGATTACCCCGCATGAGTCTACGCTTTAGTTGATCCCACTCATGGCGCGGGAATGTCATAAGTATCATTCCCGATAGCGATTCAACCGCAAGCATATAACGTGTCATCTAACGTTTATTTCTTATCTTTTGATTTAGCATTGGCTTTCTTAGCTTTACCCCTAAACTTAGATGCCAATTGTTCAGCTTTAGAATCGGATACGCCTTTTTTCTTCAATTTACTTTTTAACCATTCCGCAGCTTTACCAATACCTACACCAACTGCAATCGAAGCAGCAGTTATAAATAATGCTTTAATTGCCAATTCCACCCAACTACCAGCTTTTGCAACAGCAGCCGTAGAGGCAGTTCCAAATCTACTTGCTCCTTGACTTAACCCACCATCTTTTCTAAAAGATCGATATACATCACGTAGTTCTTTCTTAAATTCGTCACTGCTTAACTCATTTTTTAGTTTCCTAGCTGCATTAGCAGACAAAGCAATACCAGCAACAGCACCAGCAACAGCACCTTTTTTGGCATAACTCATACTTTTCTTCTTTTTCTCTTCTTCAGCTTCAGCTATGATCTGTTTGGCTTCCTGTACATAGCCACGAATTTCACGTTTCAATTCCTGACGCATTAATGCTTCACTGAGTACTACATAACCATTCATAATGTATAATCCTTAATGATGGTTTTTTATTTGTTCTTTAACTACATTTAAAATTTCTAAAGAAAAACAAAGTGGGATTCGAACCCACGCCCTCCCTTTTTATGGGTATTCTACCGGACTGAACTATTTGTTTCAACAATGTATATGTATAGACTTACTACGTCCTTTTAATGTATAATCAATGTTGATTTTTTATGTGTTCTAACTTACAAACTGTTTCAGGAAATCATAAGCAGCATTTATTAATTTCATTTTCTCTTGGGCCGAATGTTTTTTATCGGGGTCCATGATCCTGTCTGGATGGAATACCTTAGCCATGCTTTTCCATGCGTTGTGTAACTGGTCTTTGGTGTATGATTTGGTAGGATCTAATCCTAATTGTTCATACATCTCTTTGATTTTATCAGCGGATTCATTAGCTGCTTTACCAAATCCGCTCCAGTTCTGCTGTTTCCACCGATTCCACTGTTCGTCACCTTTCTTTTTCCGCTCGTAACTACGTTGTTTATATTGGTTCCATTGGTCGTCAAATTGCTTAGTACTCTGGTTATAACGGTTGGTTTCATAAATCATCCACCCAACATAAGCTAACGCAATCATTCCAGTTGTAACGGCAGGACCGTACTTATTCCACCACTTTCTGAATGCTTTGGCTTTCTTACTATACCATTTTTTAAACTTCTCTAGTTTTTCTTTAAACGAAACTTTTTTATCTTCGTCTTTCTTTTCTATTTCGACATTAACTTTTTCATTTAGAAATAAAGATTCTAAATACCTATACTCCTCGGATAGTAGAATCTGTTCACAAACTAAATGATACTTATCAAAACTTTTCATATTGAATCCGATGTATTGATTCACTGAGTAAATGATACTTATCAAAACTTTTCATTGGGCGGA
>Ga0114918_10006017_pt1 | contig 10315 bp, 6 predicted proteins | sample LantaG_FD_87015 | JGI IMG/M metagenome (GOLD analysis project Ga0114918, IMG submission 87015) | Deep subsurface microbial communities from Baltic Sea to uncover new lineages of life (NeLLi) - Landsort_02402 metaG | ecosystem: Environmental > Aquatic > Marine > Oceanic > Sediment | place: Baltic...
AAAACTGATGGAAGCGCAAACAAGGCCTGTGTTGGCGATTACGATGGGCGATCCGGCGGGGGTGGGACCCGAGGTCATTGTCGGCGCGCTGGCACAAAGGCGCGTCAGGGAGGCCTGCCGCGCCCTCGTCATCGGGGACGCCAGAACGCTCAGGATGGCCTCAGAGGTGCTTGGGAGGCGTTTTCGTCCGAAAGTGGTGGGGGATGTGGAGGAGATGGAGAGATGCACATCGGCGGTGTGCCTGTTGGATCTTCAGAACGCGGATCCGGATGAGATTCCGTTGGGGCAGGTGAGCCGGGCCGCCGGCCTGGCGGCCGCGGCCTACATCCGCCTGGCGGTTGAGCTGGCGGAGGCCCATAAGGTAGCGGGAATTGTTACGGCGCCGATCAATAAGAAGGCGCTGCGCCTGGCCGATGTACCGTATGCCGGACATACGGAGATGCTGGCGGCGCTGTGCGGGGTGGATCGGGTCGCGATGATGTTGGTGCATGGTGACATGATTGTGTCCCACGTCACGACCCATGTCCCCCTGCGCAAGGCCTGCGATCTCGTCAAACTCCCCCGGGTGTTGGACGTCATCCAGCTCACGGAGCAGGCCGTGCGGCAGATGGGAGTGGCCAGGCCGAGGATTGCTGTGGCGGGTCTGAACCCCCATGCAGGGGAATCGGGGCTTTTCGGGGAGGAGGAGGAGCGGGAGATCGCGCCGGCGGTGGAAAGGGCGCGAGGGGAGGGGATGGAGATCTTCGGGCCGCTGCCGCCTGATAGCGTGTTCGCGCGGCAGCGGGCGGGGGAGTTCGACGCTGTCGTAGCAATGACACATGACCAGGGCCACATCGCCGTGAAGACCGCCGGATTTACGGCACGGCCGGCACGAACGGCACGCGGGGCGGCACGGCCGGCACGCGTTTCGGCACGTTCGGCACGCGAAACGGCACACTTCGGCACGCTCGGCACGGCCGGTGGCGGGCTGCGAGTTGGGGGCGTAAACGTGACATTGGGGCTGCCGATTGTACGAACATCAGTCGATCATGGTACAGCTTTCGACATTGTCGGGCAAGGGCTTGCTGATTTCTCCAGCATGGTTGATGCAATTCTCCTCGCCGCCCAAATGTCGCGGGAGAGGGGATGACGGAAGGGGAGGATCGCTGGGGCGGCGGACGGAGATGGAGGCTTGTGGGTGCGCCGAGATTGTCGTCTCGGCGGAAGCCCAAAAGGGGGGCGCGGCCCCCCTTTGAACCCCCCGCGGGGATGGGATGTTGGGAAGATGGAGTCCGTCCATCTCCCCAAACCCCTCTGACGGGTGCCGGCGGCACTGGCCGTCTTCTTGTCAGAGGCCGGATGGTGTGGCCGCGGGGCGGGGCCGGGTGTGAGGGCGCTGAGTGGCGCCGGGATTGTCATCCCGGCGGAAGCCCAAAAGGGGGGCGCGGCAGCCCTATGACCCCCCGGAATGGCAACCGCTTGGGGCGTTACCGCGAAGCGCGGTCGGGGAAGAGGGCGGTGGGTGGCGCCGGGATTGTCATCCCGACGGAAGCCCAAAAGGGGGGGGCACAGATTAGCATTGCGATAGGGTGAATGCGTCCCTAAGTCGCCTTCGGCGACCGGGATGGCGGCCCTGCGGGCCTAGCCACTTCGAGGGGGGAGGAGACCCTCCCCCCTCGATTCTTCCCCCTCCCCAACGACCAGGACATCGTGAGAGCGTTCTCGGAGGAACCCCCCGGAAACGGCAGCGGCCGAGGGCCGTTCGGCAATCCTTCGCCTGTAGTCAGGGATAGCTCGCTACCAAAGCAACGGCGGGAAAAGCAGGGTATTCCTTGAGCTGGTGTAAAGTCTCTGCCTGTGTGCGGCATCTAAGTAATCAAGGATGAGGGGAGCCGTCGCGAGAGTGGGAGGGAGCGGAGGCAGGCGGAGATGACGGAATAGGTGACTGTCCCTAGTTGCCCCGTCCCTAGTTGCCCCGTCCCTAGTTGCCCCGGATCTACACACAGGTCTTGACACTGCCCTGCGGAGCGTTCTTGCCGCCACACTAAACCTGCCCGTCTCTCACTTGGATGGGGAGTAGACGATCATCTCCCTGTTCTCTCCAAACCAATCGACGATATCTCGGGAAAATCGTCCGTACATCTCCATTTTTCCCCTCGTATTGCCCTCGCCGTCGCAGAAGTCAGGGCAGAGATCGAGAAGGGCAGCAGGGGGCCGCGCCAGGGCGTTTTCACAGAACCGCAGTTGGTCCATCAGCACCGTGTAGCGAGCACGATTCAACCAGTTGCCCTTCTTCTGTTTCACCATTTCATCCAATAGATAGCTGTCGTCTTTCTCGCCCAGACCTGCGCTTTCGAGCGCGGATCGCCGCCAGATGCAGGGCAGGCATCGACCGCAGTGGTGACCGGAGTACTCCGCTACTTCGTGTTCCTTTGCCCATAGCGTCACACGAGAGGCGGCCCAGCAGGAGTTCGTGTACTTGATCTCCTCTTGCCATTCTTCATCTAACTCCTTCTCCAGCAGTTGTACGACCTCTCCCTTGGTCTTCAATGCGTATGGTCTTACGAACCGCAGATCAACGCCGAACGTGTCTTTGATCAGGGCGCTGAAATGGCGAACGAAGGTGGGGTGTGTAGTCCTGGTGCTGAACCTGGCCTCGGAGAGGGCAGGATTAAGCGCGGCCGGGCCGTTCTCATGTATGTAGATCTCGGCAATCCCGTTCTCGAGCGCCACGCAGGAAGCGAGGGTGAGGAATAGAAAGGACCGTGCATACTGGTAGAGCACCTGCCGGGGCGGCCGGCCAAGCCGATATAGCTTCGCCAGCTTACGCCCCTCAGCACAGACTTGTACCTGCGCATGCCTCAGTCTGCGGTGCTTCTTGCCTATGGACTTCACCAGGTCCTTCTGCGCCCTTGCCAGCATCGGCGAAGAGTAATGACTTACGAGGATTGGCTTGCGCTTCTGTCTCTCAAGAAGGTCCAACGCCCCCACATAGCTATCCAGTCCGCCTGAGAAAAGCGCAACACACCGTTCGTCTTCTTTGGGGGAGAAATCCTTCTTGGGGGATCTCCTTCCCTCGCCCTGGACGAATTCGAATCGCGCGGCGTTGTAGGACAAGAAGCTCACTATGCGCGCCAGCGCATCGGCTTGTCCCTTCCAGACCTCCGGATGTCTGACGGGAATGAGATAGGTCAGGTCGCGCGCGAAGAGATCGTTGCGAGGCAGGTGGATGTCGGACACGTATACTATAGCGGCAATCTCCAGTAGATCGCGCAGGAGGCTGTGCAGCTTGCGCCCACAGTGCCGAGTGAGCGACTCATAATCGACTCGCACGTTGGCATTGGGACCTTGAGCAGCGATCACCTTATGATGGAGGGCAATCCTCTCGCTCAGGGCACCCTGCTCAACATCGGCCCTCTTGCCTATCACCGTCAGAGGCCGTACGCCGCGCGGCTTTGCCCATGCGGAGGACGGCTTTGGCCAGACCCCGAACACTCGGTGAAAAGCTGTGACTACCTCTTTGGGCAGGGGGAACGTCCTGTGTTCGGGCGCAGACTTGGCCCAGAGTTTCCAGAGTTCCATTAGGAGACAGGCGAACTGCCTCGCCTGCTCGAACAGTCCGCTCCGCACCTCGACCTCCTCGTGGAGGGTTCTCGGCTTGCCATCCGGTCTCAAGTGGTACCAGAAGCCGTAATCATCGACCAGCTTGTCGCTGCTCCCGCGGAGGTTCAGCAGTGCCGCTTCGAACAGCCAGTGGGTTGTATACTCAGCCAACGCCATCCAGGGCCTGCGTCCGCAGACGTAGTCGTCAAACCTCGAGGCTGTCCCCTGCAACTTAGTGCTCACGAGCGTCGCCAGAAACCGCTTGACGCTCCTTTCAGCTACTGTCCCCAAGGGGAAAGTTACTGCGTCAGGCTGGTCCTTGCCGATTCGCTCCCAGAAGGTGTAGGGTAGACTCTCGCGGTCTCGTTCCCGTACGTCACGCAGCTCTCCCATTCTCTGCATTAAGAACTCCGCAGGAACAAGATATGAGTTGAGCAGCTCCTCGGCTCTCACCCGGGGCAGCAGGTCGCGCATGAGCGATACGAACAGCGTGACCGCTTGGCGATCTGTGTTGGCGAATCCTCCAGCCTCTGAAGCCATCAGCCCTGCCCTCCTCCTCCTCCGTGGCGTTTCCACGTATCTGGTGGAGATGGCCTTACTCCGTACGGGTCTTCCTCGTCCTCTTCGTCGTCCTCGTCGTCCTCTTTGTCGTCCCCGTCGTCCTCCCCGTCGTCTTTGCCTTCCCCGTCGTCGTCATCGTCGTCTCTGCCGTCGCCGTCGTCTGGGTCGTCCCTTATGTTCTCATCAAGGGGACACCAGTCGGCACTGGGATCAGCCAGGTCGCCAACCAGCATGTGCCAGGTCTGATCTGTCTTGGGGCCCAGATCGAAGAAGGGAGGGCCGCTCAGCATGAACTTGTCCGGCAGGGCGCTGCCGCTCTCAGAGCCGACAGTAGGAAACTCGCCTGAGACACTATGCCTTCTCTCGCTCATGCCGCGATCACCCCTCACTTGCCCTGCGTTTTACTGCCCCTCTTCGGCGGCTCAATAGGTGTCGAGTGCTGGTTCAACAGCTTGATGATCTGCAGGGAAGTTCCTAGGCTGCACTCCGTCTTGAAGTAGATGTTACCGCTAGAAGATATGCCAAGCGTGATCCTATTATCCGCAAACCTAGTGACTAAGTCCAAGTAGGTAGGCTCCCATTCGGACGCCTTGCCGGAAACCTCGTCGGGCCGGCCGACTGTCCCGGAAAACTCGTCGGTGGTGCTGATCATGTCGCCGAAGAGCCCCTGCCTCCCAATGTAGCCGCTCCCGCCACTATGCCCGGTGCGTGCTTTGTGACTACACCAAGCCCCCCGGACCTCGACGACGTGCTGCTTCTCATGGAATTCACGGTAGATCGCCTGAAGATCGAGAGTCACCTTCCGTAGTGCAACGCGATCGCGGAGTTGCTGATTGAGGCGACCTATCGCTCCTGTCACACCCTCCGATTCGCCTTGCACGGCGAACAGCCCAGCTTCTCTGTCATAGAATGCCCAGAATCTCACCTCATCCACGAACGCCGTGAACTCCATGGTTCTCCGAACGAACCAGCGCTCGTCATCGCTGTTGCCCTTCCTCACGCCCTTCCGGTGAGTGACCATCGCGCAGCCAACATCGAGGCCCTCCAAGCGGCCAAGCACTTTGATGCTCGTGAACAGCGCGTCTTCCCAAATGTTGCCCGGCAGCAGGGGTGTCGGCTCAGTAGTGTGTGTGCCCGTTTGCGGCAGTCTCTCCAGATGATAGATCAGGAACGAGGTGCCAGCCACGCCGATGCTCCATTACGAGGCATGTCGGCGGCGATACAAGGGGGAATACGGGGGGGTACTTCTCAACTCGGGGACTCTGGGCGGACACCCATATTCTCGGTAGCCGCAAGTCGCCTCGTTGCCTGTTGTTTACTCCATACAGCCTTTGCTGTCAAGGCCTTGACAATCCGCTGCGCGACAATCTGGTCCGCGGCGTCCTTCGCCCCCACCTGACCTGCGCCTCTGAACGTGACCACTTACAGTCTCAGAGCTGCAGCATATGGGGTGCTCCCCGTTTCTCTACCACCTGGAATAAGCATTTTCAGCCTGCTGCGACCAGTTCCTGCTTAGAGCGCATTTCATAACCCTCACTCGCCTGGCTGTCCGCCAGAGACGCCGGCATGAAATGCGCCTGCTGGAGCCTGGCGGCTTGTGCTGCTGTTTCATAGCCTCAGATGCAGGTTATGAAACAGCTTCTAGGTAGATCGAGGCAAGAGCCTAAGGCAGAGGCCTGCCAGACGAATGCCGCCGGCGCGATGTTCCCAAGCGCACTGTGGGGTCGCTCCGTGTTGCAGTGCCTTCGCCAGGCTTCGGCGGAGGGCGTGAGAGAGGTGAGAGGGGAGAGGTGGTGGTGGGATGGTCTTCCGGCGCCCCCCGCCCGGACTACGGGGGGCGCTCGTGCGGCAGTGATGTGGTTCCCCACGTGGCCGTTGATAGGTGCTCGTAGGGATGTGTGTGCGCCCCCTGTTTGGGGCGCCGGAGGAGTGGGGAGGCGGCTGCGCCGCCTACGCGGGTTGGTAACCCTTCGGCGGGCTCAGGGCAGGCCTGCGCCACCAAGACGGGCGGCGGGGATCGGTGTCCCCGCCCTACGGACGGAAACGGCACGGCGGCCTCGGAATGGAACGCCAGAGGAAGGCTTTTAGTGCCGGGACCGATAGGCAGGAACTGGTCGCCGGCGGCTGAGAAGTCTCATCCCGGGTGGTACGGAAGCGGGGGTCACCCGCGGGGGCAGGCGGCCGAGGCTTCGAATTCGAACACGCCCATGTCTGGGGCTTCGCCTTTGTAGACCAAGCTCACGCCCGCCCCTGCGGGCCACGTTAGCTCGTGGTCGAGGAGAAGGGTGTGTGAATCCGGGATGTCGGTGAGGCGAGCCGTGCCGGCGCCTGCGACCATGATTTCGTCACCGTCAACTATGCCGAAACCATCGCAGAAGTAGCTGCTGTCGGCCACGCGAATGCAGTTGCCGCTGCCGCTGGCGGTGGTTGTGGTGAGGTGGCGGCCGGCGTCGATGCACGGGCTGTCCGCGCGGAGGCTGAAGTCATCCCAGAGGGGGTCAGCAAACTTCGGGTCGGTGGATATATTATCGCGCAGGAAGCCGCTCGGGTGGCTCTCGGCCTCAGCCAGCGTCATGAGTCTGCCATCCCACAGGACGACGGGGTCGGCCGCCCCGGGAGGGAAGGGCGCGGCTGAGTAGATGAGATTGTGGTCGTAGCGCTCATCCTGCATGTGCTGGGTGTTGGTCAGCTGGAGCTGGACATTGCCGACTTCGTCTCGCTTGCGGTAGAAGGAGTGATTGTCCCGGTAGCGCGAGTTGTCGTAGATGATGTTGTTGACATAGTGATTGTCGCGCAGCTCGCATTCAGGGCAGTCCCAGTAAATGGCGCTCAATCCTGCGTGGCGGTTCAGCGCGATCACGTTGTGGTAAATGCGGTTGCCGATCGCGGGACAAGTCTCTTCCTGCCTTGACTCCCAACCAGCCCACACTGCCAGCGCCCCATGTGACTCGTAACTCATTGAGTAGTTGCCGGCAATGATGTTCCGGCGCACGATATTGTGACAGGCGGAGAGCTGCAGTCCCGGGCCTGAGGCGTCGGCCCCGGAGATGGTATTCGACTCGATCAGGTTGTGCTCGGCGTTGACGTCGAGGTTCATCGTGGTATGCCAGCGACCGCTCAGGCGGTTGCGCCGCACCACGTTGTGGCTGGGATTGCGGTCAGTGCCGGGTCCATGTCCGCGGAGCACGATGCAGCTGTGATCGCAGAACCGGATCTCGTTGTCCTCAATCAGGTTGTGGTCGGCGAGAAACCTGAGTTGTATGCCATCCCCGCGCACGTCGGCCATCCTGCAGCGGCGGATAACGTTGCGGCTCGCGGCGCGTTCGCCGACGCCCATCTGGATGCCTGGATAGCCGCGAGCCCCGGTAAATCGGCAGTCCTCAATGATGCAATCGGTTGCGCCGTTCATCATCCCGAAGTTGGCGACGCGTTCGACCGTCAGGCCTGAGATGGTGATGAAGGCACGATCGGTGAGGTCGAAGCCGACGTCCACGCCGGTGATGCGGGCCGAGGACAGGCCCCGATATGTGATGCGCGCCTCGTCTGAGCGCCCATTCACTCGGGGACGAATGGTATCCCGGTAGTCGCCGGGCTGGAGGACGACTACATCGCCGGGCTGGAGGCGGGCGTTGGCCTGCGCAATTGTCGCCCACGGCTGGTCGGCTGTACCCGGTCCGCTGTCGTCGCCTTCCGGGCAAACATACCAGACGGAAGCTGAAGACGAATGGCCAGCTATGGTGATCAAGAGGACAACACAGAGGACGAGGAGGAGGAAGTTGTGCGGACAAGCTGTGGCGAGGCTGATCATTCTGCTGTCTCCTGACGAGTCTCGAGGCGTCGATCCGACATCACGCTTGGAGTTTCGGCGCGCGGCCTGGCGCGACCTCCAGACAAGGGGTTGCGGATCCGGCGCTCATGGCAGAGGCAGTCGCGGCCGCGCTGTGTGGTGCCAGAAGACTCTCTACGGATTCGGCTAAACATCTTCGCGATCAGGCTATGCGCCGACGAGAGTGGGGATGTTTAACGAAGCGGCAGCGAGAGGAACTCGAGCAGCGACTGCGGCCGGCGGCCTGTGGGCGGGTTTCGATTTCCGTGGCTATAGCGGGGGTGTAGGGCTTCTCGGATTCGGACATTTCTCGGCATAAGCGCGGTTGGCGTTTGACGGTTTTGGGGAATAATGGTAAGGTATCTGTAGCTTTCGTGGTCGAGCTGCGTTCTTAGGCGCGGGCTCGACCGACACACATCACGGGGGCACAGCGGAGAGCAAGTCACCTCGTCACCTAGTGGGACGTCTTGGCGAAATGGCTTCCTCTAGCAAGCGAGGTAACGACTATATTCACCCAGTTCGGTCTTTCCCCGGAGCTTCTCCGGAGCGTCCACGACGCGGGCTACTCAAGGCCCACACCCGTTCAGAAGGAAGTAATTCCCCTAGCTCTCGCCGGCGGCGATCTCGTCGCGACGGCGGAGACGGGGAGCGGCAAGACGGCGGCATTTCTGCTGCCACTCATCGAGCGATTGCGGGACGGAAAACGCGGTCGCACCCGGGCTCTGATCCTATCGCCGACCCGCGAGATCGCGGCGCAGACGTGCGAGCAGTCGATTGCGCTCACCCGGGGCACGACGCTGCGGACGGTCGCGGTCTATGGCGGTCTCGGAATGGAGAGCCAGAGGAAGGCTCTCAGTGCCGGGACCGAGATTGTAGTAGCGACTCCCGGCCGCCTGCTGGACCACTGCCGCCGCGGCACCGCCCGGCTGAACTCAGTCGAGGTGCTGGTGGTGGACGAGGCGGACCGCATGATGGATATGGGGTTCATCCCCGACCTGCGTCGCATCTTGTCGATGCTGCCGAAAGAGCGCCAGTCGATGCTGTTCTCCGCGACCATGCCGATCGCGCTGATGGAACTGGCGTACGAGAGGATACTGCGCAGTCCGGAGTACGTCGCTATCGGGTCCCAATCCGTCCCCCCTTCGACCATATCGCAGGCTGTCTACCGCGTGCCGTCGAGGTCGAAGACCGACCTGCTGCTGCAACTGCTCACGCGGGGAGCGATGGAGAGCGTATTGGTGTTCGTTCGCACTCGACGCCAGGCGGATTCCCTCGCGAGACGTCTCCAGAAGGCGAATATGAAGGTGGCATGTATCCATGGGGACCGCAGCCAGAGGGAGCGTGAGGGGGCGCTGGGGAGCCTCCGCAGCGGTGCAGCGCGAGTGCTGGTGGCGACGGATGTGGCGGCTCGCGGTCTGGATGTGGAGGGGGTGACGCACGTGGTCAACTACGATATCCCCGACATGCCGGCGGTCTATCTCAACCGGATCGGCCGCACGGCTCGGGCCGGGGCGTCGGGCGAGGCGATCACTCTGGTGAGCCGGCAGGATGAGCCCGCGCTGGCAGACATCGAGCGCACTCTGGGGATGAAGATCCCGCGGAAGACCGTGGCGGGGCTGACGGAGCCGGAGAGAGAGCTCGCGGCGAGTGTGTCGGTGAGGCCTCGATCCCGCATCGCTCCCAGGGGGCGCCTGGCGGGGCAGCGCCGTCGCAGGTAGGCGGACCGCGGGCGTTTCAGTCGAGGGGGTCGGATGCCTGGGGGCGGTTCTCGATCTCGCGGGCCATGGCGGTGGTGTAGGCGCGGCGGGCCTGGGGCACGGTGAAGAGGGTCGCCAAGAGGCGGCCCGTGACCTTCTCCACGGGGACCATCCCGAAGTGCCGGCTGTCGTAGGATCGGGTGGTGGCGTCGCCCAGCACGAAGACATGGCCCGGGGGCACGGTCATTCGGATGAATTCGCCCACGCCGGGTCTGCGTCGGGCCAGCTCCGGAAGCACGTCCAGCTCCTTGTCGGTGGCGATGTAGTCGGGGTGGCCGTCGGTCTCCTGCCAATCGATGCCCGACACGGTGTCGCCGGGGAGGGCGTAGATTCGCTTGATGTGCTGCTGGCCCTTGACATCCAGCACGACCACGTCGCCGCGCCGGAGGCGCCCGCCGCGCCGCGCTCGGCTCATGAGGAAGAGCTGGCCGTGGTGGAGAGTTGGCGACATCGACTCTCCGCAGACGACGCCGAGCTTCATGGGGACGACATAGGCGCCGGCCAGAATCACACAGAGGGCCGAGACGAGGGCCGTGCGCCGCCGTCCGGCCGGGTCACGCGCGCTGTTTGCGCCACTACCCATGCTTCT
>Ga0114918_10006019_pt1 | contig 10313 bp, 10 predicted proteins | sample LantaG_FD_87015 | JGI IMG/M metagenome (GOLD analysis project Ga0114918, IMG submission 87015) | Deep subsurface microbial communities from Baltic Sea to uncover new lineages of life (NeLLi) - Landsort_02402 metaG | ecosystem: Environmental > Aquatic > Marine > Oceanic > Sediment | place...
ACAAAAACTAATAGATCACTCAAAATTAAAGAATTAAAACAAATTATAACATCTAAAGATCCTAAAAGGGATGATTATGATAACTGGAAAAACGAATTATTAAATTTTGAAAACAAATTTAATAAAAATAAATTAAATAAAAAAGAAGGGCAGAAGGGACAGAGAATTTTATATGAAGATGATAAAGTGGTTGTATATAAAATATTAAGTCATCAGGGTATGGCTTATTGTGCTTTTGAAACTTCTTGGTGTGTTAGTATGCCAGCTTCACCATATTATGCTTCTTATACCAATAGTGGAAATAATTATTTTATTGTTTTACGAAATAAAAATATAGAGATAACCACTGATATGGTTAATATTAGTAGTAAAAGAAAAGGTAAAAGGAATTCTCAGTTTGATATACCAAACAAAGAGGGTTATGTTATGATTGCTTTATTAATTAATAATAAATTTAATACTTTTTCAAGTATAAATACTTTTACTGATTATGGTAATAATACTACAAGTATAGATAAAATAGATATACCTAAATATAATTCAGTTGTTGGGTATGATTTAGACAAGTTATTAATTAAAGTTGGTATAAATAATTATAATAATATAAATCTATTAGATTTACTAAACGAACAACCTTATCATTTACATGTTAATAAAATATTAGAAACTAAAAAACAACTATCTGATGAAGTCCAAAAATTATTAATAGATATTGATGGTAGTATTATTTCTAAATTATTAGAAGATCAAAAAGTTTCTGATGACGTTATATTATATAATATTAAAAAATCACCTTTTGCATTATTTGATTTACCAAAAGATAGAATTAATGATGTTATAGTTAAAACTGCTATAGAATATGGTGGAGATGAAATAGGAAGTATAGTAAAATTTATAAATAATCCTACTGAAGAAAATCAATTACAAATTGTATTTCTTGATGGTGGTAACATTGAATTTATATTAAAAGAAGGTATTAAACCTTCGGAAAAAGTACAATTAATGGCTGTTAATAATTACCCTTGGGCTATAACTACTTTAATAAAAAAAGGAATTATACCTTCAAAGGCTGTTCAAGTAAAAGCTGTTAAAAAAAGTCCTAGCGTATTAGGTGAATTATTTAATTTAGGTGTAGATGTTTCAGAAGATGTTATTATTACTTCGATACGTGCATATCCAGCTACAATTGCTGATGTAAAAAATCAAACAGAAAAAATGCAATTAGAAATGTTAAATAATTCTGATTCAACTTTAAGTACTATGTTTATAAAAAAACCAACTGAATTTGTTAAATATTTTAATGCTCGTAAATACGAAAATAAAGACCCTTACAATGAAAAATTAGAACAAAAATATCAACATTATATTAAAACAGGTGAATTATTAAACGAACATTATCAAAGGTTGATAAAATTAATGTTTTAAATAGGCAAATTTTCATAATCTCTTAAATTATCAAAAAGGATAACATATATATCTTTATTATCTTTTTTGATTCTTTTTATTTTATATACTTTAAATATATTTTTTGTATTTGGTACTATTTTATTTCTATATTTTTCAGCTTTTTCTGCTAAATATCTATTTGTAGTAATTTTTAAACATCTTTGATTTTCAAAGTTATATATCTTACCATATTTACTACCTCTTACTGTATACGTACTAGGTAATTTTAAACGTTTAATAATATCACCTATGATTGTGTCAAACTTACTAATATCTTGTTGTTTATTATCCTGTACTATTGGAATATTTCTTGTTATTTTAATTTCATTAGGTCTTGAATATAAGAATTTATCTACTTTAACATTTAAATTATTTACAAACTTTTTATTAGTATATTTTTTACCTGTTCCTTTATTAAGATAAGATATTGTCATATGTGGTTTATAAACTGGATAATCATTTTTATATTCAAAATTACTTCTAAAATAATTATTTAATTCATTTAATGTATCTGATTCTATATCTAATTTTAAAACATCATATTCTTTATTTTCAAAATAACTAATTCCGGTAATTTTAATTGAAAATGGGTTTTTAAAATCTTTTAGTTTATTTTCTATATCTTCAAAATTAGTTGTCTTGTCGTTAAAACCAAAGAGAATAGTTATGTGGGGGTTGTGTTCTAATCCAAAACCATTTGTGTTGTAAATATCTTGCTTGTCTACTAAGTTTAGTATTTTTAACCATGATTTCTTAAAATCGGCATTAGCACCAGCCATTAAACAACTACTTTCAAATTTAAATGGTTTATTTTTAATTATTGGTTTAATTTTCATATTTTTTTAGATCTTCTTTATTTAAAATATTTCTATTAACTAAAATATTAACTATTTCTAAATATTTTTCTTCAAAACTTTTTAATTTAACTAATTCCTTATCATATTTTTCTATTATTTCTAATATATTTGATTTTTGTTGTTCGTGTTTATCACAAACAGTTTGCATATTAGTTAATAATTCTTGATTTGATAATTCGTTTAAATCTTGATTTAATTTAAGTTCCATGATATTATTTTATTACTCCGGTTGCTGTTTGTATATTAACAATTTGACAAGTTACTGTTACTGGTGTTCCAGTTGCATCTGACCCTGCTCCAATAATTATAGCATTAGGTGGAATAGCTATCTCAACTACAGCATTCTCTCTTATTTCTTTTAACACTTCTTCAATTATTATTCTATATGCTTGTCTATGTGGTTGATCGGAATCAAATATTTCATTTTCTCTAGTGAAAACTCTTTCTGCTACTCTAGTTTGACTAGTTCCAGATCTAGTTTTAGCTTTTAATATTAATGGGGGTGGTATACTAGCTTGTCTTGGTTTAGGTAATTTAAATAAATTACGTATTTTATCAATAATATCACTCATTTTATAAACGTATTATACTTTTTAATATTGCTAAATAGTTGTCTGCTTGTTCTTTAATATAAACTTCAATAACTCCTTTAACTAAAGGTATAATTTTAGTTTTTAATAATTCATATATTTCATCATATAATATTTCTTTTAATTCTTCAATAATACAATCAACTAAATCACCACTTAAATCATCTATAAAATCAGTATTAATTATAGTTTCAAAGTTAGTATCATTTAATGTTTTAATTAAAGATATTATTGTTATATATTCTGGACTAACTAATATACCTAATAATATATTTATTATTTTTTGAAAAAAATTATTATAAAAAAAATCTTTTAAATTTTCATCACTAGTTAAACCAGATTCCTCTAAACCATCATTTACTAAATTAATAACTTCTTGTCCTATTTCTTCATTTGTTAAAGTATTAAAATCTTTATCTAATAACACCTCTAAACTTGTTTCATTAATACCAAAAGTAACTAATGAACAATTTAAATCTAATTGAGCTTTACCTTGTTTTCTTATTTTTGCTTCTTGAGTTATCTTTTCAAAATCAAATTTAGTTATAGTTCTTGGTCTATTATCTAAAATTAAATCTATAATTTTATCTCTTTCTAATTTACCTTGAATATTACTTATTGAACTATCTGATGAATTTAAACCAAAAATAGAATCTAAAACTTCTTCTAATATAGAATTAGAATCTATAGATATTAAATCAACTAACCCATCAGTAAATAATTCATATACAGTATTTGGACTTACACTAGTAAAAATTAAATCACCTGTTAAATCATCATAAACAACACTTATACTACCCGTAATTTCAAGGTTTGTTCCTGTTTGTAATACTTCTCTAATTTTAGTATTAAAAAAATTCTCTTTTTTTGAAGGTTTATCTTTAAACTTATTAAATTTATCAATATTTATTAATTTTAATCTAATACCACCATTATTTTCATTTAATGGTGTTTGACTTATATTTAATCCATTATTCTTTTGTTTTTGAAAAGTTTTTTTTAACCGTGTCTTTAATTGTTCTTGATATTTATCTACAGCTTTAGTTAATACACTACCAACTAATTCACGAATACCATCAACACCTATTAGTACATTAACTAAAGCTAAAAGATACCCTGTTAAATTATCATTATTCTTTAATATTGATTCAATACCAAACTGAGGTTTTTGAGCATACTCATCTACTTTATTATATAATGCTTTAAAAGTATTAATTAATTCTAATAATTCTGCTTTATCATTATTTGTAGCCATATTAATTATTTATTATCATCATCATTTAAAAATTTGTTCCTAACATCTTCAGGTAAATTATCAATTTGTTTCATCATATTTGCTGTTAATTGGAATTCAGAGCCTGATGCATTATTACCTTCTTGAACGCTCGTCATATAATCTTTAATTAATTTTGCAATATTTAATTTACCATCAGCACCTTCTCTCATAGATTTTAAAACTTCTGTTTTAAATCTACTATAAGTACCTTCAGCATCATTATCATTAGCTTCTTTAGATATTTTTTGATATTGACTTCTTGATTTACCAATTAAATCATCATATATTTTATTAGCTTCGGTTAACATATTAACAATAGAATCTTTATCAATATTTATTTTTTTTGAAACTTTTCTAGGCATAATCTGTATATTTATATATATAAATAGGTATTTGAACAACTATTTAATAAATAGAAATTAACTTATTATGAATGAAAATTATTTTGGTGATGAAAAATTAGTATATATTTATAAAACTACTCAAAATATTAGAGGTTATTATACATATGAATTATTATTTAGTGATAAAGCTGATGAAATAGATAACATGGATTGGAGTGAAGCACCTGTTTTTGATAACTGTAATCCACCAGATGAAAAACTTGTTACAACTACTATTACTGCTAAATCTGAAGATGATTTATCTGTAGTTACTTTTTCTGATTTTGATACAGATGATTTATTATATAATTTTAGTTTTTATGATGTTTGTGATGGTATTTTAGCTATGGCTTGGAAAAAAACATTTGAAGATAAAGACCCTTATCGTTTAGTTTTAAAATTTGGAGATGATTTAAAAATAGTTAGAAAAAAACTAATAGATCATGAATTTGAAATTAATGAATAATTAGTTTTTTTTAATTCATCACATAATGATATTAATGTTCTTAAATCTGTTTCACTCTTTTCTATAGAAAAATCAAATATTTTTGTGAAGAAATTAATAAATGATTGAACTTTTAATTGTGGATTTTTTTGTACATCATAAATAGGTTCATTTGTTGAATCAATACATATAAACTTTAAATATATATATATTGATTTATTACCTATATTTTTATGTTTTTTATTGTTTTTATTATATACAAAATCAAAATGTTTTTCTTTATCTAAAGTTGGATTATTATACCAATTAATAGTAGATACTCTTTCACCTTCTTTATATTTTTCAACTAAATTATATTCATAAGGATAATATTTATAAACTGTAGAAAAAAACCCAATTACATAACTTCTATATAATTCAAATTGATCTTTTGTTATTTCATTTTGTGTTAAAAATAACTCTTCTTCAGTTTGAATTTTTAAATCTTGTAATTGGGCATATCTCCTTTTTAACATTTCTTTATTATCTTCTAAAGAGTGAACTTGATGTCCTTTCGTATTCTTTTGAGTCATAATTAGTTAATTTATTAAACATATCATTATTTAACGTATTTTCAGAACTTTTGTTCTCTTTTAACATATGATAAATTTTTCGACTTTTATTATCAATATAAAAATCATAATTTTCATTTAATTTTTCAAAAATAGCATTTTCTGGTGCGTATTCTATATATAATTTAGTTATATTATTATTACTTTCTTTTAATAACAATGAATTACTTGGATATATTTCAACCATATCTCTTAATTTAGTTGCTTCATTCATATAAGAACCAGTTGCTGAATAATATTTATCTAAACCTTTATCACTTAATACATCTCTAGTATTAGTACCTAATTTATATCTTAAATTTCTTTCTTTATTCTTCTTAACCCTTTCTAATTCTTTTTTACCATCTCTACCTGAAACTTTACCTAAGTTATCTTCCAAATGTTGATCCTTATCACCTATATTATATTCAATAGACTCCATACCTCTATTAGCATAATCAACATTATCATCTTCTAACTGAATTTTTTCTTCATCAGTTAAATTTTTCTTTTTAATATCTTCAGGTTTTAAACTATCTTTATCATAATCATAATCAATAGCATTATCAAACTCTTCAGATGATATTTTACTTAGTTCTTTAATATTACTATGTTCCTTAAAATCTTTTTTAGTTAAATTTTTAGTTTCATTACTTATTTTATCATAATTTAACATTGAAGGAGTTTTCTTTTCTTCTTTTATTATATTTTCAAATAAATCACTAAATTTATTTTGCTTATTTTCTTCCATATCGTATAAAAACATTTTTTCGTTTTCTTGTTCTTTATCTAGTTCTGCCGTATTAGGTTCATCTTCAGTTTTATTAATAAGTTTACTATTACAACCACATCTATCACCTTCACCCATTAACATACCTGAAGGTATATTCTTTTTAACTTGAGTTCCACCTTTATATATTGATCTACCACTTAAATTTTTCTTACTAAAGGCAAAAGGGGTACTGTATTGTCCTGAAGCGGATGCTGTTGTTGTTTCGTCTAATATTTTAGTAGGTTCATCACCTTTTATAAATGTTTGTTCATATTCTGTGAATAACTCTTGATTATTTACTATATATTTAATAAACAATAATGCAAGCATGATTTCATTATAATGATAACCTAAACCTTCCTTATATTTTTCGTATAATTTTTTATATTCTTTTAATAGAAAATCTTTTTTTCTAGCAAATACAGCCATTTTACGTAATTGAAACTTTTTATCACGACCATATTTAGTAGTATCTAAATCTTCATCTTCATAAAGCTTTCTATTAACTAATTCTTCAAATTTTTTTGAAGCATTACCCATTGGTTTATTAGATGTATAACCTTTATTTTCAAATATAAAATCAGAGAATTTCATGAACAATTTTTTATTTAAATAGTTTCTATAACAATATTAATATCAATATTACGTTACCAACTACACTAAATAAAGCAATTTTTTTAATTCTTCGATTCTTTTTTAGTTGTTTATCTAATTTTTTAATTACTTCTTCATTTAATTCATTATATTCTTTATTAATACTAACCTGTTGTTTAATTATATTATCCTTAAATTCATTATTATTAGTTAACTCTACTATTATATTATCTTTTAAAATTATGATACTATCATATGATACTATCATCTTATTATATTTTGATTCTAATTTTTCAACAATAGGTACTAATTCATTATATTTAACCGTTTTATTAGCCATATCTAAGAATATTTCTTCAGGTGATAATACCATAATATTATCACAATTTTTATCTTTTATTACTTTTACCTTATTACAATCAATAGGTTTAGTTTTAATTAAATTCTGAGCATTACTCATATAATTTGTTGATAATGTTAACAGCACTATCAACATTACTAATACTTGGTTTTTCATATATAATGTAATCTTTTTTATTATTTAAATTTAAAATATCATCTTTTAATTTTGAATTATCTTTATTTATCCTTTTTACTTCATTACTTAAACTAATGATTTGAAGTTTCAATTCAATATTTTTTAAAACGTTTTGTTTATTTAAACTATCCATTTTTTCAATTAAAATAATATTTCTGTTTTTTAATCTATTAATTAATTCTTCATCCTTTCTTTTTTGATTATCATCTAAAGGATTAAAAAATAATACATATAAAATACCAATAATATATATTATATGTATTTTATTTTGGTTTATAAATTTAATATACGGATTCATAATTTTTATTTTTTAACTAAATATGTAATTATTAGATAATGTGGTTATACCTAAGTTATTACTAGAAATAGTTGTATCTACACTAACTACTTTATAACCTAAATCAATATTTATTAAATTATTAGTGCTAGTGACTATTGTATCTACGTTATAACTTGAGTTTTGGTTGCGTACTAAATTTTCTAACACTTCATATTGGTTTTCAATATCGTCAGATACATTTAAACCTGTATTAAAATTAATATTAATACTATCATAAAAAATATCTACAGTTTCTGCAAATTGTGTTACTATAGGTCTAATATATCTACCTACTTTATGCCCTTTAAATGTAGTATTCATTGTGTTACCTTCTATATTATGACTAACATGTGTAATCATATATGTTCCATTAAATATAGGTATATTTTCTACCGTAAAATATTGTGTAGGTTGAATCATCATATTACCCAACATTTCAATTGATGCATTATAACTCATTTTTGAATAAACATCATACATACTTTGACCTAATAATATTGGATTTGCTTTTCCAGCATCATTACTTATTTGATCAATTATTTTTAAATATTCTAATGTAATTGGATTATCACCATCTACATTAAAAGTTATATTTTTAAAGTATGATTGATTCTGTTCACCAAAACCAACTTTAAATGCAAAAACTTTTGAAAAATACTTTGATCCACTACTAGTTTCAGTTGTGCTATCACTATCTGGTTCTGTTAAAAAATCAGGAGGGGGATTGTCTAAGCTGAAACTGTCTGATTTATGTGTATTATTAGAGTCAACTTGTATTGCATTGTCTCCAATATACATACAAACTAATAACGGTTGATAATCTAACTCTTCAACTTCTTCTATTGGTTCAAAAGCATCAACCCAAGTATCTTTATTTAAAATCATAAAATTTTGTAATGGAAAAATTCTAAAATTATTATCTTCTAATAATGATACCATTAATCCATAAACACTATCAGTTCTAATATCTTGGTTTAATATTTTTAAAAAATCTATTATACAACTATCACCAATATCATTAAACGCCCTATCAACAAATATCATATTATCAATTAATGATCTACCTCCATTATTTGGATATGAAAAATCAGGATTAGGTGAATTATAACCTAAAATCCAACTATCAACTATTAATTTTAAATTATAATATATATTTAATTTTGGTATTTCAAATTTACTATTTGTGTTATCTTTAGTTGTTTGTTGTTCTTCTGTTATTTCATCTTGAATTATAAATTCTTGATCATATGATGATTTATTTTCCTTAAAATCTTCTGTATTTATAACTGATTGTATAGATGCTCTGTAATAATCTTCCGTTATTTGTGTTTCATACCAATCTGGATTAGTTGGATTACGTTTTACTAATCTTTGTGTATTATTACTATCTACATCTATTTCTGAATAAAAAGGAAATGGGTGTATACCATCAATACCACCTAAATTATTACCTTCTTCTAATAAATCTTCAGTAGTGTTCTCTTTATGATAATTTTCTGCATTTACTGTTGTTTCTTTTAAAATATTAAAAAATAAATCAACATCATCTGCTATTAATTTTACTATACTTCTTACAGTTGGTTTAAAAATATTACCATTATTAGTACCAAATCTTTCACTTATCTTACTATTAATTAAATCTCTTTTATTTTCATTTAATTTTTTAAATTCTTTATTTAAACTCTTACTATAATCAAGTAATATTTTATAATAATCATCAAATAATGCAACTTTTTGACTTCTACCACCTGCAATATCTTTTTTTACAATATTTCCATTATCAAAATAATTTAATAAACCTATTTCATTTATTATTTGATCATTATTAAAATCACTTATTCTTTTATTATAAAAATTTCTTATTAATTCTTCTGGATTTTGATTATTTTGACCTTTTGGATTTTGAGAATAATTTATTATATAATATTTATCTTGCTTTGAAAATTTTTTTTCTAAATTAATTAAATTACCTTTTTTATAAAATCCTTGAAATTGAACACCAAAATTACTAGATAAATTTAATAATTTATTTACAATAGTTTCTTTTAATCTTATATCTTTTTCAATATCACCTATATCATTACTTTGTTTTAATACTGTTATATCATCATAAAACTTTTTTGCTCTTAAATAAAATTCATAAAATGATTTTGGTTGTTCTTGAGATATTAAATTAATTTTTGTATTTAAAATATTATTTCTATTAGTTTTCATAAAAGGTAATACAAATAAATCAGACATATATACCTGAGTTAATGGTTTCCAATTTATAGAAGCTAATTCAATTTCTATAATAAATGCACCTGTATTTGAATCAAAACTTACTTTTGGTATGTTAATAGGTTGCATTAAATAACTTACCATTCTACCGTAATAACCTTTTAATTTTAATTCGTATTCTGGAGGGGGTGTTGTATTCATTAAAAGAGCAAGAGGTGAGTCTTTTAGATTTGCTCCTCTTCTAGCATCTATTATAGTGACTTTAGCTTTATTAATAAAGGTC
>Ga0114918_10006021_pt1 | contig 10310 bp, 11 predicted proteins | sample LantaG_FD_87015 | JGI IMG/M metagenome (GOLD analysis project Ga0114918, IMG submission 87015) | Deep subsurface microbial communities from Baltic Sea to uncover new lineages of life (NeLLi) - Landsort_02402 metaG | ecosystem: Environmental > Aquatic > Marine > Oceanic > Sediment | place...
GAGAGAGAGAGAGAGAGAGAGAGAGAGAGAGAGAGAGAGAGAGAGAGAGAGAGAGAGACGAGGAGGTCGAGAGACTCTCTGGAGTGCGTTTTTTCCATTTCTTTTTTTCATTTCTTTTTGAGTTACAAGTCAAAAAAAAGGGGAAGAAAAAAGGCAGTGAAGTGATGATTTCTAGTAGGCAGAAGAAGAGTTTTTGAAGAAAAAAATTCAAAAGGGTCGAAAAAGAGAAAAGAAGAAGAAATCTTCTTCTCTCTCTCTTTCTTCCACTTCTCTCTCTCTCTCTCTCTCTCTCTCTCTCTCTCTCTCTCTCTCTCTCTTTCTCTAAACATCCACGTCCACCTCGTCAGCCGGAATCAGCTCCCTGATCTTCCCAAACCCAAGCTCCCTCGCCCTGACCCATTTCCCCGGGACCGCCCAAGCACACTCCAGCTCGATACCCAAATTCCATTCTCCTCCCGTGCCGTTGTTGAAGCTCGAGGTCGGGATCCGGAAGAAGCCGTCCTCTCCCCAAGCGCGGCCCCACGAGTTGCGCACGATCCAGTACTCGACAGGCTTGCCGAACTTGTCCTTCTCTCCATCGGCGGAGTCCTCGACGCCCCAGCCGACCACGGAGACCAGGTGGTTGATCTCGGGCTGCTTGACGTGCTGCTTGAAGATCCTGTCGCTGCCCAAACCTTCATGCGCGTCGAGCTCCTCGGTGGCGTCGATGCCACAGGAGATGGGCCCGCGGGAGAAGATCTCGGCCTGGTGATGATGATGAGGTGGTCGTGGGGGTTTGGAGAGAGAGAGAGAAAGAAAGATGAGTTTTTTTCGTTTGAAACGAGACGTCTAAGAAAAAAAGAAAAAAAGTTTTTTTTTATTTTACCTTGATGGCTTCCGTCGACGCGCCGTCGAGCCTGCCGTGCTCCGAGACGAGCAGGCGGCGGTACTCGGAGACGGCGGTGCAGCCCTGGAGGAGGGAGAAGTTGGAGTAGAATGAACAAGAGAGAAGAGAGTGCGTGAGTTCGAGCAAGATAGGTTTTTCGTCGCGCGCTTTGAAAAAAAACCCGACTTACGAAAAAAAAGAAACTCAAAACTTCTTCGTACCTTGTCGGGCCAGCAGGTGAAGCATTGGGTCTTCGCCGAGCACTGCTGGTTCTTGGCCACGTACTCGTTGCAGTCGTCCGAGACGAAGCCGGACTTGGCGCCGTAGGCGAACGTGGCAGAGTCCCACTAGAGGTGAAATTCGGAAAAGTTTTTGGGAAAAGGTTTGAAAAGTGAGTTTTTTTTTCCTTCTTTGATCGAGAACGAAAAAAAAAAACTTCGAAAGCTTTCAAAAGAAGAAACTCACCCCTCCCTGGCAAGAGCCGGCTTTGCCGCAGTCGATGACGTTCTGGACCGAAAGGTAGATCATCGGGAACGCGCCCGCTCCCCTGCGGATGTTGTCTCGGTCGGCGAGCGAGGACGTCGCGGCTGAAGAAGTGGTTTATCGTTTTTGTTCGAGGTTGAGTTTCGGGTTTTTTTCTCTTCTCTCTCTCTTCTCTCTCCTGCTCTCTTCCTTACCGTGAGCCCAGCACGAGCCGCAGTACACAGGGATGTGCTGGTTCCTGACGGGGGTCAGGGACACGGGCCCGGTCCTCCAGTCGTGCGCCGCCGGGAGGTCCTTGGGCGCGACGGACGCGAGCGGGAGCGTGGTTTTGCTGGTGGTGTCGTGGGATTTTTTTTTTTTTTTTTTTAAGAAGTTTGAAAGAGGTTTGAGTTTGTCGGTTGAATTGCCCTCCATGCCTTTCTTTCTTCTCTCTTTCTCAGCCCCCTCTTCCTCTTGCTCTTCATCCTCTCAGTTCCACAACAGAACTCACATGAGCGGCTCGTAGTCCGGGTCGGGCGTGATGAGCGTGGCGAACCTCGACGGCTGCGGGCGCGACGACGACGCCCTTTCGACTTCATTGCTGTTTGTCGATGCCTTTGCTGCTGCTGACGACGACGCAGGCGCGGCGAGGGCCAGATTCGCGCTCGCCGCGGCGAGGAGGGCCGCCAGGGCCAGCGCGAGGCGGCTGCGGGTGGACCTCCGCATGGCGCCGAAGGACAGGGAGGAGCCGAGAGGGTAGAGAGCGGAGAGAGAGAGGAAGAAAAGAAGCCTTCCCTTCTTCGAGCGCAATCTGAGTCGACAAAGTGAGAGAGAGAGAGAGAAGAGAGAGAGAGTTTGAAAACAAGGCAAGAAAAAAACTCGACCCCGACCTTCTCAAAAAGAACCCGCGAGTGGCAGCGCGGCGCAGCGCTGGTCTCTCTTCCCAGCGCTGCTCGCGCGCGCGCAGTCTCGTGTTAAGTCTCTTTTGAATTTCACTAGTAAAAAACCAACAACTCCCCCTCTCTTCTCTCTCGTTCTCTATTTCTTCCGCGCCGCCGCGGGTGCAGCGGCCGCCTTCCTCTTGACGCCCCCCGCGCCCGCCCCTCCGTCACTGCTGCCCCCACCAGCAGCACCAGCAGCACTGGGAACGAGCTCCCCCACGGCCCTCTTGGCCCCTCCTTTCGCCTGCGTCTCCACGCCGTTAACTTTCGCGGCAAACCTCAGCGAACAGAGGCTCTCCCCGGCGCTCGCCCTGTCGGGAGCGACATTGACAAACATCAGCGTCTTTCCCGCCCCGCCCAGGCAGGGCGCCAGCAGCCAGGTCAGCTTGGAGTTGCGGTATGGCACGTGCGAGCTCTTGGTCGCTAAAGAAGCGAAGACATCGCCTAAAGCAGAGAGCGACTTGTTGATGGCGCAGGTCTCTCTGGCCCTGTCGCCGGCGGCCAGCGACCTCGCCAACCTCTCGCTCCCTGCCAAGTCGACTAAATTTAAACTTCCTTTCAGCTGCGTGCCGCTGGCCTCGTTCTTGCCCGTGATGCGCAGGGCGAAGACGGCGTGCGAGCGGGAGGAGACGTCGTTCATGGCGGTGGCTGCGGAGGCGCGGGCAGCTGCGGCTTTGCCGACGAGCTCCTGGGCGTCGGCCTCGGTCTCGATCGCGACGGCGGTGGCTCCGGCGATCGAGGTGTGGCCGTCCGCGTCGTGGGTGATTGCCCCCTGGGTGGTGGTGGTGGTGGTGGTGGTTGGAGTTTGGAATGGAGAAAAAGAGTGAGAAAAAAAGAGAAGAGGAAAGAAGAAAAAAACCCGACTTTCGAAAAAAAAAACTTTAAACTTAAAAAAAAACTCACCGAAGCCCCCGACCCGTCAGCAGCCAGCTTTCCCCCTCCCTTGACCGCGTCCGCCGCCAGCAGGTCCCTCAAGCTCTCGTTGTAGACCTCCACATAAGACGCCTCGAGCCGGTACTCCCACCCGGCGACCCTCTGCCGCCGAGCGGTCTCCAGGATCGCCGCGACGGCTCGAGGGATGATGCCGGCACCGTCGGCGTCGCGCGCCGAGCCCTGCATCGTGTGCGTCTTGCCCGCACCAGTCTGGCCGTAGGAGAACAAACACACGGCGTAACCGTCCAAGGCAGACTGGACCAGCTCCGAGACCTCGGAGAAGACGGCGGCCTGCGAGGCCGAGGGCCCGAAGACGCGGTCGAACTGGAAGGTGTTGGAGGTTTCCTTTCCACCATTAACTCCGTTCCCTCCGCCGCCGGCAGCCAGCGCCTTGATCTTGACTCCGGTGCCGTCCTGCAAGGGCACCACCGACGCGTCCGCCCCGGGCCTGATCCTGCAGAAGACCCTGATGTTTCCTCGAAGCTCCACGAGAGCGTTGTGCGCCGCCCTGCGGGCCGCGGCCGCTTCCGCGAGCGCGGCCTCGAGCCCGCCGACGCGCTCGACGAGCCTGCGGACCATCTCTGCCTGGTCCGCGGTCCCGTCGGCCTCCCCGACGGCCTCCCTGAGAGCGTCCAGCTCCCCTTCGAGCCGCGCGAGCTTGTCCTCGGCGGTGCGGGCGGAGAGCCTGGCGGCGTCGGCGTCCGAGGCGGCCTCTGCGGCGCGGGCGCGGGCGGCGTCGGCCGCCGCCGCGGCGGTCTTTGCCGACGCGTGCGCGGCGAGCACTTCCTCCTCGGTCGCGCCTCTGGACTCCTTGAGCTGCTCCAGGGCCTCGCGGGCGGCAGCAGCATCAGAAGCGGCCAGCTCGGCGCGCTCCTCGGCGCGCTCGCCGCGCTCTCTCCACTCGCGGGCCTCGGCGGAGGCCTCGTCGCCCGTCTGCAGCGCCGATTTCCTTGCGGCCTCGGCCGCGGCCGTCGCCTTCATAGCCTTTTCGGTCGCCTCTTGAGCTTGCTTCGCGGCCTCCCTCGAGGCGGCGCGGGCCTCTTCTGCCTGCTGCAGAGCCGCCTCGCGCAGGCCCTCTGCCTCGGCGGCGACGGCCTCTGCCTTGGCTCGAGAGAAGCGAGCGGCCTCCGCTTCTTTCTCGGCCTCTGCAGCCTTTTGCAGGGCGTCGTCCTTCTCGGCCAGGGCTTCCCCTCTCGCCGCTTCGGCCCTGTGTTCGGCCGCCTGAGCGGCAGCCAGGGACTCGCGCAAAGCGGCGGCCTCGGACCTCGCGGCCTCGGCGTCCGCCTCGGCGACAGAGGCCCTCGCGTCTGCGGCGGCGCGCTCTTCGACGGCAGCTCTCATCTCTCCGGCGACGGCCGCCTCGGCGGCAGCCCTCGCCGCTCGGACGCCGCCGGCAGCGCTGTCCGCGTCCGCTCTCGCCCCCTCTGCCAGGAGCTTGACTTTCGAGGCCTCCTTGCGAGCGGCCTTCTCGGCAGCCTCGGAGGCGGCCCGCGCGGTTTCCGCTTTCTTGGCGGTCTCCCTCGCCGCGTCTCTCTCCGAGGACAGGCGCTCCACTTCCCTCCCCAGCCTCCCGGCCTCTGCCCTCGCCTCTTCGAGCTCGGCAGAGGTGGCTGCGGCAGCGGCGGCGTGCGAGGCGGCGGCCGAGGCAGCTGCGGCCTCGGAGCGGGCGGCGGCGGCCCTCGCGACGCTCAGCTCCTCCGCGGCGCCCAGGGCAGCCGATTCGACCTTGGCCGCCGCTTCAGTCTCGGCGGCAAGAGCGGCGCGAGCGAAAGAAGCGGCGTTGCCGTTCAGAGTGGCCAGGCAGGAGCGCAGGGACGAGACGGCGCCGAGGAGGCGAGTGGAGGTATCAGCGGAAACGGCGAGAGAAGCAGCAGCAGCAGCAGAGGTGGCGGCAGCAGAGGTCGACGAGGAAGACCTTCTCCTTCCGCTGCCCTTCTTCGAAGAGGTGGAAGAGATCAGAGCCGCGGCCTCGGCCAGAGCAGACTCGATCGCGTCGCGCAGAGAAGGGTCCTCGAGCAGCACAGCCGCGGCCGAGGCGAGCGAGGTGTGTTGCTGTTGCTGCGGCTCTTGGAGAGCAGCGGCGGCGCCTCCGCTCGAGCGGCGAGAAGCCCGACGAAGTTGCGAGCGAGGAGGAGGAGGATTCTCGGCCGCGGCGTTTTTCATCTCCACATCGTTGTTCTCGTTCGCTCCAATTCCACCCAGGGACGAGACCGCGCCAGAGCGGGGCCGAGCGTCCGAAGAGGAGAGCAATTGGGCGCCGGAAGAGTCGGCAGCAGCGGGCAGAGAAGAAGAGGCATGCGGAGGAGGAAGAAGGTCGACGCCGGCGCTCGTCATCGTCATTGCTGCTGCTCCTCCTCCAATGGGCCTGCGCTTGATCCCGGCGAGCCTGCCGCGCAGGGCGGCGAGCTCCGAAGAGGCCCCACCTGCTGCTCCCGCGGAAGGCGCAGCAGCAGAAGGAGCAGCAGCGGCAGTGGGCAGCGAAGCATGCTGCTGCGGCGCGCCGACGACGCCGCCGCTCGCCATTTCCTTTGCGCTCGCCCCCCTGCGCGAGGCCGCCGCGGGCGAGGCCGAGGGCTGCCTCGCCGGGGCGTTGGTGGCGCAGCCGAGTGGTCGCGGCTCGCGCATTGTGTGAAGCGGGAGAGAGAGAGAAGGAGGGAAGAAGGAGAGAGGAAGGCGAAGTTTTTTTGAAACGGCTCAATTCCTCGGGGGGGGAGAGAGAGCGAAAAAATGGAGAGGTCGAAGAAGGTTGAGTTTTTTCTTCCTCTTCTTCTTCGCCTCTTCTCTCTCTCGCTCTCATCTCTCTTCCTCACTTTGCTCTTTTTTCCTTGTCTTCTTTCTTCGACTAGTTGTCTCCCCTGCTCCTCTCCGGCGTTTCCTCCCATCCAGGGCTGATCGCTCGCTGCTGACAAGTGGTCGGCATACAGCACGGATCGCAATGCTCTCCTCTCGCCGCGGCGCGGGGCTCCTGCTAGCAGCAGGAGCTGCAGCTCCGATTGCCCAACGACGACGAGCTAAGGCTGCGGCCGCCGCCATCGCTCCATCTTCCCCCCTCGCTCCCTCCTCCACGCCTCGCGCATTGCGCCCGCCGATACCACCAGCGTCGAGAAGACGTCAAATGACGCCTTCATTCGCAATGAGAGCCCCCACAAAAGTTCACAGCCTCCAGGGCGCTCCCTCTTTGGTCGATGATGATGATGCCGACGACAAATACTCCCCGTCGTCGTCGTCAAACAAGAAATCTCGACCTCCTCCGCCGCTCGCCCCACCCCCACCCCCACGCTGGGCCAAGGCCGCGCTCGTCTCCCTGTCCTCTCTCCCTCTGGCCATCTCGGAGCTCGCCCTGATCGCAGCCCTGTCTGCCGTGGGGACCGTCATAGAACAGAACAAGGGCTTGGAATACTACGAGGCCTCCTACCCGATGGGAGCTCCCGGTCTCGGCGGGTTTCTGGACTTCAGGGTTATTTCCTTCCTGGGATGGGACCACGTTTACTCCTCCTTACCGTTCCTGGGGCTCTGCGCTCTGCTGGCTGCCTCGCTGGCTGCCTGCACCTCCACGAGGCAGGCCCCGGCCCTGCGCGTGGCGCAGTCGTGGAGGTTCGCCAGGAGCGAGAATGGAGTGTACGTCCACGCACGCGGCGCCAAGAAGCAGGGGGCCTTCGCCTCGGCCTCTGTGCTGTCCAACGCCAGGGCGAGGGACCTGGGGAGGATCCTGGCCAGCAAGGGGTACCAGGTGTTTGTGTGCGATAACAACAATGACGACGAGAACGAGAACGGGAACGGGAAAGAGAAAGAGAAAGGAGGAAGAGGAGGAGTTGCTTCTTCTTCTTCGCGTTCTTCTCCTACCTCTTCACCTTCTTCCTCCTCCTCGTCCTCGTCCGTCTCCCTCTACGCCTTCAAGGAGCTGGCAGGCAAGATCGGACCCATCGTCGTGCACGCCTCCTTACTGCTGACGATAGCCGGCGCGGCAGCGGGCGCGCTGGGAGGCTGGAGGGGCAACGCGCTGGTGCCCGTCGGCGGCGAGTTCCCGGTCTCCGAGGCCATCTCCCCGGTCTCGCCCCTCTCCCTGCTGCCCTCCGGTGGCCGCAGCCTGCTGCGGGTCGAGGGCTTCAACGTCGTCTACCGGGACGACAGCAGCGTGGCCCAGTTCGAGAGCGACCTCTCGGTCCTGGACGCAGCAACGGGCAACGTCGAAAAGTCTCAGCGGATCTCTGTCAACAAACCCCTGAGGTTCGGGGGCGTCACCGCCTACCAGGCGGACTACGGCATGGCGGCGCTGACCGTGAGGGTCGCGGCTGCTTCCCCCGAAAGCATAGCGGCGGCAAAGAGTTCTGCGAGCTCTCCTGGCGGGGAGATCAGGGCCGACGGCTCGCTAGTCGCTTCTTCTTCTTCTTCTTCTTCTTCTTCTTCTTCTTCTTCTTCTTCTTCTTCTTCTTCTTCTTCTTCTTCTTCTTCTTCTTCTTCTTCTTCTTCTTCTTCGAAGACCTCGAAGGTTCCCTCCTCTGCCGCCTCTGCCGCGCAGCCCTTCAACCTCCCCTTCGCCGAGATCCAGGACGCAGGGGGCATCAAGGGGAGGGCCTGGGCGACCTTCTTGCCGACGGGGCCCAGCGGCGGAGGCGGAGTTGTAGTCGGAAGCGAAAACGGAGAGAGCTCATCGACCTCTTCTTCTTCTTCTCCTTCGACCACCACCTCCTCTTCCTCTTCTTCCACCCCTCCCAAGGGAATCACCCTCCTCGCCCGCGACTTCCAGACCGTCGCGGCCTACAACTCCAAGGGGGAGTTCGCCGGCATCCGTAGGCCCGGGTCGGGGAAAGTCTTGACCGTCGAAGGGGTCGACATCGTGATCGACGACATCGTCGGATCTTCCGGAGTCGAGCTGAAAGCCGACCCCGGGGTGCCTGTCGTCTATGCAGGGTTCGCGGGCTTAATGGTGTCGACGCTGGTGTCCTACCTGTCCCACTCGCAGGTGTGGGCGTGGGAAGAGGAAGAGAAAGGAGGCGGCAAGAAGCTCCATGTTTCTGGGAGGACGAACAGGGCCGCACTCGGGTTTGAGCGGGAGCTCGAGGGAGCGCTGGCCGAGGTGCCCGAGGTGTGATCTTAATGTTTTTTTTTGTGCAGCTTCTTCTTTTGCTCTCTTCCGCGGTTATATTGTAACAAAAAAGAAAAAGAACAGAAAACTCTACGGAAATGATCTACATAAAAAGAAAAAACAACGTCTACTGAATAATAAAGAAAGAAAGAAAAAAAGAAGATAACTCTTTTTTCGTCAAGCACTCGCCGCTTTCTCCTTCTCTTTTTCTTTCTTCTCGACCAGCGCCAGCGCAAACAGCCCCACACCGTGCGCCACCGCGGCTGCCAGCACCGAGTGCGTCGCCAGCGTCAGCGCTGCCAACCCCGTCCCTTCGATCCCGACCAGCAGCGGCACTTTCCAGTAACGCAGGGGGCCGTCTCTTTTGGGCCAGCGGCGGAGGACGCCGTTGCGGCGGAGGCCTCCTTCTTCCTCGTTTCCGTCGCCGTCGCCGGAACCGCTGCTCACTAACGCCGCCGTCCTCCTCGACGACTTCCTGAGGAGGTCCCGCTTCCTCTGCTTCTTCCTCGCCTCGGCCTCCGCCGCGGCTCTGTCCCGCTCCTCGAGCCTTCTCAGAACCTTCGAAACGAGCTCTGGAGAGTCCAGCAGAGCGTCGTCCTTCTCTTTTCCTCCTCGGAGCTTCTTCCACGAGGAGATCGCCTCCTCGACGACCTCCCTGCGCGCCGCGTCGGCGTTGCCGCTGCCGCTGCCGTCGAGCCTGCCGACGGCCGCGAGCACCTTGAGCGGCGTCGCGGCGCTGTCGGCGAGCAGCCCGACGACCTCGTCCTCGGAGAGCAGCGACGCTCCTTTCCTCAGGGCTGTCGCCGGGTCGGAGAGGAGCTCGCCAAGGGTGACTTCGACCTCCTCCTCTTTTTCTTCTTTTTCGGCAGAAGCGGAAGCGGAAGCGGAAGCGGAAGCGGAAGCGGAAGCGGAAGCGGAAGCGGAAGCGGAAGCGGAAGCGGAAGCGGAAGCGGAAGCGGAAGCGGAAGCAGCGGGTTTTGCTTCCTCCTTCTCGCTCTCCATCTTCTTCTCCTCCTCCTCTCTCCTAGCCCTCTCCCTCGCCTCCAGCACCCTCTCCAGCCCCTCCAAGGTGACCTCCTCCCGACCTCCGCCCTCCTCCGCGCTCCTCACCTCGGGCCCCCAAAACTGTCTGTAGACCTGGACCAACGCCTCGATCGTCACCTCGCGGAGCTCCCTCCGGTACAACTCGCGCTCGGCCTCCGACAGCTCCCGCCTCCACGGCAGGACCCTGTCGAGCCAGGCCGAGAGCGCCTCGAAGCGCTGGCGGAACCCGGTGATCCCCTCGGCGAGGTCGGCGAGCTCGTCGTAGGAGAACACGGTGAGTTCCTCCAGGGCCCGGGCGTCGTCGTCGTCGTCAGCGTTGGCTTTGGCGGCGGCGGGGAAAGTTCCCTGAAGGTTCCTCCTTCCGTTTTCGTTGTTGCCTTTCTTGCTCGCGGCAGCAGCAGCAAAGGAAGAGGATGCAGACGTCGGGGGGACGACGGGACCCTCCTTGACGAGCTCCGAGGCGCGGAGGCGGTAGCCGCTGCTGCTGCTGTTGTAGTCGCTGCTGCTGCTGCTGCCGCTGCTCTCCTTCTCCTTCTCCTCCTGTCCATCCTCGTCGATCCCGAGGACCTTCGCCAACCTGTTATACTTCACGTACAAGGACCGCATGCTCTCGCGGAGCTCGTCGTTGGGCTCGATGCCGAGCTTGTCCGTGAGTTTCAACATCATCTCCTTGTTCTTTTCCTCTCCTTGTAACACCGACTGTTTTTTTTTTTTTTTTTTTAAAGAGTGATTTTTTTTTCGTTTTTTTTTTTTTTTTAAAAAAAAAAAAACCCAAATAGAAAAAAAAAAAAAAAAAAAGAGAAAAAAAGAAAAAAAAAAAAAGAGAAAAAGAAAAAAAGAAAGAACAAAGAAAAAAAGAGAAAAAGAGAGAGAAAAAGAGAGAAAAAAAGAGAGAAAAAAAGAGAGAAGAAAAGAGAGAAGAAAAGAGAGAAGAAAAGAGAGAAGAAAAGAGAGAAGAAAAGAAAGAAAGAGAAAGAGA
>Ga0114918_10006023_pt1 | contig 10307 bp, 17 predicted proteins | sample LantaG_FD_87015 | JGI IMG/M metagenome (GOLD analysis project Ga0114918, IMG submission 87015) | Deep subsurface microbial communities from Baltic Sea to uncover new lineages of life (NeLLi) - Landsort_02402 metaG | ecosystem: Environmental > Aquatic > Marine > Oceanic > Sediment | place...
CCCCAGTGGATCCCTCCAGGCGGTGCGGGGATGATCGATCCTTAAAGTGCACAAGGCCCGAGAGGCCGCTGGAGAGGTGGCTGAGTGGTCGAAAGCGAACGACTCGAAATCGTTTGAAGGGAAACCTTCCGTGGGTTCGAATCCCACCCTCTCCGCTTCTGAGGAGTTTTCAAAGGGTCTGGTTCGTCCAGACCTTTTGCTGTATCTGGGTTCTTGGCGGGTAGGTGGTCCAGGTAAATCCGCCTAAAACCAGGGTGGTCGAAAAAGATGGTTGGGGGAAATGTTGGGGTATGCCCTCCTGCGTGTTGGGGTATGATTTGAGTGTTGGGGTATTTCTCAAATGCCTTTCACAGACAGCGATCTCAGGGCACTACAACCCCAGTCGAAGAAATATAGGGAATCCGCTGGTGATGCCCTTTTTGTCGAGGTCTACCCCAATGGTGGGCGCTACTTCGTATGGCGTCATCGCTTCCCGCCTGGCAAGGAAGGCAAGCAGCGGGACTACCAGATCGGTCCCTATGGCAAGGGTCCTGGGCAGTGGACACTCAAGGAGGCACGGGAAGAACGGGCACGACTGGATGTGCTGCGCCATCAGGGGGAAGACCCCAGGGCACTGAAGTCTGAGCAGCGCCAGACCATCCAGCGCACGGGCGCTGTGACCTTCCAGAAGGCGGCAGAGGAGTGGTTGGCAAGCATCAGCAGCAAACTTGCTGCCACCACGCTCAAGGACTACAAGAACAAGTTGCAAAACCAGATCCTGCCTGTCTTTGGTAAGCGGTCGATCAAGGCAATTACCCGAAGCGAGTGCCTGGATTTCAAGCGCACCATCGAAGCAAGGGGTGCTCGGAACCAGTCCGACAAGGTGTTTGGGGTGCTCAGGCAGGTGTTCTCCTATGCCATCGACCACGAGTGGATCCCTGACCCCAACCCCGCCAGGAGTTCCAGACATGCCCACTCGGGGCATGTCACCAAGAGTCACCCGTCACTGGATTGGAACGATGTGCCTGGTTTCCTGGCGGATCTCTCCAGCAACAAGGGCAATGGTGACCTGATCGCCCTCGCATCCGTGAAGGTCCTGCTGCTGACTTTCATGCGGGTGGGTGCTGTGGTGCCAGGGGAGTGGTCAGAAGTGGACTGGGACCAGCGGATTTGGACCATTCCCGCCAGGAGGATGAAGGGTCGGGACTCGACGAGGCAGGACCACCTGATTCCTATGTCACAACCACTGCTTGATGTGTTGGAGTTCCTCAAACCGATCACGGGACACGCCCCCCATATCTTTCAGAGTGCCAGGGGCAAGGGCACAGAGCACATTGCCCTAGAGACGCCCAACCAACTGATCAAGCGAATGGGATATCAGGGCAAGTTCGTCGCTCACGGTGTAAGGCATATGGCGCTGACCTATGGGCAGGACATCCTGAAGACGCCCTTTCATGTCATTGACCTTCAGATGGGGCACAAACCACCTGGCAAGGTCCGTCAGGCATACGATAAAGCGCAGTTTCTCGATGAACGGATTGACTTCATGAAACGCTGGGGGGACCTACTGCTTGAAAACGGACTGCAGACATAAAAAAGCGGGGGTGTTACCCCATCGTTGCTGAAATCTGCTCAGAAATCCATTTTTGAATATCAGATTCAACCCAGACAACAAGGCGTGGTCCGAGCGGAATCTGCTTTGGAAATGTGCCCTCAGAGATGCGGGCGTAAATTGAGGATTTAGAGAGCCCAGTTGTGGACTTGACCTCAGGAAGACGAAGTAGCTTGTGTTGAAGATTATTCATTATATTGGTACAGATGGGTCATTTTATTTTACACCAATTTGGTTCATTTGTCAAGCATTATGGCTGGCATGTACTGTTGGCTAAATGGTCTTTTGTTGGAAGATTGGTGACAACAAGGCCACCAATTAGCTCCCCAACAAACTCACAACGGAACCCTACATCCCATTCCCCTGGGAAATTGATCCTCAAACTGGTGAGTGGTTCCCAGAGGAACAGGGCTATTCATAAGTGCTATCTCAGGATGCTGAACCATCTGAGTAGCAAGCAAATCTGACTATCACCAGAGTTCCCCCGACTGCTCTCGCCTTCTCTTCTCACGCTGCTTCATCACTTGGTTGATCTTCGCCTGACACCCCGCTTGTTGCTGAGGATTTTTTATCGGTGGTAGTTTGGTGATCTTTGGCCCAGACGGCCAATTGGACATCATTGGAGGCTGCTGATGGACGCCAGGAGCGCCTTGAAGACGCTCCTGAATGGGTGGCAGTGTGCCCTGCCATGAGAAGTCAGGATCACCTTGTGGGAGCATTCCCTGGCGCCTGAGAACGGTTTCTAATGTGGGACAGTTCGTGTGTTTTCCTGTGGTGCCCAGAGCATCACGCTGACGGATGTAAGCCTCAAAATGTTTGGGGAAGTGATCCTCAAGGAAGTTGTGGAACGCCTTGTGTTCCCCACAGCGGAAGCACCTGTACTTCCAGTCGTTCCTGGCAGACACCTGATACAGCGATCCTTTGACTCTGCCAAGAGTCATCTGGCGACCTTTGTGGTCTTTGCTTCCATGCTGACAGTAAGGGCACTGGAACTTGTATCCGTTTTGTGTCCTGGAGAAGAATCTAAGTGAATACGAGATGCCTTGAATAATGGATTGCTCTATGGTCATATCTGATTAATCGTCTTGTGGACAGTATAGCACAGATTCCCGAATCTGTAAATCATGAAAATTATAAATAACATTGTAGATGTTTGAATGAGATATTACTTGATTTGTCCACTGCTCATCATCGGGGGCTTGACAAAACCCTTGAAATCTGATACAATAAACCTTGTAGTGGTTTGAACAAAATATTTTAATTCCGTTCAGCACGTCTACCCAAGTGATCATCAAGTTAATTCAAAAGTGAGTTTCTTGAGTCCTCTTCAGAAATGAATCTGATGATAACTCAATAGACCCTAGCTTTGATTCATGATTACATTCTGAACTAAAGCTCAATAGTCCTCTTGATGATTTCAATCAGGACTTAATAAGATACTTATTAAAAGTGTAGTGTTCAAGCTTCAAGATAAAATCAGTAGATTCTATTTAGTAGCACACAGCAGACATCATGAATATCATTTAAAAATACAATTTAAATGTACTTTAAAAGTGTGCCTTAGGCTGTATGCTAACGAAATCACTTGATTCCCTTCAAAGATTTATCATGAATAAATAACTGTAGATAACACCAGGAAAACATGAGAACATTCCCAATGGTCAAACAGATCAATTTTAAAGAACGTGAGTACAAGATGCTTCTAAAGCATCAAGAAGATCTTATGGATCTGTACAAGCTAGATATCAGTGGCCTCTACAAAACACTTCTTCGTGAAAAACACAAAGAGGTCTTTGGCGTAACCACTAGATCAAATTAGATAGAGAACAGTAAAATATCAAGACGAGGAAAAGATGAAAAGTCAGAAAATTATAAATGAGTTGCTCCATTACCTGTACTCAGAACGAGAAAAGATGGAGTCAACAGGATGCAATGTAGATTTTGATCTCAGAAAAGCACATCGCTTTATCAACAAAGAGATTCAGAATCTTCAGATGTTGAGTTGGGAGCAGGAATATACTCAGTTTTCAGAACGTCTATCTGAGCTATTTGAAGGTTCTTCTGGATCTACTAAGCAGGAGAAGGGTGATGCTGTTTAGAGATTATGTGGAGCTGTTGTATCAGGCATATCTTCACGACAAGGGGTATCTCCAGACCCTTCGGGACAAGATCAAATCTGAAGAGTGGAATAAAGATCAAATGTATGATCCAGCATTTGATGATTGGAAATCAATTGATCCAGGAAATCCTGAAACACATCATGGCAACCGAATCAAGTTCCACCCCAGTCCACTTGATCCTCAACAAGGTATTTATACTTGTGAGCGAAAGGAAGAGGCCAGGAGACGCTTGAGGGTAATTAGGGAGTGCTTACAGAGAGGGAGGGAACGTGATAAGTATTAAAGATCCCAAAACTCAGAAGTTTATTGATGAGATCCTCCAGAGGACCAAGTATTCAACACCGTTAGAATATTTGGAAGCAAGGATTAAGAGTGACTTTGAAACTGTGATTAAAAATAAGAAGCTATTGTAGGAGGAAATATGATTACTTTCAAGGAATTACGAAGAAGCCTTGATCAGGCAGTATGTGAGCAGGAGATTTTCAAAGATATATCTGAGTTGCTTGATTTAATTGAGGGAACTTTTTATGTGTTTAGAACGGATACCGGCCAAATCCTGGCCAAATCAATACCTGATTACGAATCAGCAAAAGAAAAAGCGAATACCATACGAAAATCTTTGAGCCTGAAATGGGATCAGGTAAGTTTCAAAATGGAGAGGAAACCAGCGACTCAATTTGGAGTCAGTGGAGATGGGAAAACTTTCACCAATGCTCAGGGACAGCGATCTGCTGTTCAATATGCCCGTTCCTACAACCCATCAAAAGGAAGGCGATTTAGGGGGCACACCGACGCTCAGGGCAACTATCACGACATTGACTGAGCATAAAAAGACCCCACCTAATGGCAGGGTCTTCGTGAATCTATTTAATTTTTACAAGTGACCATAGAATTGATTCTTCATCAGAATCTTCAGTTAATGTCCCAATAATCTCAAGCTCACTGTCTCTATGGGGTATCACAGTATGCAGGCTTGGGCAGACCTTGATATTAAGAATATCTACTGACAAATCATGTATGCCCCTTAGGATTTCAAAGAACTCATCAGAATTGTATGCTTGCAATTCGGTCAGGTAGGCTCCAAATAATTCAATATCGCTATTGACTGTGCTGATTTTTGATTCAAGATGTGTTTTGTCTAAAATACTAAGAATAGCCAGGTCCTCCTCGCTATCTTTTTGTTTGACGATGTATTGACTGAACAAGTACCCAGGAAATACTTTTTCTTTTTTGCCAATAATATCTGGATTTTTTGGTTTCATAATAGTACCAATATAAATTACATCCTTCTGGTTTCCCGTGAAGGCTGACACTATTATAGCACCAAATGGAGCGAATGTCAAGCTTCTGAATCGCTCACCGGAGGCCCATTTGCTGGTTTTGTGTTAGAAATCTACCAAGTCAATCAGGCGTCCGTCCTCATCAACCAAGCGATGCCGTTTTTTTGTTGATTCAGCACGACGCTGAGCAACCCTGTAAGCATCTGCCTGGTTCTGCTTGGTTTGGTAGTGTTTCCAGGATCCATTTTTATCTTGATATTCTATGTGTATGGTCATCGGATCATTCCCAGCATGAAAGTCCAAGACCAGAGAGGGCACAGGCACGGCGAAGACAGGCAGATGCGGATACTTCGGTTGAGGGAGCGAACGATCCAGAGTCCAGTTTTTCAGATGCAACTGCTGAATAATGAAGCAGTCCATCGGTCGTGGGAATGGTCAGACGCCCAGTGACCACAACTGAACCACCGACTTCCTGAACGCTTTGGATTTCCCAATTCCATCCGGGAGCACGATGGTGAAGGTGGCGGGCAAGAGTCGCCCACGGAACATAACTCAGCGTTGTGTTCCCTTGCTTCCTCGTTTTGAAATGCCTCGGATCAATCGGGCGGTGCAATTCCGCCAGGGTCTCCTTGGTGTTCCGCTGGACGAACTGAGCGACTGGAGCAGTAGAACCGTTGCTGGATGTCTTGAGCATTGGATTGACCCTCTGTGGAGTTCAGTACATAAATTATAGCATGAAACACTGGTGAGTCTTCGTTAGGTGCTCCCCTGCGTCAAGCACAGATATGTGCTCACAAGCGGTTGTGCCCGCCCTTCTCTTTGTGCCTGACCCTGAAGATCTTTTATGGCATCCCGTACTTCTGGGTCATAGTCCCAACTGGTTCGTGACCTTGACCGTAGAACCCATCCACCAGGGGCACGAACACCAAAACGGAGTTCGGCATCGCCAAAGGTGCTCAGCAAATCGGCGTCAATTACCTGCCTCTCCCGCTCCAGGGTCTTGATGGTGCCGGTGACCTCTACCCGTCTGCTGAGAAGGGCATCAGGCGTGAGAGATGCCAGATGAGGAAATGGGTCTGGGCGTTCAGGCGGGAGGGTCTTGAGCAGATGACTCAGTGCTCCTGGCGGTAGTGGTGGTGTCACTTCTCTCCATAGATGGCACCCTCGTTGACCAATCGGTTGTAGTGACACTGAATGGCGTCTTCCACGATGGCAGCGAGGGTGGTGGGTTGATTGGTACGTTGGCGAAAATCCTGAATGGCAGAAACCAGTTCCATCGTGTCGTCACTGATCCGAATGCCGAACTGCTTGGGGGCGTCAGGATGCTCGTTTGCCATTGCTGCTGGGGCGAGTGGTTTGATTCTGGCGGGGAAGACCACCAGCGCCAGCAACCGTCAGGGTTTTCATCGTGACGCCACCAGCACCTGCCTATCGGCGGCGGCGACTGCCTGCTCCAGGGTCTGGTGACTGGAGAGGATGGTTGTCTGCCAGCACATCTCACCAACCTGGGTTCGGCGGGAAAGATCAAACTCACCCGTGAAGCGGGAGAGGCGAATGGAAAGACCCTCGTGCTCGGGGGTTGTGAAGTGCCAGTGGCGGGGAATGGATTGCTGAAGCATCGGATGGAACCTCTGTGGGTTTCTGGGAAAAGGGTTGGAGGGGCGAACTGCTGTGAGTTTCTTGCCCCTCAACACTCAAATCATAGCACCACATCAGCAAAGTATAGCGCTTAGTGCTTGAAAGTCGTCAAACCGCAACCAGTTCTGGCACCTCCTGCGCTGCTGCCACCTCCAGAGCAACCGCATCCAGCATCTGATCGGCAACTGAGCGGTGGGTGGTCGGGGTCAGATCACCAAAGCGGGCATTAAGTGCCTGGGAGAACAGATTCGTGAACTCGGTGCTGATGGTGGTGGAAAGCAGGTCAGCAGCAAATGCCCAGTGCTGAATCATTGCCGCAGCACTGAGGTTTCCCCCCGCAGCAGCATCGGCAGAATCCTGTTCCCACTGGCAGCAGCGGTCACGAAGAGCAGCAACCATCACGCCCTGGGCAGCGTTGAGGGTCGCAAGGTCAATGGTGGAGAAATCGGTCGGCATTGGACTGAACCTCTGTGGGTTGCTGGTGAGTGGGTTGAGAGGGCGGGTTTCTTTGAACCTCTTGCCCTCAACGCAGTAATCATAGCATGCGAAACTGAGGACGGAGCACGAAACGCCTTCTTTGGGTTGCGAAATGTTCTGCTTTGCCTCTTGCGACACACTCTCTTTAGATTTGCTTTAGAAATGGGTCGTAAGCGGAGTTTGTTTGGTTCTCACTGGTTTCCCTGTGCTTCTTGCCATCGTTGCTGTAGCGGGGTTTGCTGTTGTTGAGTTGATGCTTAAGTTTGGTGCCTAACATTCTGGTATCCGTGTCTGGCACGGGAGCATAGTCAGCAAGCACTGCTTTGCCCTTTCAGGGTGCTTGAGGTATTGTGCACCTTATGGCAAAGCAAGTTCGTCTGACACTCGCCAAGGCGCTGGCAAAGGCAAATCTCCGTCGTGCGGAGGCAGGTGAGAAAGCAATCACGATGAATGGTCTGGCAGTGGCGGCAGGGGTTGCGGCAACCACCATTACCCGACTGGCACGGAACGATCAGAAAGCGGCATCAGCACTTTCCTTGGATTTGGCGGGGAAGGTGGTGACGGTGCTGGATTGCGGGATTGAGGATTTGTTGGAGGTGGTTGAGGGGTAGTGCCCGTTCAGAACTGCTTCGGGGGTGGCGAAGGTCGCTGAGTCGGTCACTCGGTCTGATCACTTCCGCCCATTCACGCCTGCTGGACTGGGTTTTGCCCGTTATGCAGTACTCGCATGGTTCTGGGTGGATGCCTGTGGGAACACTGAGAAGCAGTTGCCCCTGACCGATGACCACCCTTACTACCTCCGTTCCCTCCACAGAGCTTGAGTGTGTCTTGCTGACCCTGGATCAGGAGCCGAGTGCGGTAGTGACAGAGCTGGTTTCTCTGTGGCGCTTGATGCGCTTTCTTAGTTGACGGCTGAAGCCGAATGCAGCGGCGACTCCGAGGATGGGTAGAGGGCCGGGGACGGACTGGGGCTGGTAGTTCAACGTGCCATTCCAGACTCTAGGAGAAAAGATCGGTTGAGTAAACGGCACGTTTGATGCCGAACCAAGAGACAATGCGAGATCAGAGTTGGAAAAAGACTGGTTGCTGCCAGTACCATTTGTATAGGCGTGCTTCCAATTGTTAGCGACTAGCGCAAATCCATACTGTCCAGGAGCAAGCGTGAAGTCGCTGATGTTTACACTCGTTGGAGTATTAACTGCTGCGCTGGCTCCAGTCCCACTAGCCACTAGAGACCACGCCCCTGCATTGGTCTCATTCCCTACGAACGAAACCCCGGGCCCAGTGATATAAACATTGAGCCCTCCCAGGCGACCCGGAGGGGTATTGCAATTACTAAATAGGTTGTTGTTGCATACATTGGTATCAATACTAGTGAAGACAAGTCCCTGTGCATTTGTGATGTTCACATCAAAATAGACGGCGCCACCTACACTTCCAGCGTTATCCGCTGAAAAAATAGTACTAATCGATGAAACGGCCGAGGCTTTGTCCTGGTGGCCCAGAACCAGGAAAATGGTAGCTGCCGCTACAATTGGAAAAGTTTTTGCTTGCATCATTTGAATGAAATGTGTTCATTTTAGCCCCCACTCCCTCCCCTTGGCAGTACAGACTTTTAAGAAAAGTTGCAAAACACAGTCTCGATTACGTGACACTGCCCTGAGATCACGCCCCAGGACTGGGGTGACGGGCGGCATGCAAGGGGGCCTCTAGCCAGCGATTGCAACCTTCGTCTGCCGGCGGAAAGCATCCCCACCGCCACTGCCGCACCCAGAGCTTTCTTGGCCAGTGAAGCCCAGCGGGGTCGGCGAAATGTATAGCCCGCTACCGAAGCACCAGGCTGACCTGAGAGAGTTGGGCCAACCATCGCTTCTTGATTTAACCAAATTATCCTAGCACACCGAGCTCAGGCCATTTCTTCACTTAGAATCTTCTCTAAAATTGGATTGCTCCATGATAACTTTGTGACAGCAGTAAGGAATAGCAAACTTCCTGGCCCACCAGGCTTGAGCTTCAAGCGCAACGGCTCCAGCGCCAGGAGAAACTCTGTTGTCACGGCGCTCTCTCAGGGTCGCCCTGGCTGTTCAGTGGACGGAACTCCTTCAGCAGTGCCCGATTGAGGTTGTCGTCACAACCCACCACTAACTGCGGGTAGATGGTGCCTTCTTTGTAGGGGGCATAGGCGTGGGCACAGACCGCTCTGGTTGCTTCCTGCCATTGCTGGAAAAGTGCCTTGGGGATCTTGCGCTTCAACTGGTCTGTGGATTGCTCCCAGGACAGACCGGCGCAATAGCGCATTTCTACGGTGTTCTCTCCAGGGCACTGAACCTTGGGTTCCTGGGAGTGAGCGGCAGGAACCGCCACCAGCAGGACACCAAGCAGCAGCAGGCGCTTCATCGGGTTCTTGAGCGGGTCATGAAGGCACGGTATGGGCGCTGGGTGCTGGTGGCGACTGCCGGAGTACCAAGGGTCTCAATGGACTCCTTGACCTCCCTGCCCCATTGTGAGTAGTACAGGTGTATCCGCTCATGTGTGATGCCTGCTGTTCGCCCTGTGCCACCTGCCGCTCCCGCTGAGGAATGGGAGTTCCTGGAGTGGGATGTCCTAAAACCATCCCGATCCTCAAGCGTCTGCATCACCTGCCAGCACTTCCGCTACGAGGTGGGAAGGCACTGCATCACCTTGCTGACCTGTCCGATTCACCAGGGTCTGATTCCTCAGGGCGAGCACCTCACCAAGCGGTGTTCTCGGTGGGTGGCACGGCAGGAGGTGGCGGTTGGGTGGTGTCCTGAGGGTGGGTAGCGCCTTGAGTGTGTCCTGTTGAACACCTTCGGGAATCCGCCATGTCGTGAGTGTAAATGCCTAATAGCGTTGGCAGGTCGTCATGAGCGACGGGAAGCATGTCCCTGGCGGAGTCGAACACGCCAGGGATTTTTTTTGTTAACAAACCTTGCCTCTACTGGCGTTCCATCGCAGTGGCTGCCGTAAATGAAAGGACTATGGCGGTGTTCGACCCGTCCATAGGTTGAGGAAGCGGGCGGAGGTTTCGTCCCCGTCGCTCACGCCCTGCTCCTCCCTCAACAGCGCCAGGTCTGGGACTCTCTGGGCGAGCACCTGCCTCGATGGCGCTCTCGGTGGGTTCCACGGCAGGAGGTTGCGACGTGGCGTCTTGAGGGTGGGTAGTGATGTTGGGGTAGATTA
>Ga0114918_10006024_pt1 | contig 10304 bp, 7 predicted proteins | sample LantaG_FD_87015 | JGI IMG/M metagenome (GOLD analysis project Ga0114918, IMG submission 87015) | Deep subsurface microbial communities from Baltic Sea to uncover new lineages of life (NeLLi) - Landsort_02402 metaG | ecosystem: Environmental > Aquatic > Marine > Oceanic > Sediment | place: Baltic...
CGGATTCGACGCCAGACCCACCAGCCCCATCGCCTCGGCCACCCTGGCCGGCGGCGGCGCCAGGTGCCACGCCGTGGCAGATGGCAAAGTAGCATCGCCGATGACCAGGTTGGGGAGCCCTGCATCAGCATAGATGGCTCCAGCGGAAGCGCTTGTCTCCGGACGGTAATGACCGATCACCGCCACAATATCCGGATCGATGATCAGATTACCCGCAGTTTGCGCAGCCAGCGCCGCATCACCACGATCATCATACGCGACCAGTTCGAGTTGCCAACCGTCGATGCCGCCCGCAGCGTTGATCTCGCGCACGGCCAGCCGTGCTGCCCAGACAGCGTCGTAGCCGACATAACGGTAACTTCCCTCGAAGGGCGCCACAAGTCCCACCTTGATGATGCCGGGCAGCGGCTTGGGGAGGAGGTCTTGAAGTGTATAGCATCCCGACATGAGGAATGCGACCATCAGGACAAGAGGAACAACCTGTCGCAGCCGACCGACACATCGGTGGATCATCTGCTGTGGGGGTTGCGTGTGCACGGCGGAGCCTGACCGCGGGCGGGTTTCAGATGTCTGGCGACAGGCCTGCTGCCAGACATCTGAAACCCGCTTAGGCAGATTGGGCACGCAGGTACCCGCGATGCCAGGCTCCGGTCGTGCCAAAACTGCCACCCATTTCGACAATTGCTCAGACCATTATTGTAGCGGCGCGTCTATTGCCCCAGATACGTCAGGGCTTGGCGGATCTTCTCGTTCAAGGACAACGCGCTATCGCGGTCCAGCTGCTGAAGCGCACGCTGTGCCTCCACAATGCTGAATCCCAATGCGGTGAGTGCAGCGATAACATCAGTATCGTCCTCCGAGACGCGGACCGCCAGCCCCTCGTAGCGCTTGATCTTGTCCTTGAGATGCAGCACGATAGCCCCACCGGTCTTCCGACCCACGCCGGGGGCACGCGCGAGCACATCAGCCTGGCCATTGAGTATCGCCCGGCGCAGCGTCTCGGGAGCAAGCGTCCCCATCAAGCTGAGCGCAGCCTTGGGGCCCACACCGGACACGCCCAGGAGAAGCTCAAACAGCTCTTTCTCCTCGGGATCAGCAAAACCGTAGAGGGTCAGTTCGGTCTCCCGAACTTGAAGATAGGTATGCAGGACAGCGAGCTCGCCGGCGCGCAGCGCCAGGGAGACCGGCACGTAGACACCGAAGCCAACACCACCCACGTCAAGAACGACATAGCCGTTCTCAGCGCTGACTACTTTGCCATTGAGCAGAGCAATCATGGTCTAACCTACCTCAGTTGCTAAGCAAACCATCCAGCTTGGCACGATGAAGATAGCAGATCGCCACAGCCGCGGCATCTGCCGCGTCATTAGGTTTGGGGGTTTCCGGCAGCTCCAGGAGCATGCGCACCATCTCTTGGACCTGATGCTTGTTAGCGTTGCCATATCCGGTCACCGCCTGTTTGATCTGCATGGGCGTGTACTCGGCAATCGGAAGATTTGAATCGGCCAGGGCAAGCAGGATAACTCCGCGTGCGTGCCCCACCGACATCGCCGTGCGCGCATTGCGGCTGAAGAACAACTCCTCCACAGCCGCAGCCTCCGGCGCGTACTCGACAACGATCTCTTTGAGCTCACCGTAGATCGTCTGTAACCGCGAAGGCAGGGGCGTCTTCGCTGGGGTGGAAATCGCCCCAAGGGTGATCATCTGAAGACCCTCTGCCGTTTCCTCAACAACTGCATATCCGGTTATCGCGGTTCCAGGATCGATCCCCAAAACCCGCATTAGTCCCCCGCATCGGCAGCGTAAGCGTTGACAGCTTCCTCGGTCATCTCCAGGTTGGAGTACACCCGACGCACGTCATCGAGCTCCTCGATCTCGTCAATCAAGCGCAGAATCTTGACCGCATCCCTCTCGTCCAACGCGACCTCGTTCTGCGGCAGCATGACCAGTTCCACTTCATTCACGGAGATGCCCGCTTCCTTGAGTGCATCGCTCACAACGTGGAGATCGGTGGACTCCGTCACCACCTCGTGGGCATCCTCGCCCTCGCCCTCCGTCACATCCAGAGCACCGGCCTCAACGGCGACCATAAACAACTCCTCATAGTCCACAGAAGCCGGCACCTGAATCGTGCCACGGTGGTCGAACTGCCACGCAACAGCACCGGGATTCGCCATCGAGCCGCCCACACGCGTCAGGGCGTGACGCACAGACGCGACGGAGCGGTTGCGGTTGTCCGTAACGACATCAATCATCATCGCCACACCATTGGGGCCATACCCTTCGTAGACAACCTCGATGATCTCTGCGGCGTCCTTATCCTCACCGGTACCACGCTTGATCGACCGCTCGACGTTGTCCTTGGGCATGCCCATCGAGCGGGCGTTGTCCAAGACCACGCGCAGGCGAATGTTGGTCTCGGGATCACCCCCACCACCCTCACGCACGGCAATGGCGATTTCACGAGCAATCTTCGTGAATACCGCCCCTCGCTTAGCGTCGTTGGATTCCTTCTTCCGACGAATCGTTTGCCAATGGCTATGACCAGACATAAAACCTCCTTGAATTCCAAAGCCAGATCCTGACTTGGGTAAGTACCGATACACGTGCCCTTGACCTACGGACACCTTCAGAGCGCACAGTAGCCGCTTATCAAGAAAAGCCAACCGGGCGACTCATGGTGCTCACTCGCCCGGTTCTTGGGAACTCACGCGAGTCCCCACCAAATCTGTCCTGCCACGCACAAATGCGCCGCCGTCTATGGGACGCTTGCCGGCCATCTGCACGTAAACCAACTTCAGACACCCCTGCCCGGTCACAATGACGGGCACATCCTGCCACAGAAAGACCGTACCCGTGCCACCCTCAGGGATAGCATCCGGATACACGACCTCAGAGCGCAGGACTTTCACACGCGTGCCGTCCCAGAACGTATAAGCACCGATGGCCGGGGAAAACGCCCGGATTTGATTATGCAAAGATTCAGCAGAATCAGACCAGTCCAAACGGGCCTGTTGCTTGCGAATACGTCGCGTGATTGTAACACCCTCATCTGGTTGGGGCTGTGGCGTGAGTTTGCCCGCGAGGTACGCCGACATGACCTCCATCAGCAGATCCACACCGATCGTGGCCAGGCGGTTTTCCAGTTCTCCTGCGGTCTCCTCCGGACCAATCGGGGTCTCGCGCATCCCGAGTATGGGCCCTGTGTCAAGGCCCTCATCCAGCTTCATGATCGTCACACCGGTGGTCGTGTCGCCGGCCAGCAGCGCCCCCTGGATCGGGGATGCCCCGCGCCAGCGCGGCAGAAGCGATGCGTGAACGTTCAGAAAGCCGAACTGCGGGATCTCAAGCACCGATACTGGTATGATCTGCCCATAGGCAGCCACCACCGCCACATCCGGTGCCCAGGCGCGAATATGTTCAACCGCCTCCACGTTGCGCAAGCAGTTGGGCTGGAAGACCGGGATGCCTTCAGCCAGAGCCAGCTCCTTCACCGGCGGCATGGCAACACGACGCCCCCGACCGGATCGACGGTCGGGCTGTGTCACAACACCCACCACCGTGTAGCTCTCGACAAGCCTCTCCAACGTGGGGAGTGCAAACTCTGGTGTTCCCATGAACACAACGCGGGCTTCCACAGACATCATTTTATCACATTGCACTTGAGGATCAAGTCCTTGGGTGCGCTCCAGAATGAGGGGCGATTGCCCAGCAGAGGCCCGTCGCCAGACCATCGAGATTACCCCCTGCCCACTCTGAACAGCACCTTGGCAGTTTTGGTCCCAATGTTGGCCAGGATTGTGACTGGTTATGAGCCAGGCCTGCACTGGGTCGTCTATGTGATTGGGGTGACGCCCTTCTTGAGTATAATGTTGCCGTACTTTGCAGTCTCGCCGGTCATGACAACCGCAAACGCGCTCTTGGCGCGCTCGTAGAAAGCGAAGCGCTCGATACGGGCAATTGCCGGCGTATCGGGCCACCACCGATCAATCGCCATCCGGTAGCTCTTCTCGACCGCAGGGTCAAGTTCATCACCGGGCACAGCGTCCATCATCATCACCGGGCTGTCCACATAGCTATCCAATACCATAAGCGGCAGGATAGCGTCAAGCAAGTCGGCTACGCCCAGACCGTCGGCGCGGATCACACGATCATTGAAGGTCTCGCCGGGGAAATGGGCATCTGCCAACACGATCTCATCACCGTGCCCCATACGATACAGCACACCCAGTAGCTCTGGACTAAGCAGAGGTGAGATCCCAACCAGCATGAGTAGCCTCCTTATACGGCATGAACTGCACTTCTCTGAACGGCCTCAGACAACGTCAATCGATAATCACAACGGCATGAATCTCTAGCCTGGGAAGCTGCACCGTAAGCACACCATCTTGCCACGCGTGGTCGACCGCGCCGGCGGGCACTTGTGACACAGCCGCAGGCGGGGCATCCATCCTGATGCGAAGCGTCAGCGGGCCCACCGGTGGCACATGGTCCAGGATCGTATAGGCCGACGCAACCTGCATCCCGGCGGTATTTGCCAGATGGACCAACAGCCGATCCCCCTTCCGACGAACAGACATATCAATGCAAGGTGGTCCCGAAAGCTCAACCATGGGCTCGGGGAACAGATCTGCCATGATGTTCCGCAGGAAATCCCGAACCTGCGGTGTATGGACCTTGAGGTGTACGGTGCCGACGGGGCCGTAGACTGCGCCAATACGGCCCTTCCCGAGATCATTCACCGTCGCGGCCGGCCGGCCATGCTTCCTCGGATCAAAGGTTGGGTATCGTCGGCCCATCACCCGCGCCGTCACCGGCTCTACCTCCTGCCAGATTCCTTCACACATACCCATCGGCACGCTAATATCGAGATAGTCGTGGCGCAGGGCCGGTTCCCCGATCAGGGTCACACCGAGTTCCTCGCCAAAGAGCTGCACTGTCTCCGCGCCGATGAGCAGCAGGCTGCCGCCTCGGTGGACATAGTCCACCAACGACGCCCGGAAATCCGGTGCCAGTCTATGCACTTCGGGCAGGACGATCACCGGGTAGTCGTCGAGTCGTCCGGCAATCTGGTGCTCCGCCACCACGTCCACCGAGTACCCGCATTCCAATAGAGCGTGCAGCGTCCCCTGAAGCGCGTTGTGCTCGCCGTTGTAGGCACGCAGCACGCTCGGCGTCTTGTCGTAAAATGCCACACTGGACAGAAGCAGGGCAACCTGCGGTACGCTCTCGGTCTTGTGAGATACGGCTTGTCGCTGGCGGCAGAAGTCGGCGACCTGACCAAGTACGTCAACGAGGTGCGGATCGAACCATCCCGCACGGGTTGGCGGATAGTATACTTGAAATCCACCACCCTGCGAAAGCACAACGGCGGCTTCCTGCTGCAACTGCACCGCCGGCTTATGCGTCCTGTGGCGTGTTGATCCGTCGCCCCACCACGAGAATCCCCACGCCATCAAGTCCCAGGGCAACCCGGTGTTGGCGATATACCGCGCCTCGAAGCGGGCCGTGTTCACAGAATCCTGGGCACTGAGATCGCCTGAGATGAAATCGATCGGGGCCCGAATCGGGCGCGGCACAAACCCTGTGTACATCCAGTTACTGGTGATCTCCACGTCCGGATTAGAGGCGTGGAGTTCATCCAGATAGTGCGTCAGGTACCGCTCGAACTGCCGCCGGTGGAACTCCAGCCACTCGTGCCAGTGAGGTTCGTCCGGCGAGAGCGGGACATCCTCGTATCCGGTTGCCTCCTGCCAGGCCTCAAGTGCCATCGGACTGTAGTCGATCTCCGTGCCCCAGCATTCGCCATCGATCCACGCACCATCCAGGCCGTAGGTGCTCAAGACTTCCTTCAATTGGGGAATCAGGAGCTGGTCCACATAGGGCCCAAACGTGCTTGTGGCCCCATTCGGCGCCATCTCTCCCTCCACCGTTCGCGCAGCCCACTCCGGATGGACCTCAACAGCGCGGTGATCGATGACACCGGAGTAATGGATGAAGAGCCGCACACCGTGGCGCCTGGTCACCCTGCGCCAAATCGCGAGCGCATCCTTGACGATTCCCGGGGATGCCCATCCCACCTGGGTCGGGTAGCTCGTATACCCAGGATGCCCCTTGCAGTCCTGCTGAATATAGTCCGGACGAACCCGCTGAATGAGAGATGTGATCATCTCCTCGGTCACGTCGGCTCCGAGCTCGGTATCATTCGCACCCGCGTGCAGATCAAAATGAATGCCGAAAAACGCGTCTCGCCGTGCTACCATAGCGCCTCCTGGATTCTCGCGCGGATTTGGCCCACAGCAGTATAGGTCCATTGACCAGAACCCCAACAATCTGTCCAGAATCCTGAGCCGGAAGCATGCTATAATCCCATAAATGATCCCGCCGGCGAAGATCGGCCATCCGCTGGTGGATCATACCGGATACCATAGTGGCGCCTGGCAACGACGACTCGAGAAGGAAAACCAGTGAGCTATAGCTTCCGACGTGTCCTAAGCATCACCTACCTGGCCTTCTTCAAGGCTAAGAACACCCTGGCAAGGCTGACGCCGAAACGCATTGTCGTCCTGCTCGTGTTCTACACGCTCTACTTTGCCGTCGAAATCATCACCTGGCTAAGCTTCGGGCTGGACGAGATCTTCTACCCGGCCTACCGGCAGCAGGAGGTCAAGAAGCCGCTCTTCATCGTGGGCAACCCGCGCAGCGGCACGACGTTTCTGCACCGCCTGTTGGCCAAGGATGAAAAGAACTTCACGAGCATCCACCTGTGGGAGATCCTCCTCGCGCCCTCGGTCACCCAACGTAAGGTAGCCTGGGCCGTAGCCGCCCTCGATCGTCGGCTGGGGGGCCTGCTCCATCGCGGTCTGCACTGGTTTGACCGCAACTTCGTCAGCACCTCTAACGTGATGCACAGAATGAGCTTGGTCGTGCCGGAAGAGGACGAGTACTTCCTGATCCATCAGGGGGCCACGATCATCGCTGGGCTGTTCTTTGGCTTCCCCAAAGCTACCTACCCCTTCGTCTTCTTTGACACGCAGCTCTCTCGCGGCGAGAAGCGCAAGGTGATGCGCTTCTACCGGCGCTGTCTGCAGCGGCATCTTCTGGCTCACGGCGAATCCCGCCATATCCTGTCCAAGAACCCCTTCTTCAGCCCCAAAGTCGACGCCCTCTACCGCACCTTTCCCGACGCCAAGATCATCTACCTGGCCCGCAACCCGCTAAAGATGGTGCCTTCCTACGCCAGCCTCTCGGCGCATTGGTGGCGGATGTTCGCAGAACCGGACCAGCGATATCCACACACCGAATACATCCTCAGATCCACCCAGCACTGGTACCGGTACCCCGTCGAACGCCTGGAAGAGGCGCCCGTAGATAGCCGAGCCCTGGTCAACTTCCACGAATTGGTGGCAAACCCCCAAAAGGTCGTGTTGGAGATCTACGCGCAGCTCGGTCTGGAGATCACCACGGAGTTCGCCAAGACCCTGGAAGAGGAGACCGAGAAAGCACGCCACCACAAGACCGACCATCGATACTCACTCGAGGGCGTCGGCTTCACCAAGGAACAGATTCTGACAGCGTTCCAGGATGTCTACGACCGCTGGGGGTTTGATCGCGATATGGGATAACCGATTCATCGCACGCGCGGAACATTAGGCGATGCCGGCACGTCTTAAGATTAGGAGGCGTCATGAACAAACAAAATCAGTCTGCTTTGCGGTCACTCGTTCTAGTCACGATGTTGTTTCTGGTCGTTGTCTCGCTGGCCTGCGCGACCTTCGCCCCCACAACCAAGACACCGGAACCTGAGCCCACGGCATCGCCAACGCCCACGGCAACGGCGACTCCCGTGCCGCCACGCCCCGTCATCCCCTATACACCCGTTCCCTCAGATATGTTGGCGCCCATCCTGGTCCAGCGCAGTCCCAAGCAAGGCCAGATGCTGGCGCCCGATGGCACAATCGAACTCGTCTTCGATAAGCCGATGGACCAACAGACGGTCGCCAAAGCCCTGCGGGTCGAGCGGGCCGGAACCACACAGGCTATTGACGGTACCCTCTCCTGGGTCGATGACCGGACGGTCACCTTCTCCCCCAGCGCAGAGCTGCCGCGGGACGAGACATACGACGTAATCCTGACTCAGGACGCCAAAGCCAGTACAGGCGAGACCCTGCGCCAACCCTACACCTTCCGCTTCTCGATTGTCGGCGCGCTACAGGTCACCCAGGTCATCCCGGCGGCCGACACCACCGACATCGAGACGGATGCCATGATCACCGTGATGTTCAACCGGCCGGTCGTCCCTTTGACAACCCTCCAGCAGATGGAAACGCTGCCGGATCCGCTCACCTTCGAGCCCCCACTGGCAGGCAGCGGTGAATGGCTCAACACATCCATCTACGTCTTCCAGCCTGAGGCGCCGCTGGCAGGTGGTATCACCTACAAGATCACCGTCTCTGATGAGCTCCGGGACCTGTCCGGCACACCGCTAACAGACGCCTATACGTGGCAGTTCACCACCGTGCCGCCCAAGGTACTGTGGGTGGCCCCCCGGGAGAATGCGACCCTGGTCGATATCAACACGGCCATCACCGTGAACTTCAACCAGCCCATTGACGCCGCATCAGCCACCGGTGCATTCAGCTTGCGGGGAGCCGGCGTCCTGGGGGGCAGCGCACGCGGCACAGTCGACGTACAGGGCGGCACCTTGATCTTCACGCCGACCCGGCCCCTGGAGTTCGACACCCGCTACACAGTGGCGGTCGATGCCGGCGTTACGTCAACCGCCGGCGGGAGAGGCATGGCGCAACCCTACACCTGGAAGTTCACCACGGTACCCCTGCCAAAGATCGTTGAGACCTATCCCAAGGATGGGGACCGAAACGCCCCATCCCACACTGAGTTCCGGATCGTCTTCAACACGCCCATCGACCCTGCGACGGTGATGCCCAACTTGGCCATGACGCCGCCGCTCTCAGCTACGCAGGTTCACACCTACTTCTCGGAATACAACAACACCTTCGTGCTCCATTTCGGCGCACAGCCGTCCACCGACTATGAGGTCAGGATTGCGGATGGCATCGCCGATCCCTACGGCAACACGATCCCGCGCGGGCGAACGGTGAGATTCACCACCGCCCAGTTGCCCCCTACTTACCAGCTCCGCACACCGGATTTCATCGGCACCTACGACACCGCCCTGCCGGCACGCCTGGTCGTCGCCCATCTGAACCTCGACCAGCTCAATCTGCGGCTCTATGGCCTACCCATCAGCACCATCCAGGAGGAACCATGGCAGTGGCAGGATCGGGACAAGACCCTGCCGAAGAACTCGCTGATCCGCGAGTGGCGTGAGAACCTACCGTCGCCGCTGAACGAACAGCAGCAGTCGGTGATCAACCTCACCGAAGAAACGGGGGGCACCCTCTCTCCAGGCGTCTACCTGCTCGACGTCGAAGCCCCGGACCTGGACCGCGACTCGTGGCGCAGAATACAGCGTCACATCCTCGTCGTCTCCGAGCTGAACCTCACACTGAAGACCGGACCTGAGGAGACGTTAGTGTGGGCCGTGAACCTGGCCACCGGAGATCCGGTGCCCGACCTGAAACTCATGGTCACTGAAATCTACGAAGGGCGCCAGGGCAGCATCACCACGGATGGCGAGGGCATCGCACGTCTTGAGCTACCCCACGACTACCACAACCTGATGGTCCTGAGCGAGACCCCGTTCGCCGCCGTCGCCTCAGACTGGGGCCGCGGCATCAGCCCGTGGGACTTCGGCGTCGGTGGGGGTCTGTCGTCCGAGGACTACCGCGCCCACATCTATACCGATCGTGCGATCTACCGCCCCGGCCAGACCATGGCCTTCAAAGGCGTGATCCGAGCGGAGGATGACGCTCAATACAGCTTACCCGGAATCTCGTCGGTGACCATCGAAATCCGCGGCATCACCGGTGAGGTTCTGTACAATAAGCCCCTACCGGTCAATGATAACGGCACATTCAATGGTTCACTCGAACTGGGCACCAACGCCTCGCTCGGCGAGTACGTGATCAGCGCAACGTTTGCCGATCACTACAACCAAACGTACTTCACTGTCGCCGCCTACCGCGCGCCGGAATTTGAGATAGACGTGACATCGGCCGCTGCCGAGATCCAGCGCGGGGACACACTCGAGACAACGATCGAGGTCGCCTACTTCTTCGGCGGTCCCTTGAAGGAGACCGCGGTGATCTGGAACATCCTGGCCGAGTCCGCCATCTTCGAGCCGCCCTGGGGCGGGCAATACACATTCAGCGATACGGACG
>Ga0114918_10006026_pt1 | contig 10302 bp, 10 predicted proteins | sample LantaG_FD_87015 | JGI IMG/M metagenome (GOLD analysis project Ga0114918, IMG submission 87015) | Deep subsurface microbial communities from Baltic Sea to uncover new lineages of life (NeLLi) - Landsort_02402 metaG | ecosystem: Environmental > Aquatic > Marine > Oceanic > Sediment | place...
GATTTTCAGGTGAGCCACCACCCCTCTCGCCCCCAGCCGAGCGCCCAGCACCATGGCCAGATGAGCTCCGGCCGCAGCCGGGTGCACCGCAGCAGCCACTGAGGCTCCGCGGCCTGGGCTGGGCGGCGTTCCGCTCAGCCCAGGCGCAGGGCTTCGGCCTGTTTGCGGCTGGTCTCCAGCAGCTCGCTGAGCTGGGCCTCATCGGTGTGGCTGAGGCTGGTGCGCAGCAACTTGGCGTGGGGCGCGAAGCTGCGCAGGCGCTCGATCACCCGATCCGGGGTGGCATCGCGCACCAGCAGGCAGAGGGCGGCGCTGCTCTTGGGCAGGGTTTCACCGAGCTCCCGCAGAAAGCCATCGTTGATGCCCAGATCACTGAGCGCACCGGACGCCGCCCCCATGCCGGCGCCGACGGCGGCACCCAGCAGAGGATTGAGGAACAGCAGCCCCACCAGCGATCCCCAGAAGCCACCGCCCAGGGCACCGGCGGTGGTCAGGTTGATGGCCTGGCGCAGGTGCACCTGACCGTCGTTGTCACGCTCCACCACCACGGCGTCTTCCAGGGAGATCAGATGCTCCTGCTGGATGGCGACCAGCTCCTTGCGCACGGCTTCAGCCTCTTCAACCTTGGGGAAACCAACCACGATCAGGTTGCTCATGGACGCTGGGAAGTGTTGGAACAGAGCCCCAGGCTAAGGGCTTCACCCCTGGCGGGGACGCCGGCTGGAGCGGGGCAGGGGCCGAGATTGCTCCGGCAGCGGCTGGACGACGCCTGGTGCGGGCGGGATCGGGGCCTGAGCGCGGGCCGGAGGCAGCAGGGGGGCCGCGCGGCGGGAGATGGCCTCCAGGGGCCGGCGGGCTCCAGCCTCAGCCGCCGAAGGCCTGGGCGCTGGCTGGCGCTGGGGTGACAGCGGCGATGGCAATGGCGGTTGCGGTGGCAATGGCGGTGGTGGTTGACGTTCGTCCTGGGGCTGCCAGGGCGAGCTGTCCTGGCGCAGCGGGGGCCTGCGGCGTTCTGGAGCCTCAGCGCGCTCCTGCCAGGGTTCCGGCCAGTCGTCGTCGCCTTCGAGGAACCAGTCGATGCGGTTCTCCACCCAGCGGCCCAGACCCTCCAGGCCCGGGCGCCCGCCGGCTCGGCGCTCGGCTCCACGGGCCTGCGCACGCGAGCCAGGGCGAGCCCCGGCCACTCCATCCACCAGCTGCCGTCCTGCCGACATCCATTGATCCAGGGAACCGCCGCTGCGGCGACGTCCCCGGCGGGGAGGATCTCCCGAACCGTTCATGGCCCTCGCCTGTGCCATCGCAACCGATGTGACCTGACCCTAACGGCCCCTCATGGGCCGGCGGCCCGGCGCGGGCTCGTGCTAGGGCCCACCAGGCCCAGGCGATGGGAGCGCATCCGCCGCTCCCGCCCCAGACCCAGCAGGGCGATCGAGACACCCCCTCCCTGCAGCACCCACAGAAACAGATCCACGGGTCCCGGCTCAGTGGCGGAACCCTAGGCCGCACGGGCCTCGAACACCAGGGCACAGCTGGCATCCCAGCGGCCCCCATGCAGCCGCTCGCAGCAGAGCCGGCAGGCCAGGCCCCGCACCCGGCGGCGGTAGGCCGCGCTGACACCGCAGCAGGGGCAGCGGGCGATCCAGGCGGCCGACGCCAGTGGCAGCGGGTAGTGGTGGCGCAGGCTCACCTCGAACTCCGCCTGGGCGGCATTGATCCGCGCCATCGCTGCCCGGAAGTGGGGGCCGTGCACCTCGCGGGCCTGCAGCACCCGGTCGATCCAGGCGTGGATCATTTCGTGGCAGAGGGTGCCCAGGGTGGCGCTGGCGGGCAGGGGGGCCAGGACTGGCCGCGAGAGCACGATCTCGCAAAGGATTGAGCCATCTCGCCGGCGGCCACGGCGGTAGAGGCCGGCGGTGCGGCTCATGCGTCCGTCACTCCAGCGCAGCTCCAGCAGGGGCCGGCCGCCCGGGGCCAGGGCACCGCCGAAGTGCTCGCGGTCGAGGCAATGGAACAGGGGCAGCAGGGGCGACAGGGGCATGTCGCAGGCAGCGGATGACGCAGGCGTGGCCCCAGTGTGGGGGCTTGGCTCCCGGGCCGGCGGGGCTGTCGGTCAGACTCTGCAAGCTGAACGCGCGCATGCAGACGATGGACTGGGGTCTGGCCCAAACGATCGGCACCAAGGCCCTGCTGGCCGGAGCTGGGGCTCTGCTCCTCTACTGGACCTACACGGCCGTGCGTCTGGTGATCAGCGCCCGCGGCATCAATCCGCTGCTCAAGCAGTTCTTCACGCAGGTGGCCTCGGGCCAGATCGACGGGGCCTACCTGCTCACCACCAAGAACTACCGCTCGCACGTGAACAGGCAGCAATTCATCCGCTTCCTCGCCGGGCTGCAGCTCAACAAGTACCGCAACCTCAAATCAGGCCGGCCCCGGCTGCAGGAGGGCCAGATCATCCTCACGGTGAAACTCAAGTCGGAAGCGAAGGATGAGCTGCCGCTCGACTTCACCTTCGTGAAGGTGGAGGACTCCTGGCGGGTGGACCGGATCCAGAAGCTGGCCGCGGCCTGAGGCCGGAGCGCCTGCCTGCCATGCCTGCCATGCCTGCCAAGGACGCGGAGCTGAGCCGGGCAGATGAGCTCCGCCGACTGCTGAATCGCGCCGCCCACGCGTACTACGTGCTCGACGCCCCCGAGATGGAGGACGCGGTCTACGACCGTCTCTCCCGGGAGCTGGAGCAGCTGGAGAGGCTCCACCCGGAGCTGATCACCCCCGACAGTCCCACCCAGCGGGTGGGCGGTGCGCCGGCGGACGGGTTCCAGGCGGTGCGGCACCGCATCGGGCTGCTCAGCCTCGAGAACGCCTTCTCGATCGAGGAGCTGGAGGCGTGGTACGCCCGGTTGCTCAGGGTGCTCGACCGCGGCGCCCCACCCGGGGAAGCCACGCCGGCCCTGCCGATGGTGGGTGAGCTCAAGATCGACGGGAACGCCCTGGCCCTCAGCTACCAGCACGGCCTGCTGGTGCGGGCCGCCACCCGGGGCGACGGGGAATCCGGCGAGGAGATCACCGCCAACGTGCGCACGATCCAGAGCGTGCCGCTGCGCCTGCTGCTGGAGGATCCACCGGAGTGGGTGGAGGTGCGCGGCGAGGCCCTGATCCCCGATGGCACCTTCGCGGCGATCAACGCGGAGCGCGCCGGACGGGGCGAGCCCCTGTTCGCCAATCCCCGCAACGCCTGCGCCGGCACGCTGCGGCAGCTCGATCCCCAGGTGGTGGCGGCACGGCGCCTCGATTTCTTCGCCTACACCCTGCACCTGCCGGACGCCTGGCGGCCCGCTCCGGGCGGCGCCGATCCCGGGCGACCGCGCAGTCAGTGGGAGAGTCTGCGCTGGCTGGCGGCCGCCGGCTTCCGGGTCAACCCGAATGCGGCCCTCTGTCCCGATCTGACCGCCGTGGAGGCCTTCTTCGCCGCCTGGGAGCACAAGCGGCGTGACCTCCCCTATGCCACCGATGGCGTGGTGGTGAAGCTCGACGACCTGCGTCTGCAGGCCGATGCAGGCTTCACCCAGAAGGCACCGCGCTGGGCGATCGCCCTCAAGTACGCCGCCGAGGAGGCCCCCAGCCGGCTGCTGCGCCTGGTGGCCCAGGTGGGCCGCACCGGGGTGATCACCCCGGTGGCCGAGTTCGAGGCCGTGCCCCTGGCCGGCACCAGCGTCAGCCGGGCCACCCTCCACAACGCGGACCGCCTGGCCGAACTGGATCTCCGCGCCGGCGACACGATCGTGGTGCGCAAGGCCGGCGAGATCATCCCCGAGGTGGTGCGGGTGGTGAGCGAACTGCGGCCGCCGGGAGCCGCGCCGCTGCAGCTGCCCGCCAACTGTCCGGAGTGCGGCTCACCGCTCGTGCGCGAGGACGGTGAGGCCGCCACCCGCTGCGTGAACAGCAGCTGCCCGGCGATCCTGCGCGGCGCCCTGCGCCACTGGGTCAGCAAGGCGGCCCTGGATGTGGATGGACTGGGGGCCAAGCTGATCGAGCAGCTGGTCGACCGGGGGGTGGTGCGGTCGATCGCGGATCTCTACCGCCTCGACGCGGCCCTGCTCGCCAGCCTGGAGCGGATGGGGGAGACCTCGGCGCAGAAGCTGGTGGCCGCCCTCGAGGCCTCCAGGAGCCAGCCGTGGCACCGGCAGCTCTATGGCCTGGGCATCCATCACGTGGGGGCTGTGAACGCCAAGGCCCTGGCGAGGGCCTTCCCCTCCGCCGACGCCCTGGGCACGGCCGCGGCAGAGCAGCCGGAGGCGATCACGGCGGTGTTCGGCATCGGCGCGGAGATCGCCGAATCCCTGCGCCAGTGGTTCGCCACCCCGGCCAACCGCGCCCTGCTGGCGGAGCTGCAGGCGCTGGGGATTCCCCTGGCGGCCGCCGGAGGCGAGCCGGGTGGCGGAGCCGAGGGATCCGCCGCGGGTGGGGAGACACGCCTGAGCGGCCAGACCTTCGTGCTCACCGGCACCCTGCCCAGCCTCAGCCGCAGCCAGGCCCAGGCCCTGATCGAGGCGGCCGGGGGCAAGGTGAGCGGCTCGGTGAGCCGGAAGACCAGCTATGTGGTGGCTGGCAGCGACGCCGGCAGCAAGCTGACCAAGGCCGAGGCCCTCGGGGTGGCCGTGATCGACGAGGAGGGCCTGCGGATGCTGCTGGAGGGGGTCAGCTCCAGCTGTCCTCCTGAATCAAATTGATCTGGCCGCCTTCCACCAGGTAGGTGCCACCCTCCAGGTTGCCATCGGTCAGGCTGTGGGCCTGCACGGTGGAGAGGAAGACACTGCCCGGATCCTCCCCGTAGATGGAGGACACATCGATGATGCCGGACGTCTCCCAGGTGCCGAACACGTCCGGACTGGAATCGGTCTGGCCGTACTCGGAGGGCACGGAACTGCGATCGATCTGGGCCCAGCGCTCGGTCTCCCCGGTGACCGGTTCCACCTGCCAGATGGAGGCTTCCTCGGGGCCGAACTGTCCGGGATCGGTGCCGTTGAGCGTCGACTTGTCTTCCTGAACGTACAGGTAGCCATCGCCGCTCCAGGCGATGTTGTCGGGGTTGCGGACTCCCGTGATGGCGTCATCCCCCAGCCGATCGGCATCAACCACGACCCGGAGGGTCGTGGTCCCGGTGGGGGCGAGCTGACCGTCTGGAGCGAAGGCGGCGCTGAAATCCATCGTGTAGACGTTGCCGTAATAGTCGCCGTTGTCCGTCTGACCGGAGTAGGCGCCGCCGGTGGTGTTGAAGGCCACCTGGGAGCCATCCGCGGGGTTCACATCACCGTCCTCGATTCTCAGGAACTGCATGGCTCCCAGGGTGTCGAGGGAGTAGTCGCGCTGCTCCTGGGCGGTGGGAGGTGCCAGGGGAGGCTCGCCCGGCGCCGGCTCCGGCCGGTAGTCGCCGGAGGCCACCTCCTCACCGGTGCCGACCAGCTGCCAGCCGCCGGAGACGGGAGTGCCGAGATCGACCCCGTTCAGTCCCGCCGGCGTGTTCTCGACCGACGAGGCCGTCCAGACATAGAGGGCCCCCTGATCGGAATCCAGGCCATTCCGCCGCAGGAAGTCGTCGCTGTCCGGCTCCTTGGTGCCGACCCAGAGATAGAGCGGGGAGCCGGCGGTCGGAGCGGCGGAGCCGTCATCGAACAGCAGCATGCCCACGGTGTCGGGGCTGCCGGTATCGACCAGCGTGGCCGACTCCCAGGCTCCCTTGCCCACCCCTTCCACTTCATACAGGGTCCCGTTGGCCTCATCGAGGGCATACATGGCGCCGCCACCGTTGGCCGAGGTCTCCTCACCGACCAGATAGATGCGGTCCTCGAAACCGATGCCTTCGCCGAAGCTGTCGGCCTCCACCAGGTTGGCCGAATAGAAGCGATCGAAACCGTTGGTGTCACCGCCCACGACCGTGTCGTAGGCCAGGCCGGCGGAGATCACCTCAGACTGATAGCCGTTGCTCGGGTCATCATCGATGTCCTTGTCGATGATCAGCTTGTTGATCCGGGCCCCCGTCACCGCCTCACCGTTCAGCAGGTAGGGGTAGCCCAGGCCGGCGCTGATCTCGCTGTTCACCAGCAGGGTGTAGGTGCCGTCGCCGTTGTCGTAGGCCCCCATGCCGTCAAAGATGCCCGTGGGGGCATAGACGCTGCTGCCGGGCTCCGTGCCGTTGGTGAATTCGCCGGTGGTGATCAGGCTGGTGATGTCCAGCTCGGGGCCACCCTCCACGTCCTGGAGCATCGTGGGCTCGTAGCTTCCGGCGCTGCCGGGGCCCGGGGTCTCGATCAGGGCCTCGAGGTCGATGAAATCCAGGGTGTTGCTGACTTCGTTCGAGACCACCAGCAGGGTGCTGCCGGTGGGGCTGTCCTCGGCCGGCACCAGCAGCAGGCCCTCCGGAGAGATGCTCTCCTCCAGCACCGTGTGGGTGACGTAGACGGTGTTGGCGGGGTCGGTCACATCGAACACCGCCAGGGTGCTGGCGGTGCCCCGTTCCAAGCCGACGATGGCGTAGGAGCGGCCGTCGATCTCGGCCACCACCACCGATTCAGGCTCCACGCCCTTGTCGTCGCTGCGGGAATCGCTGTAGGTGCCCGAGGCCACCGCAATCGTCTGAAGGCTGTTACCGCTGTCCCAGACGAGCTCGCCGCTGGCGGTGTCGAAGATGCTGACGCTGCGGCTGCCGAAGGCCGTGTTCGTCGTGGTGTCGCTCACCCCCACGTCGTCGACGATGGTCTTCACCCGAGGATTGCGCTCCTCATCCACATACACGGCGTTGTCGTTGTCCGCGTAGACGCGGGCATCGCCCTCGTTGGCGGTGATCACGTAGGTGCCCCCTCCGGTCTCAAAGGCATCGGCGCCATCGGGCATGCGCATCCCCACGTAGTCCTGCCCCAGCAGGGGCTGGAAGGTGCCGCTGGGCCGATCGGTGAGGTCCACGGCGACCTCGGAGTAGTCGAGGGTGCCGAGGCCATAGACCCCCTCGATCGTCCGGGTGGTCAGATCGACCACGGCGATGCCGTTGTTCTCCTGCAGGGTCACGTAGGCCACGTCCCCCTCGATGGTCACGTACTCGGGCTCGATGTCCTGGGCAGCGGTGGTGCCAGCGGGTCCGCTGATCCGGATGTCGGAGGGGATCTCCACATCCTCGAAGCCGAGCTCCGTATAGGCGTAGGAGGGTTCCAGAAGCTGGGGGAAGCTGGATGCGATCCGGTCGGCGAATCGCGACTCCAGCAGCCGCTCGGTGAGGGGCCCGAGCAGGTCGGCGGCGAGCATCTGGAGCCGATCCGGCAGCAGGCCGGCCACCAGCTCGGCGATCGGCGGATTGAGCTCGGCGCAGAGGTCGATGATGCCGATCGACCCCTCGGGATCCACGGTATAGGCGTCTGGGAAGGTGGGGCCATCGTCGTTGGGAGGGCCTTCCTCTCCCCAGTTGGGCTGCCCTTCGTTGGCGATCACCAGCTGGGAGCCGTCGTCGGTGAAGGCGATGCTGTCGGGCAGATAGCCGACGGGTTCGTCGTGCAGGAAGGTGAGCGTGCCGTCGGGCTGCATCTCGTAGAACCGCACCACGCCCGGGGCCGGGGTGGTGTTGTAGTCGGCCGGTGAGAGGGCAACAGCAACCAGGTTGTCGTGGGTGGCCACCGACTGGGTGGTGTAGGGCTCCCCATCGACCTCGATCGTGACCCGTTCGACCAGTTCGGGCTCACTGGGATCGGTGGCATCGGTGATCTGGAGGGTGGAGCCACCACCGCTGGAGATGATGAAGAGGCTGTCCCCGAAGCTCACGTAGTCGGAGATCTCCGTCTGGAACTGCTCCTCGCCGAGATCCTCGCCCTCCGGCGTGAGATTCAGGTTGGCCAGCTCCGGGTCGCCAGGAGCCTCCGGCTCGCTGCCGGGAGCCGGTGTGTGGAACCGTTCGGCGATGCGCTGCGCCAGCGGTCTGGCCCACACAGGCAGGCCGGCTCCCCCCGGGACCACCTCATCGAACTGGGGAAAGAGAGCGGAGACCACGGTGGAGGAGGCGACCATTCCAGGAAGGAGATAGGGGTAACGGAACTGTCCTGCGGGAGCGTCGGCTCCGTCGTTAAAGGGGCATTAGCAGGGTGTTAAGCGAGTGGCGCATGACGCCCGCGTCACCTGGCCGGCTGGCCAGGGCCACCGGCGGGGGTGATCCCGCGCACCGACAAGGGGTCGAGCCCGCGGCACGGCACCGTCTCAGCCCGGGTCCTGCCGCTCCAGCGCCCGCCGGGCCGCCCGGCCCGCCACCCAGATCGAGCCCGCGGTGGCAACCAGCCCCAGGATCCGCAGCGCCCAGGTGCCGGCGTCGGCCTCGCCGTTGAGCACGTCCCCGAAGTGGGCCACGTCACCGGCCAGCTCTCCGAGAGCACAGAACAGCACGGTGCCCGGCAGGATCGCGATCAGCCCGATCACGTAGTCGCGCAGGCTCACCTCGCTGAGGCCATAGGCCAGGTTGAGCAGGCTGAAGGGGAAAGCCGGCGAAAGGCGGGTGAGCAGCACCAGCTTCAGCCCTTCGTGGCTCACGGCCCGCTCGATCGCCAGCAGCTTCGGGAAGGCGCCAAGGCGGCGGCGGCTCCAGCCGCGCAGCCAGTGGCGGCCCAGCAGGAAGGTGACGATCGCCCCCAGCGCCGCCCCCAGAAACACAATCACACTGGCCCAGACGGTGCCGTAGAGCGCCCCGGCCAACATCGAGGCCCAGACCCCCGGCAGCAGCAGCGTCACCCAGAGGGCATAGAGCGGCACGAACGCCACCGCCCCGGCGGGGGAGCGCAGGGCCGGCAGCAGCGGCTCCAGCCAGGTGGAAGGGTCCACGGCCAGGAAGGCTGGGCTCACAGGCCCGCGAACCATTCGTAGCCCTGGTCTTCCCAGGTGCCGCGACGCACTCCGAGGCTGGAGACCACCCGCAGGCGCGTCACCCACTTGCTGAGCTTGTAGCCCAGCTTGATCGGGGTGGCGAGGCGCACGGGGGCCCCATTGGCCACGGGCAGAGGCGCCCGGTTCATGGCCGTGGCCAGGAGGGTCTGCGGATGGATGGCCGAGGCCCGGTCCCAGCTCTCGAAGTATTGATCGGCCGACTCGATCTCCACATAGCCGCCCAGGGGCGAGATCTCAGCCAGGTTGAGCACATCGGCCAGGCGCACGCCCGACCAGGTCACGATCGCCGCCCAGCCCTCCACGCAGACATGGCGCATGGTGACGCTCTGCTGGGCAGGGCGGCCAGGGCCGCCAGATCGAGCTGGAGCGGCCGGTTCACCAGGCCCTCCACCCGCAGCCGGTAGCTGCCGGGATCCAGGCGGGGCGTGCCGTTGAAGCTGTTGATCAGCAGCGCCTCAGGATCCACCTGATCGGGCCGAAATTCCGGCACCGGGCCACGGCCCTGCAGCAGAGCTTCGAGGCGCTGGTTGAGGGGCTCGCTGATCTGCCCCACCTGCTCACTGAGGCCATTGAAAGCGCAGCCACCGAGCAGGAGGCTGGATCCAGCCGACGCCCCCAGGCCCAGCAGCCGTCGACGGCTGAGCGGAGAAACGGGATCGAGGGGACTGGTCATGGCCAAGCTCAGGGAACCATCGTGCGCAGCAGGCGCGTCCCGCCGATGCGCCACGAGAGCAGCACGTGGGCGATCAGCAGCAGAGCGATGGCGGGGATCGTGGCGAAGTGGCACACCCGCAGGGTCTGCCAGGCGGTGACACCAAAGGCCTCACCGAAGGAGAACAGCCCCGAGAGCCACCAGAACTGAGCCGGCTTGTACATCGCCAGGCCGGTGATCAGGCTGAAGCCCAGCAGGATCAGCATCAGCGTGTACACCAGCCGGTGACTGGCCAGTCGGCGCCTGGGCGCGTGGGCACTGGCCCTGAGGGTGCTCAGATCCCCCACCTCCGCCAACCGCCGCCGGCGCTGGGCCAGCAGCAGGGCCATCCAGAGACCGAGGTTGAGGGCATAAAGCCCCATGAAGCCGAAATGCCAGTCGCGGCCGCCGGCCAGCCAGCCGCCGAGGGTGAACAGCTCCGGCACGGTGGCGCCCCCCCGCCCCCCGAAGACCGGATTGGCGTTGTAGATCTGCAGGCCGCTGCCGGCCATCACCAGCAGCACCAGCAGGTTGAAGGCATGAAAGGCCCGGGTCCACCAGGGGGCGGGGCGGATGCGGGCGGGCTGGACCGGAACCTCGGGCATGGGTGATGGAGATCCTCGAGGGGATACCGGTGAGCCTGGCCGATGGATTGCCGGAGACACGCCTCGGGCTGCCCATCACCGATCCCCACTCACCGA
>Ga0114918_10006027_pt1 | contig 10302 bp, 9 predicted proteins | sample LantaG_FD_87015 | JGI IMG/M metagenome (GOLD analysis project Ga0114918, IMG submission 87015) | Deep subsurface microbial communities from Baltic Sea to uncover new lineages of life (NeLLi) - Landsort_02402 metaG | ecosystem: Environmental > Aquatic > Marine > Oceanic > Sediment | place: Baltic...
CCCCGAGCGTACCGTTAGATATTACACCGTTGTGCAGGTCAATTCCTCGGATGGTAATCCCTACACGTGTAACGCCCTGCGCGTCATTGACCCAAATGTACCCATTCGTGCCAGAGAGCCCTTCGTGCCCCATTCCAGCAATTACATAACCCATTCCCCCTCCGGGTCGATTGACTTCAACCTTCCCTCCATCATCGCTAGAATCATGCGAACCAATAAACACCTGTTGAGCACCGTTCGTACCACTCATGATGATGTAGTTTCCTGTCAGTAGAGTCTCACGTCCAGGTTGGGACGTATCCTCCACCGTCAAGTCACCGACCATCGTCACCGCGCCCATGTTCGTCGCCGTCGCTCCATTGTCAACGGCCTGCTGCAATGTCACACTCGCCACCACGCCAGTCAGCGCCGATCCATCATCAAGCAACAGGCGATCCAGCGCCGCGTTGGTGCTCTGCTTGGCGGCGAACAGCGCGGAGTGGGCGTCGTTGCTGCCGTTGTGCGCCGCGACCGCGCCAGCCACGGTGGGGTCCGCCTCACCGCCATGCGCCCCGCTCGCAAGAGACAGGTTCGTGTGCGTCACTAGGTCCGCCGCAACGTCCGCCGCCGTCTCGCCCGCGTTGACGCTATCAATGACCATGTGCGACGGGTAGATGCCGCCGCCGTAGATGTTCAGCCCCGCCGCCGTTCCGCTTACCGTGCCGCTCTTGAGATACCCAACGATGTAGACAGACCCAGTGAAGGACGGTTCGACAAAAGCCACCGTGTATGTATATTTTGTCGGAGTGGTTGCGGTGATGGTCTGGTTGGCACTCTCCCAGTCTCCAAGATGGTTGGTTGCGCCCTGGTACACATAGTATATTTCAGGATGCGCCGGGATCACGGTTGACGCATTACCGCCCACGCGGTTCATGTAAATCTCAAATGTAACGGTGCTACGAACCGACCCAAACAACTGCGTTGTGATCCCGCCCGCGAGGTACGTTGACGATGCAACGGGCGAAGCGATGCTGTTGGTGAACTGACTCTGCGCGGACTCGGACAGGGCGAGGAAGTTTGCCGTTTTCTCGCCGAAACCGTTTGTCGCCGTCGCCGTTAAAAACCACTCCGCTCCCTGCATTGCCAGAGAGCGAACCCACGAAGCGGACGGCAATTCGTCCGACGCCGGGGCCGTTGTTGTGAAATCGCGAGTCGTCAGTAGCGCGCCGGTCATGGTGTCGCCAGTCGTGACGGCATAATTGTTCGTCCCGTGGTCGCCCCAGCCGTAAGCCGTGTTCCACTGGTTCGTATCACCCCAGCCCGACAGCCACGCAGTCAGGTAGCCGTTCGTAGAGTGGTCCCCCCAACTGTAGGTTGTGTTCCATTGGTTTGTGTCGCCCCAGCCAGAAAGCCAAACGGTCAAGTAGCCATTCGTCCCGTGGTCGCCCCAGCCGAAAGCGGTGTCCGCGCTCGTGCCCTGCGCCGCCGTGGCGTAGTCGCCGGCGAGCCCGTCCGCGTATGCCTTGGCCGCGTTCGTCGCCGCCACAAAGACCGTCCCTGTGCCTGCCTCAAAATCTGCCTGGGACGGATAGGTGCCATCGTCGGTCAGGTCGCCCACGTCGTCGCCTGGCTGCACGGCGCTGGCGATAGACCCCGTGTACACTCCCACCACAGCCTCCGCAATCCCCGTCGCCGTCTCCGCCGATATGCCGCCGCCTAGGTCGCCCCACGCAATGGCCGGTAGGTCGCTCGTCGTGACCGTTGACGGATTCAAAGCCTCCCATGCGTCCGCGTTGGCGTTGGTGCCCTGCTTCGCCGCCAGCAACGTGACGACCTGTGCGGACGTGTAGTAGTCCGTCGCCGTCTCCGTGCTCATCGTCCCGAGCCCGTGGACGCTGGTCCCGGTCAGCGCGATGTGCGCCGCCAGGGTGGTCCCGGTTGTGACGGTGTGGTCCGCCCCGGCCCAGGCCGACTCCACCACGTCATAGCGCCCGGTGCCGACGACGTTGGTGGTCGCGTTGGCGGTGTGTACCAGCAAGAATGAGTAAACCCAGTTCGTGACCGCCGTCCCGGTCTCGCCGCTGTCCAGGTTGCACTGGATGTAGTGCGCGCTGTTGCTGGTCACGCTTGAGACCGAGCGGACGTAGACATTCGTGGTGGCCGTCGACCGGGCCTGGAACTCCCCGGTCAGCCCGGTCAGGGTCAGATATTGCCGGTCCGCCTTGAGCCGGAACCGAAGCTGCGCGTTGGCGCCCTGCTGCATCTTGAGCGGTGGGAGTTGCTGGGCCTGCTGATAGTTCAGCTCCGCGTCGATGTACTGGTACTGCGCCCGTGCCGGCCCGGCCAGTGAGGCCAGCGCCATGGCGGCGGTGAGTATGCGTCGTGTCAGTCTCATGGTCATGTTCATGCTGTTGCCTCCGCGTCTTCTGGGGTCAGGATTCTGGTGACGATTGCCGTGCCGTAAATGGTGGCCGATCCGCTGCCGGTGAACTGCACCTGGATGTCAACCTCTCGGCTTGTTTTGGAGGCGCTATAGTAGCTCATCTGGTCTGCTCGCATCATACCGGAGGCGGAGATCGGGATCATGCTGGTCGTGGGGTTGACCATCCCCCTGCAGTGTTCCAGAAATGTCCCTCCGCCAGACTCCCACACGACATCAATATATCCGTCACTGCTTCCGCCTGCCGAGACCCACCCAACAAACGACAGGTTATACCACGCCCCATCGTCGGCTATCACGATCTTCATTGGATCGGCGACGGCCCACTGGCAGCCGCCAGAGTGCCCGTACATCGTGTCGAACTGTACGCCGTACGGAGACCCTGCCGCAACGGCAGTTCCGCCAGCATCCGCCACACATATCCACTGCTGATTCGGCAACTGCCGAGGGAACTGTAGCACACCGCCGACCCCGCCGTTGACCCCGCCCCGCGCTATGGCCGCCTGGAGCCGGTTGATAAAGTCGGCGATGTAGTTGATGTCCTCCCGCGCCTGCCGTGCCCAGATCCCAGGGATGCGCAACCAGTTGGTCTTGAGTATGCGGCCGGCCATTACGTCCCCCTCTCGGCGTAGCTGACCGTGACTTCCCACTGCCCCGACGCGTCTTTCTGCCGGGCCACGACGCCGGGCTGCCGGCCCAGCACCGCGATGAATTGAACCCTGGACCCGGCAACTACGCGCTGGCGTGACGGCGGCTTGAGGGAGAACCCGGTACCGCCTGCGCCCGTGCCGTGGTCGTCCTGGAGGCGGTACACGGTCGGGTCGTCACCGATCACGAACCGGGCTCCGGCGGGGATTGTCGCCCCGGCGTGCTCGAACCCCGTCACCATGGCCGCCGTGTCGCCAACGTTCACATCGGCGAGCAGGCGTAGGTCGCCTTCAGTCGGGACCTTCCATTCGTCCAGAAGCTCGACGGCGGCGGCCTGCGTGATGCAGGTGAGGCTGAACGTGATGACGCGGGCCTGTAGCCCGTCCCCGAGGTCGACGCCGCGCGCGACGCTCAGGGGAATCTCCACGGCCTTTGTTTTGTCTGCGCGCCATCCCATGATTTACCTCGTCAGTTCCATGATATCGAGCCTTCAAGGAAAGATGTATTCTTTTCGATCTTCGTGAGCAATTCTTTTTCCCCGTCCCGCCACCCGAACGCGCACACCCGGGACGCGGCGGCCATGGCTGATTCCGCGGCTGCGGTTGCGGCGGCGGCGGACGGCATCAGGGCGGCGGCTATGGCGTCCGTGTCGATGCCTGGGGCTGCTGGGGCCGCTGGGGCCGCCTCGGCAGGGTATGCCGCTGGGGCCGCTGGGGCCGCTGGGGCCGCCTCGGCAGGATATGCCGCTGGGGCCGCTGGGGCTGCTGGGGCGGCAGGTGCTGCCGGCGGTTCGGGTGCGGTCCCCAAATCATCGACGGCACTTCCGAAGTCGTCAACGGCGTCGTCAACGGCGTCGGCAAAGTCGCCAGCCGCGTCGCTGAAGTCGCCCGTAACAGATGCGGATGCCGTGGCGGCCTTGGCAATGTCCGCCTTGTCGGCTTCTGAAAGCCCGAGGTCAGCCTCGGCGATTCCGGCAATAGCGGCCCTGTCCGCGTCGGACAGTCCGAGGTCAGCATCACCACTCCACGATGCCATTGCATCCCTAATGGCATCCTTGCCCTTGGCGATTTCGCGCTGGGTTTCCGTGTCGTCCTTATGTTCTTTTTCTCGGCGGACTGCGTCCTTTAGTGCTTTCTCGGCATCGGCCGCTTTGTCGGCTTTCTTCTTGGCATTGTCGGCCAACCGCTTCGCCCATTCCGCATCGGCCTGTTCTTTTTTAGATAGCTTCTTGGCGTTCTCTGCTATATCTTCTGCGGACTTCAGTTTCCCTTCTTGCCATTTTTCCATCGCCGCCGCGTCGCCGGCTTCTGCTAGATTCCTTTTCCACTCGGGTCCCCATTTCTTCTTGAACTCATCTTCGTTGAATACACGACCAAACCTGTCGGCTTCTTTTTTTGCCTTTTGTAGATCTTTTTCGCGCTGCTTGGCGGCCGCATCGGCTTTCTTTCTGAAATTCGCCTCATCTCTCGCGGCGTCTCTCTCGTCATCATTTCTTGCTTTCCGGACACCCGGCGCTTCCTTTGCCTTTTCGTCGGCCTTCTCTCTCGCTGCCTTTGCCTTATCAAGCGCATCGGCTGCGGCCTTCAAACTATCCTCCACATCATTTGCGGCGTTGGCCGCACCCTTCATGCGGTCTTCTATCTTTTTTGCCGAAGCCGCCGCCAGTTCTGCCGCCGCCGCCAGTTCTGCCGCGTTATCTTCTGCGGCTTCGATGATAGCTTTCGCCCGGCTTTCCTCCGAAATATACTCTTCCTCGGCCTTTGCCTTTGCCTGGATGTCCGCCATTTCCTTCTTGGCGGCTGCATCATCGACAAGCGCCTTTTCGGCTTTCTCTTTCTGGATCTCGGAAAGGCGATTTTTTCGCTCAGTCTGTATCATTTCCGGGATGGTTTCGGCGGCGGCAAGCCCACCGCCCCAACGGTCAAAGAAACCTCCTGGAGTCCCGACGAATCCGCCAGCGAACGCTCCGGCTTGGCTGACTTTTTCTTTTGCCCATCCACCGACTTTTCCGAACCATGAACCCAAATCCTTCAGGTACGGCATCAGCCAATCCATCGCCGACTTGGCATCCTCCGCCCATTGCTCGATATACCCGGACTCGGAAAACTCTTTGAGCTTGTCGTTGAGCGATCCGAACGCATCCTTCAGACTGAACGCGCTCTTGATCGCACCGCCGGCATGTTCGCCAATGTCGCCCAGCGTGTTCTTGACTTTCTCCATTCCGGTTTTGGCCTTGAACATCGTCGTGGCGATTCCACCGAACTCGGCCTCAAGCTCTCGCAGGATAATGGCCTGCGCCCCTGCCATATCTCCGGACTCCTGCAACACCTTGATTTGCTCGCGCTGTTGGGTCGTAAACGTCACGCCTACGCGCTGTAGGGCGGTGTACCCTCTGATGGGGTCGTTCAAGGCCTTCCCGACTTGGATGGACGCCTGCTCGACTTCGGCGCTGTCCTGTCCGGCTTTCTGAAGCGCGGCCGACATATCCGCGATCGCCCACGTTGCCCGCTTGAACTCGTCTCCCTTGACGTTTCGGAACGTGGCAAGCATCCCCATCATCGACAGCGCGATCTCGTCGGGGATCCCGGCTGTTTCCTGCATCTGCGCCGCCATCTTCTTCATTTCGGTCGTGGTGATTCCAGCGGCGTATCCTGTGGCCCTCAGCGCTCCCTGTAGTTTGGCCTCGGCGGCGGCCTGTACGTCATACATCCCGACCAGCTCCATACCGGCGCGGACCATAACCCCAACGGCGGCAGCGGCCACGGCGAACGTCTTGGCGACGCCCGCGCCGAAGCCGACAATGCCCTTGCCGATTGCCGAGACTCGGTTGCCGAAACTCTGGACGCCCTTGGTGATGCTGCCCAAGACCGCGCTTGCGGCATCCTTGGCCTTAACGGTAAATGATACCTCAGCCATTGTCGGCGGTCTCCTTGGCTATCCGCTTCTCGATCTGGGACAGCACGGAGAGGAAGTGCCCCATCGCGTCCTGCCCGGTTTCCCCGCCCGCGTCCCCGCCCTGCTGCTGCATGGCAATGCCATCCTCCACGGCTTGGACGTGCTCGAGCGGGGCGGACAGCCAATAGGTGCGGGGCAACCCGGTCGCGCAGGTCAGATACCCAACGCGCTCCTCAGGGGTGAGTTTGCGCCCCTTGCCACCGGGCGGCTTGGGTCGGTGCGGCCATTCGATCTCAGGGGCCACAGAGGTCATGGCGTGCGTCAGGGCGCGTCGCGTCGCCCCGCACCGCATGGCCCAGCCCATGACGGCATCGCGGGCTCCGTCATAGTCCTGCGCGGTCTCGAAGGCTTCGGGGGCGTCACCGCTGGCCAGGGCGAACGCAAGACACCATTCGAGCATATCTTCCTCGTGGAAAAGCCGGCACGCCACTTGAGAGTACCAGCACGCGCCGGCCAGGGTCCAGGGCCGCAACATAACGTTGCCGACCCGGACCCCGGCGGAGAGACGGCTATTGCTGGTCGGGGTCTCGATCCGCAGCCCCAGGTGATTCAGGAGAAGGATCTCCGCCAGCGTCGGTTGTTTCCCCTCCCGCCACAGCCGCTCGATCTCCGTTTGCGCGTATTCGCTCGTCAACATTGTCGGGCTCCGTCTTGGCGCTGACTACTGCCATGGTTATCTCCGGTTGCGAGCCCTTACGAGGCCACTACGTTCTTAAATGCCTGGAACGTGTAGACCGGGTATCCGCTGTTGGTCTGCGTAGGCTGGTCCTTGAACTCGTCCGTGTACCCGGCGGCCCACGTCAAGCTCGGCGTTCCGTCGCATTGCTGCATCTCGACGGTGACTGAGATTCGGCAGGCCGCAACTTCGACGGCGGCCACGTCTCCGACCTTGCTCAACCCGTCGAAATCGGACGTGCCGAAATCAATGGTCAAGGCCGTCACATTGCCGGTCACAACCGTGTAGAGATACGCCGGGATCCCGGGCCCGCCCGGAATGACAAGGCCAGTATCGAACTCGCGGGTCGCAGTGAACCCTGCAGGAACGTCGCGCAGCTTGAATGAGACCAGCACGCCGGTCTCCCCCGACAGACTGAACCGGGCGGACCCGCCGAGCAACAGATAGTCAGTGGCTACCAGGCTTCCGATGTTGGCCGGCGTCAGCGATGCGCCCCGGTCAACACGGTACGTGGGGTCGAGCAGGTGCTTCAACCCGTAAACGGTTTCTTCAACGACGCTCCCATCCGAGTCCGGACAGGTCGCATTCTGCGAGGACTCCGACGGGCCGCCCAAATCGACCAGGTGAACGCCGGTCGTTTCCAGACTCAGTAGATCAGCCGCAATTCCAAATGTTGAAGACATGGCTTCTCCTCCTCAGTTCGATCCGCCCACAAGGACGGATACGGTTGCGGATGCTCCGCTGTTGTTGGTGATGACGATCGAATCTGACGCCGCATTGGTCACGCCGTAGCCGCCCGCATCCGGCGCCCAGAACATCACGGCTCCGCCGGGCTGGACATCAACATACGCGTCGACATAGGGCGACCAGCTCATCTGCACGCGGTTGCTGTTCGCCGCCGCAGCGGTCACGACCAGGAACCGGCATTCCGTTATCGTCACGGTCTCGCCGAACGTGTCGGTCACGCTGCCGGAAATGTCGACGGTCTGTGACTGCGTGTTCGTGAGCGTGTAGCTTTTCGGAAAAAACATATTTACCTGGTTCGCGTTCGTGCCGGCGGTCAGTGATTGGTTGACGACCCAGTCCGCAAATTTCTCCGCCGCCGCCGCGCCGCCGGTCGGAACGGTCTCGCTCGTGTCGGTGTGGGTCGCGTTCAGCCCGAGCCTCATGGTTCCCACGAATGACCCGGCCTGCACCGTCGCCACCCATACTGCCACCAACGCCACGATTGCCAGCCCTGCCCATGCCTGCTTCCTGTTCATGCCTGTTCTCCTTCTCTCTTGGTGTTATGTGGCCCACGCGGCGCACACGTACAGCTCGATACTCAACTCAATCATGCTCATGTTCATGTCCACTATCGGGGGCGGCGAGTCCGTGAAAATGATGGCGTTGTACGTCACGCTGGTCCCCGCGAACTGACTGGCGAATCCTTCGGACTCCAAAGCGTTGCGCACGGCGGTCTCTTGGGCCACGAGCGTCGCGTGCTTAGGATCGTCGGCGTAGTAAGTCGACAGCATCAGGTAGATCGGGACCGTCCGCGCCGGGTCTTTAAATCCGCGCGCCGTGTCCGGTGAAGCCATGATGCCGATGACGGTCGACGCGGTGGGCTCCGTCGCCTCGATAGTCACGTTGTCCAACCGGAAACAGCGGAACGTCCCGGTGATCCCCGCGGCAATCAGCCCGTCACGCAACGCTCGCTCACATGCCTCTGGTACGTTCATTTCATCGCCTTAATTCGTCGTTCCAAATCCTTGCGCATGCTGTTCGCCGCCCGGCGCGCAATGTCGTTTTCGGTCTGCCGGCCTTTGATCTTGAAGGCCGATGTAGCGTATTTCAGCCCAAGCCCGAACGTGACGCTCGGCTTAGTCTTGTCGCGCACGTACCTAAAGATGGTTGCGGCGCTACGGCTGACCTTGCGCAGATTCGGATTGTCCTGTGCCTGCACTTTACCGGACGGGTCGCGCAGGTCGCGTAAACACCAGAACCACGCCTGCTTTGCGAGGCCGTGCTTCTTGATCTGCGCCGCCGGGTTCAGTCTGGCGATTGGCTTTGTCAGTCCCCATATCGGTACCAGAGTGACCTTGCCGTCCTTGACGTGCTTCGCGGCGTAGGGCTTCATCACCTGGGTTTTGTCCGGGTTCGCCACGATTGGATAAGTCTTCGGTGCCAACCGTGTGGCCGCATGCGCCGCCCGGCCAATAAACCACGAAGTGAAGAACACGTTGCTCTCCATCGACTCCTGCAGATGGAACGCCCGTCGGCGCATCTGTTTGGACAGTTCCTCGATGCTGCCCTTCTCCTGTGTGATCTGGATCGTCAGTCCCATCTATGCGTACTCCGCGTCAATCTCTGCGTGCCACCAAGGGCCGATCAGCCGCGGGCGCCGCAGCCGCAGCGACTTCCACGCGTCGCCGATGAACAGTTCGACCTGCTCGTAATCCGTGATCGGGGCCCCGCCCGATTCGGCGTTTGTCCACCGAACCTGACCGGTGATCTGCTGCGAGTCGCCGCGCATGGTTTGCACGGTTTCGGTCGATGGATCGGTCATCAACGCGTTAACTTCCCGCCCGGCCACGCGCATCTTGTAAACGGCTATCCCAATGTCCTGCAATCCCTCGGTGATTTCCGCGAAGGCGTCTGCAAGCTCTGTGGATAGTTCGGTCATCGTCGTCTCGGCCCTCCCACGTTCCCTCAGGCGAAAGGTGGCCCCCGGAGGCGGGGGAATGTGGGGAGCTTCCTCCGGGGGCCTGGATGCGATCTCTTAGCCGACTCGGTAGCCTACGAACGACGTGGCTCCGGTCATCCGGAAGATCCACGACCCGAACCCGTTGGTGGCAGTCGTGCCATCATCCGGCCCGACCGTGACGTTGCCGACGAACGTCACGTCGCCGTCGCCAGCCGTCAGAGTGCTGATATCGTCAGCGCCGGCTCCGACGGTAATGAGGTGAAACCGGAACGCATCGCCCGTGGTGACCCCCGCAGGAAGCACCGCCGCGATCTGTGCCCCGGTAGGCGTGGGCAAAGCCGACGCCGCCGCAACGGTGTGAACGACAATGCCGTTCACAAAGTCCGCCGCCGCAATGGCCTGCGCTCCGGTGGCTTCCGCCGTTGCCTCATCCTGCGCGAAGAACGTGTCTCCTCGGAGGATAACGCCACCGGCGATCCCGGAACCAGACGCTCCCGGCGTCAACGTGACGTTGCCGCCGGCCCCTGATCCGGCCGCCGCGCCACCAGTGACGGCAACCGCGCCACCGACCCCGGTACCCTTGCCGGCCCCGCCGACGATGCTGGCAGCACCACCTGCCGCGTTGGTTGCCGAACCGTGCGCCGCACCGCCGGTGAGGGATGCTACACCGCCCGTGCCGCTTGTGGCTCCGCCCGTCCCGCCCGCAACGGCCACGGCGCCACCTGCCCCGGTCGCTCCGCCGACGCCGCCCGTCGCCGCAACCGCGCCACCGGCCAGATTGCCCTTGCCGATACCGCCCACGATGCTGGCCGCGCCGCCGACCGCGTTGCTGGCAGCCGAAGCAGCAGCGCCGCCCGTCAGGGCAGCCGCGCCGCCGGTCCCGCTTGTGGTTCCGCCGGCTCCGCCGGTCACGCTGGC
>Ga0114918_10006029_pt1 | contig 10299 bp, 8 predicted proteins | sample LantaG_FD_87015 | JGI IMG/M metagenome (GOLD analysis project Ga0114918, IMG submission 87015) | Deep subsurface microbial communities from Baltic Sea to uncover new lineages of life (NeLLi) - Landsort_02402 metaG | ecosystem: Environmental > Aquatic > Marine > Oceanic > Sediment | place: Baltic...
AGTTTTGATTCTTTAGAAGAAGCTTTTTCCGAAGCCATTAAAGTACAAGGGGAAAATGCAAGAGTTTTAGTAATGCCATACGGAGGTTCTACTCTGCCTAATTATAAAGGCAAATTTTAGGCAAAATTAAAATGAACATCTCTGGATTTGTGCAATTTTTTCGTTCCTTTTTTGAATATTATGGCTATTGATAATCTATAGGAAAGATCATATGCATGACCAATTTATTTTAAGCTAAGTGTAAACACTACTCGAAATTAGTACAAGTAAAATAATTAAATGTTATTTATAACTTTATCCTTTAGTAATCATGTCTCAACAGTTAGATCCTTATTATGATAGGTCAATGAGAGAGCATATTTTACTGATTGAAAAAATATTAGCAGGGAATATTAAAGAAGCAAATAAAAAATTGGCGGAACATTTAAAAAATTGTAAAAAAGATGGAATAAACTTCACAAAGAAAAGAGAGAGGCTCAATTTGTTGGAACAAAAAGTTTATTAGTACCAGCTTATCAGAAAAATGCACACAGTGGAACTTCTCTCGCAAAGAGAACTTAGCAGGGATTTGCATTCCAAGAAACAGAGTTAGAAAGTACATTCATGGAGTAGTAATGCTGGGAGAAAGAACAAAAAGAAATTACAATTCTCTGGTTAGTAGTCCTGTAAAAGATATTGCTTAGAGCTGACCATATGCTTAGAAAAAAAATTTGAATAGTGTAAAGGAGGAATTATTAATGTCTTCTCTAGTAATCAAATGTGGTGTTTTAATTAGCGATGGGAAGGTTTATGAAAATGTTACTTTAGGAATAAAGGACAAATATTTTGTTGATTTTGTAGAAGAGGATAAAGAAATAGAAGGGGAAGAGATTTTAGACCTTAGTGAATATACTATTTTGCCAGGTCTTATTGACGCTCATCTCCACTTTGGTCCAGATGTTGCTGGACATAAGTATGCCCGTCTTTTTGAGGATGGGGATAAGAAGCTTATCAAGGCAGTCGTAGATGCAAAAAATCTTCTCCATGCAGGTTTTACTTCAGCTCGAGATGTGGGAGGAGAGAGAGCTTTGGCCTTACGGGACTGTATTAATTCAGGTGAGATCGAAGGTCCTCGTTTAATTTGTTCAGGTAGAGGTATAACTACTCTTGGGTGTGCAGAAGATAACCGTGATTATAATCTTCCAGTTGATATCGTTGATAAATATTGCGATATGATAAGAATTGTTAGCGGAAAAGAAGAATGTCAGAGAGCAGTACGTGAGGAGTATCGACGCGGCGTGAATTTAATAAAGATATTTGTTAATGGGGAATATTTAGAATCAAATTTTTCTGTATCGGAAATTGAAACTTTAATAGAAGAGGCAAGGAGGTTGGGACTACCAGTAGCTGTCCATGCTAATGGTGGAGAATCGCTGCGCTGTGCTGTCAAGGCAGGTTGTCATACTATAGAACACGGAGTTTTCTTAGAAGAAGAAGATTGTCTTTTAATGAAGGAAAACGGAGTTATTTTTGTTCCTACCCCTGCTTTTCCTTATATTATAACTAATGTAGGGAAGGATTTTGGGGTTCCAGAAGACACTATTGCTCCGCAGAAAGAAATTTTGGAGCGAGCTCTAGAAAGCATTCGTTTGGCCAAAGAAGTTGGAACTGAGATTGCACCTGGTTCTGACTACGGTATTCGTGCTTTTAACCGCCATGGCACTAAAAACATTAATTCAATACTCCTTTTGATAAAAGCGGGTTTCTCAGCTTTAGAAGCCATTACTAGTGTAACAAAAACAGCAAGTAAAGTATTAGGCCTTGAGGATATGATTGGTACCATAGCTTGTGGTAAATATGCTGATCTTATTGCTGTAAAGGGAGATCCCCTTTCCAATATAGAAAAATTGAAGGATATTTCTTTAGTTATTAAAGAAGGGGAAATAGTGCATAATCTTTTGCCGGAAGGTATTTTTAAAAAAGCTAACTAATTGTGATACAATGACTACCACCAGCTTTTTCTATATGTACATTGGGATAAAATTTCTGTAAATCCTCCGTTAAGAAAAGAATTCTGTTTTTGAAAAAATTACAGGGACTGGACAAGTCGGAAATTATTTCAGCTATATGTTATATTTTTGGACTGGGTATGGGGCTTTACATGATCTACATTACGTTTATATGGTCCTTATAGGATTCAATAGTTTCATTAGAGTTACTCCTATGCATTATAATTCACCTGAAGAAGTTGTACATTTCTTTAAGGTTACAGCAAAACTGGCTAAATAAATTTTATTCACGGAGCTCAGCAATAGACAGTTGTGCAGTGAATACATCAAACTTTAGCCCAAACAACAATTTAGAATGAAAGGGAACTTTTCCAAGGAAAAGAGGAGAGGGGAGAATGAAAAGAAAAATTTCCTTTTCCTCTTCCGATAAAGATTTTGTATGGTACAATAAATGTTTAGAGGAGGGCTTTATGTGAAAATTTTAAGAGTAGACATGAACAAATTAAAAATACTTATTGAAAATTTTCCAGAGGAATGGAAACTATTTGGTGGTAGAAGATTAATTGCAGAAATTTGCAATAAAGAAATAAATCCTGAATGTTATCCATTAGGCAATGAAAACAAGCTTATTATAACTGGTGGCGTTCTTGCAGGATATGGAATTCCAACAGCAGACCGTTTATCTGTCGGAGGCAAAAGTCCCTTAACAGGAGGAATAAAAGAATCAAATGCAGGGGGTACTGCAATTCAGAGCCTTAGTAAATTAGGAATACGCACAATAATTATAGAAGGTCAGCCCCCCACTAAGGATTTTTATATTTTATATATAAGTAAAGATAAAACTGAATTAATTAATGCAAACGTCTATAAAAAGCTTGGCAATCATGAATTGGTAAAAGAAATTAGAAAAAAATATAATAATGATGTTAGCACTATTTCAATAGGTCCTGCTGGAGAAATGAAAATGTCAATTGCAGGTGTATTTGCAAGTGATACAAAATGGCGACTTAGAGCAGCTGCCCGAGGTGGAATGGGTGCTGTTATGGGAAGCAAGGGATTAAAAGCAATAGTTATTGAAAATAACGGTACTTATAAATCCAATATAAGCAATAAGGAAGAATTTAATAGCGCTCGTAGAGAATTTATTAAAAAAATAATGACTAATCCAGAAACAACTGAAAAATATGCTAAACATGGAACAGCTGCTGCCCTACAAATCAAAAATAATCAAGGTGCATTACCAACATATAATTTTACTAGAGGCTCTTTTGAAAAAGCTAATTTAATAGATGGCGATGCAGTATTTAAATTAATTGAAGAAAGAAAGGGTGTGGGTCAACATTCACATGCTTGTATGGCAGGTTGTATAATTAAATGTGGAAATGTAATTCCGGATAAACAAGGGAATTTCCTATGTGATTCTTTGGAATTTGAAACGTTAGGTATGTTAGGGTCGAATTTAGGCATTGGTAATCTTGATACAATTGCTAAGCTAAATTATGAATGCAATAATATAGGTATAGATACTATTGAGACAGGCGTTGCTATTGGTATAGCTTTAAGTTGTGGAATTGCTAATTTTGGCGAAGAAAAAGAAATATTTAAAATAGTTAATAAAGATATCAGAAATGGTACGGTCTTAGGTCAGCTTTTAGGATCAGGAGCTACGTTAACTGCACAGGTTTTCAAAACTTCACGAGTTCCTGCTGTAAAAGGTCAATCTATTAATGCTTCTGATCCAAGGGCTCACAAGGAACGCGCTATAACACATTCTATGAGTACTATGGGAGCAGATCATACTTTTGGAGTAACTCGTTCTCCGTTACATTATCATGAATCGAAAGGTCACATGCCAATTGTTAGAGAAGTACACGTAAAAATGGCTGGGTATGAAAGTTTAGGTTTTTGTCAGATGTCATTGAGTGGAATAGAATATGAACTAAAATATGCAGTTAATTTAGTTAATGCAATTTTTAATTTAAATAAAGACGCAAAATGGTTAGAGCAATATGGGAAAGAAGTTATTTTGGAAGAAAGAAAATTTAATTTTGCAGCTGGGTTTACTGAAGAAGATGATAAGCTACCTGATTTTTTTAAAAAGGAGAAACTCCCTCCATTTAGTTTAGTAGTAGATAATCCAGAAGAAGAATTTAAATCATATTGGGATAGAAGTTTTTGGGAAAATAGTTGAAAAACAGAAAAGAAATCAAGCTTCCGATAACATTGATTTGAAAAATATATTTAAATTTATTACAATATATAAAAAATAAATTATAAAATATATTAGAGAATATTTTACTGATTAAAAAAATATTAGCAGAGAATATTAAAAAAGCAAATAAAATTTTGGTGGAACATTTAGAAAAATGTAAAAAAGATGGAAAAACTCTATAAAGGAAAAAAGAGGAGATCAATTTAATGGAGAAAAATATATCTTATAACGAATCTTGTATTGAAGGAGCGCAAAAATTACTTGCAGAATCTTTACAAATTACTAAAAAAGATAAAATAGTTATTTTAAGCACTGAAGGAATGACAGAATTTACAAAGTACCTTTTTAAAGCAGCCGTTAAACTTAATAATAAAGACATATGTAATATAGTGATTCCAGAAGAATTTCGACCAATGAAAAGCGTACCAGATTTATTAGTTGTCATAGCTCAAGAAGCTGATGGAGTAATTCATATAACAGAAAGAAGAGCAGAAGAAGACTTTACTTTTATCCGACCTTTCAGATCTATGTGTGAGACTAATCAATGTAAATATTTGTACTTGTATGATGCCAATTTAGATTATTTAGGAAAAGGAGGAATTAACGCTGATTATGGAATAGTTTATAAAAAAACTATTAAAGTTGCAGATCTTTTAAAAGAAAGTTCAAAAATATTTGTCTCATCAGATTATGGAACTTCCTTATCTTTCGAATTGTATAATACAGTTGTCCCTCGTGGTCCTATCTTTGGGAAAGGACAATATACTAATCAAGCTCCTGAGGGGGAAACGATGTCTGTTCCAATAGAGGAATCTTTTGAAGGTAAATTAATTGTTGATGGTCCTGTGACCGGTGTAGGTAAATTAAAAGAATTAATAAGTTGGGAATTTGAAAAAGGAAAAGTAACTAAATGTGAAGGTAACAAATCTGACCTTGATAAACTTTTTAAAATTCTTAAATCGTCAGACTCAAATATAAGGTCTTTAGAAGGAATATCTATCGCTGAATTTGCTTTAGGCACTAATGATTGGGCAAGAGCAGACGAGAACATTTCTAATTGTGAAAAAGTTAGTGGAACAGTGCATTTTGGAATGGGGAAAAGGGTAGGAGGCATAGGAAAAGACCGTGGCGAAAAATATCATTTTGATTCAATGCTCATGAATAATGTGTCAGTAAAGATTAAAAGTAAAACAGACAAACTTATTGAATTAGTCATTTCAGGAAAATTGATGTTATAAGAGATTTTGAGATTAAAATATTATTGTACTATAGCATCTTAATTGGTTTAATTACTCATGTTATTAGGCAAATAACTAGTATCAGGATAAGATCACTTTAATAATACAAATTTAATTTAAAAGAGAGAAAAATAGGGGGAAATAGAATTAAAGAAGATTACTTAAAAGAATTACAAAAATATGATACTCCCACTATTGCTAATGCAATTGAAATATTTAATATTCGCCCAAGAATAGAGGGTTTCATGAGTCCAGATATAAAATGTATTTTACCATATAAAAAAACTTTTATCGGATATGCAAGCACTGCAAGAATATCATCTTTAAACCCTCTAAAAAAGAATCAAAGAAATTTAGATCTGCAATACTACAAAATAGTAAGAGATACTTTAAAACCCACTATTGCAGTTGTTGAAGATATTGACTCTCCATCAATTGGTTCTTATTGGGGAGAAATCAAAGTTGCAATTCATAAAGCCCTTGGTTGTATGGCTACTATAACTAATGGAGGTGTAAGAGATTTAACAGAAGTTGAGAAAATGGGTTTTGGTTATTTTGCAAATTGTGTTCTTGTTTCACATGGTTATGTTCATATTATTGATTATAATTGCCCAGTTAAAGTTGGGGGATTATTAATAAAACCAGGAGATCTTCTTTGTGCAGATATGCATGGAGTTATATCAATCCCTTTGTCAGTTGCGCCTAAGTTAGCCCAAATCTGTCAAAAAATTCAATATTCAGAAAAACCAGTTTTGGAAAAATGCAGTCAATATTTTACGCAAAGATTAAAGGGATTAATAAGTATAAATGAAATTAAAGAAGCTCTGGATGAGACGAAACAAAGAAAACCTAAAATGGTCAAATAGAAAATAACTTATTAAATTTACTTTAAGAAAGAATATGTAATTAAGTAAAAAATATAATTACTAAAAAGCTATTAAATAAAAAGGAGGAATAATAGATATGAATATTAAAAAAGAAGGCGAATTCTTTTCTGGTCAGCTATTAGAAGAAATTAGGGATAAATTCTATTATGTAGATTCAGATCCCTATAATGGTAAAAGAATATATTTTGAAAATGCCGGAGGATCCCTAAGACTAAAAAGTGTAGTTGAATTAGTGAACAAGTATACACCTTTACCAGATTCACCTAATCGTCCCAGTCTTGCTGCAAAACCCTTAAAAGAAATGATAGTTAAAGGCATGGAAGATATTAAATTGCTTTTAGGCGCAAAAAGCGGTCAGATTGTTTCATCTGAAACAGCTTCAAGGGTGATATTTTTAATTATCGGTGCCATCATTGAAAATATACCTGGTACAAATGTTGTAACAACTTTCTCGGAACATCCAAGTAGCTATGATGCGTGTGTTATTTATTCAAAAAAAACAGGAAAGGAACTTAAAATTGCTAATATGAACCCAATTAATGGGGGTGTCGATCCTGAAGAAATTTTATCAAAGATTGATAAAAATACTTGCCTATTATCTTTTATTTTAAGTTCAAATATAACTGGTAAAGTTCTTAATGCAAAAAAAATAATTCAAGAAGCTCGGAAAATTAATCCTGATTTATTTATATTTATGGATGCCACACAACATGTAGCCCATGCACCAATAGATGTTGTAGATGTTGAAGAACTCGGTGTTGATGGAGTTGCTTTTACTCCATATAAAATGTTCGGGAAAAGAGGTATAGGAATGGGATGGATTTCTGACCGTGTTGCCGTTTTACCTCATGAAAGGGTTTTGGAGAAATCTATAAATGATTGGGGTTCTGGTAGTGTTGAACCGGTTGGTTTTGGTGCGTTTTCTATGGCAATAGATTATATTTGTTGGTTAGGTAAGCATTTCACCGATGCTACAGACCGGAGAGCTTTAATATTAAGTGGAATGGGAAATATTGAGTTACATGAAAGAGCTCTTTTAGAACGAGCTTTAAATGGTACTGATAATATTTTCGGGTTAAGAAGGATATCAGGAGTGAAAATCCATTTTATTCCAGAAGATGAAGATCTTTCTACAAGAGATTGTCTATTACCAATTACTATAGAAGGGAAAAGTACAAGTAAAGCAGTTCAAGAATACTTAAAAAATGGGATTGTTGTTTATGATAGAGTTAGAACTAATCCTATGTCTAGAAGGCCATTAGATAATATGGGAGTTAAAGAAATAATAAGAGTTACTCCATTACATTGTAATTCTAAAGAAGAGATAGACGAATTTCTTAGAGCAACTATAAATATCTTTTAAACTTTATTAATTTTAATAGATATTTACATTTTCATAATTTTTTTGAATATTATTTTATAATTTTGAGACATAAATAGAGGAAATTACTTATAATTTCTTAAATTGGGGGAGAAAAGTGAAAAGTGATAAACTTAGAGAAATAATAAAATCTGGGAAACCAAGCATTGGCACTCGTCTTCTTAGTGTATGGCCAGGAATGGTCGAAATCGTGGGGCATACCGGAAAGTGATCATACTCTCAAGAGGAAACTCTAATGGGGAAACCATTTTTGGGGCCGAGGATTTTGTGTAAGCACGATAGGATTAAATGAGAATAAAATGAGAAAATATATAGAATATCAAGAAGAAAAAGAAAGAACATGATAACCAACAAGAATTTGACTTCTTTTAGAGGTCCCTTGAACACAACTGCTTAGCGAATGGGTTTTTTATTTTTTCCTTTTATTAAGGGTGGATAAAAGATATTTCGAATATTATATTAAAAGAAAAAAATATTTATCGATGCCATGCCTTCATAGACGTGGTACTTAAACTTGCTCAAAACCTTTAATAAGTAAGGGTTCAAAACTATAAGTGAAGAGGAAAATGGAGCTACTCTAAAAACTTTGAAAAACAAATATTTAGGAGTTTTCTGAAAAGCACAAGAAATTATAGAAGAAAGGTAAGATATAAATCTAAAGAGAATCTTTACTGTTAGTATAATTAATTAAATTTTAAAAAAATAAAAGGAGAATTTTTTAATGTTAAAAGAAAAAATGAGTATTCTTCACGAATATGGAAATAAAATGGAAACCTATTTAAAATTAAATACCTTTACATTAGCAGTAAAATTATTAGATAGTAAAAAGAATATACCATCTATCACTAAAAGACCTAAGAAAGACTTTGGCTATCATTTATCATTATGCCAAGCTCTTGGTATATCTAGAAGAGAAGGCACATCATTTACTATGTTAAAAGAGGATATGTGGTGCTTTGAACCGGTTATTGGATTAGGATTAGCTAAGGCTCCACAATATTTTTTGGAAGGACATAATCGTTTCCCAGGAAGTACTCGAACTTTAGAAGCAGGTAAAAATTGGGCTCAATCATTCCCTCATTTTGAATTGGGTAAGTATGAAGGAATTTCTTTTGCTCCTTTATCCAAGACAAGTTTTGAACCTGATCTAATCATTTTATATTGCAATCCTGCTCAATTGACTCAAATATTAAGAGCAATTATTTGGATTGATGGGAATGATATTAATTGTAGACTTTCTGGTCACGCAGCTTGTGTTTATTCTATTGTATTGGTAATGCAAAATAAGCAATTTCAAGTTACTATACCATGTATGGGAGATCGTAGTAAAGCTCTAACTCAAAATGATGAGTTAATATTTAGTTTCCCTATTGAAAAAGTTAAAGATTTAGTAATGGGATTAGAAGCTCTTATAGAAAATAATTCAGGGCTTCCGATAAAATTTCTACCAATGCCTGAACATGATTTATTAGAAAGTTACATAAAAATAGGTAAATTAATTGGTATGGATATGAATAAATAAATTATTTGGTAATAGCTAAACTTAATTGCACTAAATTTGTTCTTTGACAATGAAAATCTGTTGATTCAGTAACCTCCTTAATAGGATGACCAGGTTCTCATTACGGTGGTTAAATCGCCACTCTACCTCTTTTAAGTAGAGAGGGAAATAAGCTTTATTTATACCCCGATACTGGTAGAGCCAATGTTTGGCAAAGGACCAGAATCCTTCAATGCCATTAATGTGATCCCGTCCCTTAGGTATTCCTTTGTCTTTTGATACCACCACATGATCACCCCGAATAGGTAGAAAGGTATAGGCAAACCAGTCATCGGTATAATAGAGACTCCCTGCTTTGGTATAGCTGGTAATATAGGGTTGCATGGTCGCTTTAGCCCGCGATGAGATAGGAAAAGTAAGGACTTTACCGTTTCTTTGGTAAATGCCAAAGACAATAGTCTTACCGGTAGCTCCCCAACCACGTTTGCCGGCTTTCTTTCCACCAAACATCGTTTCATCCATTTCAATCTCTCCCGAGAGGGGTTTTAAGTCTTTGATGATATTTTGATAGATCACCTCTCGGAGCATTCTAAACCATTTTAGAATCGTAGGTTTACTATAAGGAACCTGAAAACGCAACCGATAAGCCGGTACACCCAAAGAAAAAAACTCAACCAATCTGCCTTTCCAGTAAGGTGAAATACGGGTCTTTTGCCAGATATTCTTGGAGCTTTTTCTGGTTAAGCCACACTGATTACACCTGATTTGACCGGTGGAAAGATGCCACCATTTTTTACTGCCGCAGCGAGGGCATGTTTTCATGCTCTGAATATACTGTAATATTAACAGTTTTTCAAGGCTCTAAGTGCAATTTTGTTTTACCATTACCAATTATTTTTATAGAAGGAATATTAGATATATGTAAAATATTTTAATAAAATATATCGGAGAAGTTTAGTTTAAAATATATAGGCTTTCAGAAAACTCGCTCTTTAAAAATTAAATATTAGGAAGGAAAGATTTTACAAAGCGAATCTTATCTTTGTTACCTGTCTTAGCAGCAGTCAAGGCTATAAGAAGGACGGTAATGTG
>Ga0114918_10006030_pt1 | contig 10298 bp, 7 predicted proteins | sample LantaG_FD_87015 | JGI IMG/M metagenome (GOLD analysis project Ga0114918, IMG submission 87015) | Deep subsurface microbial communities from Baltic Sea to uncover new lineages of life (NeLLi) - Landsort_02402 metaG | ecosystem: Environmental > Aquatic > Marine > Oceanic > Sediment | place: Baltic...
AGCGCTACCAACTCCCGCTTGAATGCTTCCGTATACCTCCGCCGCTTGCTTGACATCCGGTCACCTCCCCTTAAAGTGTACCATATCGCTTATCCGATTGTCCACTCTTTCGGGGGAAGATCTTCCTACCGCCTTTTCGCCTTCTCGCTTGCTCGCTTGCTCGCTTGCTCGCTTTTTCGCCCATTCGCTGATTCTGCCATTCTTCCATTTTCTGACTCTGTGATTCTGTGATTCCCACAACTGAACTTCTCGCACCGGCACGGGACCTCGCGTGCGGCATCGCCGCTGTCGACGCGGGGGCGGATGCCGCCTACATTGGCGCACCACGCTTCGGCGCACGCGCCAGGGCCGGCAACGACCTCGGCGATATTGCCGCGCTGGTCGCTCACGCCCACACCTATTGGGCCAGCGTCTATGTGACAGTCAACACCCTTCTGCACGACGATGAATTAGCTAGCGCTGTCGATCTGATCACAGATCTCTACGGCATCGGCGTGGACGCCGTAATCGTGCAGGATGTTGGATTGCTGGAGTGTGACCTGCCGCCGATCGCGCTGGTCGCCAGCACCCAGATGCACAACCACACACCTGAGCGCGTGACTTTCCTCGAGAAGATCGGGTTCCAGCGCGCGATCCTGGCGCGTGAGCTCACATTGGATGAGATCCGCGCGATCCGCAAGGCCACGAATAGCATCGAACTGGAGTCCTTCGTTCACGGGGCTCTGTGCGTAGGCTACAGCGGGCAGTGCTATATGAGCTACGCTGTGGGCGGACGCAGCGGCAACCGGGGCGAATGCGCACAGCCCTGCCGCCGTCGGTATGATCTGGTCGATAGCCGGGGCCGCGTGCTGGTCAGGGACAGATTCCTGCTCTCGCTGCGCGATATGAACCGCATGGCTGATCTAGACACGATGCTTGATGCCGGCGTCACGTCGTTCAAGATTGAGGGCCGGCTCAAGGATACGGCCTACGTCACCAACGTGGTCAGCGCCTACCGCCAGGCCCTTGACGCAGCCATGGCACCGCGGGGTCTGCGGAGAAGCTCATCGGGACAAAGCCGGATCGACTTCACGCCCAACGTCCACAAGACCTTCAACCGCGCCTATACACCCTATTTCCTCCACGGGCGAGACCGCTCCCCCGGCTCCACCGACACACCCAAGATGATCGGGGAACCGGTCGGCACCATCACGGCGCTGAGCGCAAAGACCTTCACGATCGAGACCTCCGTCAAGCTACACAATGGGGACGGCCTCTCATTCTTTGACACCACTGACACGCTCTGTGGCACCGTGGTCAACGGCACACAGCGCGCGCAGCCGGGATTGGTCGTCACGCCAAACGCGATGAACGGACTGCGTGTCGGGACCAAGATCCATCGCAACCGCGACCACGCCTACCTGAGCCGGATCGAGAAGCAGTCACCGGCGCGCACGATCGGCATCCGCATCAGCCTGAGCGAGACCACCGATGGGTTCGAGCTCCAGGTTGAGGATGAGGATGGTCACACAGTCAGCGTGCGAGCGATCCAGGAGAAATCGCCGGCGCGAAAGCCCCAGCAGGCGGAGGAAACCGCACGCAAGCAGCTGTGCAAGACCGGGGGGACGCCCTTCCACTGTCAGGGCATCACCGTTGACTGGGCGCAACCCTATTTCCTACCCTTCTCATCGCTCAATGAGTTGCGCCGCGCGACGCTGGACAAGCTGCTTGAGGCGCGATCTGCCGACCGCCCGGTCATGACCAACACCCTTCAGCGTAACGATGCTACCTACCCCGCAACGCACCTGGACTTCCGAGGCAACGCACTCAACGCCAAGGCGGTCGCTTTCTACCGTCGCCACGGTGTCACGGACATCGAGCCGGCAGCAGAATCCGGCTTGGATATGCGCGGGCGGGTCGTTATGATCACGCGCTATTGCATCAAGGAGGAGCTCGGCTGGTGTCCGCGGCAAGTGTCCGCCGGCGCAGAAGGCGCCCCCCAGCCCAATGAAACGCTCTATCTCCTCGATGAATACGACCACCGCTACGAACTACGCTTCCGTTGTCACCAAGCCCCCGACGGCTGCGGCATGGACATCGTCTACTGAGGTCAACGTCGTCATCGTGGCACCAGCCTCGACATCAGTGATCGCGTGATTCAAGCCGCCGGTGAGCAAGCCAAGGTCAGGGATGTCGCCATCGTCGTCATCGAACCGCGTAACTTCGAGGTGTCCGTGGCGGGCCAGACCTCGCGGTTCGCGGTTAGCCCATAACAGAAAAACCGAGAGCCGTCCCCAAGGCTCCCGGTTTCTCCAAAAGGAGGAAATCTGTATCGTCACTGCTTCTAATTTATACGATCAATATAGCACAATTAGAGATGTCTAACTTGACGCCGCCCTGACGATTACCTGATGGCACACAAAACAGCGGCACAAAGTCAACTCTGTGCCGCTGCAATCAGTCCTACCGACCCAGATACCTCAGGCCAAGTGCATCGTCCCACCTACCTGCCGATAAACCGGTACCCGTAATCGCGCTCGGTGAGAATGTAACGGAGCCGACGGGTGTCGGGCTCCACCTTTTGCCGGAGTCGGTGAACGTGCACGCGCAGGACGTCCTCGTACCGCTCTTCGTTGGGCCACAGGCGCCGCAAGAGGAACCCAGTTGACACCGACCGCTCGGCGTTGCGCATCAGGATGTACAGCAACTTCGACTCAGTCGGGCTAAGGGCGACAGGCTCCCCTTCCACGAAAATCTTCTGGTGAGCGAAATCAACCTCCAAGCGGTCATCAACTTCGACAACAGGTGCCAGCGTGTAGGCGAAATCGCCAATGCGCCGCAACACGCGGTCCACCCGGGCGACAAACTCCGCAGCGCGGAATGGCTTTGTGATGTAATCCTCAGCGAAGAAGCGGATACCGCGCACGACTGTCCGTTCATCGCTCAGAGCGGTGAGCATGATCACTGGCAGGTCACACCAGGACTGCAGAACCTCACACAGCTCAAAACCGTTCATCCCAGGCATCATCACATCGATGATACCCAAATGCGGCAGACCGCGCTCATCAATCACCCCAAGCGCTTCCTTGGCAGAACCGGCCGTCCAGACCTCACAACCAGCTCGCTCAAGCCGCAACTTGACAACTTGGCGAATGGCTGGATCGTCGTCCACAGCCAGGATTCGCCAGGGTTGTCCCTGCCGACGCATGGGCGGAATGTCAGTGTGTCTCATTGTGGTGGAACCTCTACCAGAAGTATGTGCTAATCCCCTGAAGCGTCAACCGGGAGGCATGCAAAACCGGGAGCTACCCCCATGTAGCCCCCGGTTTGCTCAGAAGGAGGAGAATCCAATGTCGCCTGCGTTCCTGCGCACTCTGAATACAGAATACCAAATCTACAGATAATAGCTTGACGCGAACCTGACGCTTACCACGCGATATGCCCTTGAACAAGAGCGGGCACAGAACATGGCACCACGCATCACCAGGAACGTGCACCTCATCGGCGCCCGAAGATCTCGGAAGTTGGCATCACCGCAGGTTGATGTACAATTCGCCCAAGCAACTCAATCATTTGGAGGCTCTCCATGCATTTCGAACACGCCGGATTCAATGTGCCCGACCCCGTAGCGATGGCCGAGTGGTATGTCGACAACTGTGATCTCCGCATCGTGGTGGCCAACGACACGGCCCCCTTCATGCAATTCGTCGCCGATGTCACCGGTCGCATCATCTTCGAGCTCTACGCGAATCCCAAGGCCCCGATTCCGGATTACGCGAATCAGGACCCCCTCGTTCTGCACCTGGCCTTCGCGGTGGATGACATGGTCGCCGCCAAGGCGCGACTGCTTGCCGTCGGTGCCACCGAGGTCTCCGACGTCACCCAGCCCAACGGCACGCGCCTCGTTATGCTCCGTGATCCCTGGGGCATCGCCCTGCAGCTCACGTCCCGCGGCGTCCCACTGGGGGGCGTAGAGAAAGCGAGCAAGCGAAAAAGCGATTGAGCGAATGGGAGAATACCGCCACATATGGCATACACTGGCCACTCTGAGCATTGGCCTCCGATTCTCGGATTCATCGAATCTGTATGAGTCATTTTCCTATTCTCTGATTCTCCCATTCGCTTGCTCGCTGACTCGCTCATTGCGCTCCCCCCGTCTTGCGCTATACTTCTCGATGGCTTGTGCTCCAGCCATCGGGTGTGCCGGCACAGCCACTACAAGCCATACTGGTTGACCAAACACGTTCACTGGAGAGAGGCATCGCATGGGCATGATTTACGAATCCAAACACGGAAAACTCGGCATCCTCGTCGGCGGTGGGCCGGCCCCGGGCATCAATGGTGTGATTCACGCCGCCACAATCGAGGCACTCAACAACGGCATGGAAGTCGTCGGCATCCGCGAAGGCTTTCGCTACCTGATGGAGGGCAAGGTCGTGGGCCAGAGCCTGACGCTCGATGACGTCACCCGCATCTACAGCCGCGGTGGCTCAATCCTCTATACGTCGCGCGCGAACCCAACCAAGGACGATGCGCTGTTGCGCAAGTGCGGCCAGGCGCTGATTGGTAGCGGCATCAGCTGCCTCTTGGCCATCGGCGGCGATGACACCGCCTACTCAGCCTACCGTGTCGCCCGCTACGCTGACGAGAACCTCGGTGTGCGCATCCGCACGGCCCACGCCCCCAAGACCATCGACAACGACCTTCCCTTGCCCTACGGCATCCCCACATTCGGCTTCGAGACCGCCCGTGACATCGGTGCGCGCACCGTGCTGAGCCTGATGGAGGACACCCTGACTACCCAACGGTGGTACATCGTGGTGGCGATGGGGCGCAAGGCCGGTCACCTCGCTTTGGCCATCGGCCACAGCTCCGGCGCAACCCTGACGCTGATCCCCGAGGAGTGGCGCGGACGCAAGGTCCGCATGCAGGAGGTCGTCGACGTCTTGGTCGCCTCCATCGTCCGCCGCCTCGCCGGGGGCCGCCGCCACGGCGTCGCCGTCGTAGCCGAGGGGTTGGTCGAGATGATGGATCCATCGGACTTCGATGAGCTGAACAGCGCCGAGCGCGACGAGCACGGGCATGTGCGGCTCGCCGAGATCAACATCGGGGACACTCTGCGCAAGAGGGTTCGTGGTGAGCTCAAGAAGCTGGGCATCGATATGCGCCTGGTCAGCAAGGACATCGGCTACGAGCTGCGCAGCTGTGACCCGATCCCTTACGACATCGGCTACACACGCACCATCGGCCAGGCCGCTGCCGAGTTCCTGATCAACGGCGGCAGTCACGCAACCGTGACCATCCAGCAGGGCCGCGTCGTCCCGATCCCCTTCGACACCATGATGGACCCGGAGACCGGCCGCACCGAGGTGCGCCTCGTCGACGTTGACTCGAACCAGTACAAGTCAGCCTACAAGCTGATGGTGCGGCTCAAGGACGAGAACGCCGATGACGATCTCTTGATCTCGCGGATGGCCGCGCAGACCAATCTGACGCCGGACCAGTTGATGGCGCGCTACGGCTACCTGATGCACGCCGCGGAGCGCCCTTTCTAGACCGACGGACTCAGGTTTCCACAAGGCGCCCCGTAGCCCTGGAGACCATCGGTCAAACAACACAGATCCCGGGGTTCTGACCGGACCCCGGGATCTGTCTGCTCTATAGCTATGTTGAAAAGAACCCCCTGCGATTCGCTCTGAGGGACCAAAGCCCTTCATGCTGACGTAGTTTGGCAGCCCAGGCCTTGGTCCCTTCCGCGTGCTGTGCGCAAGCGTACAGACATCTCAGCCGACACGCCGGCTTGCGAGCTATTGGGCGCCAAGCTTCCCTAGCCTGTGGACAGTATCCACCAGCGCAGGATACAGCGCACAGAAGGCCTCATACTGGCGCGCATAGACGTCGACCCGCACGGAATCCGGCAGCACGACCGCATCGTGCCGGCGAACCACCCGCGTGATTGCGTCCTGCACATCGTCAAAAACCCCAGTGCCGATGCCAGCGAGCATCGCGGCGCCCACGGCGGCAGCCTCGGTTGTGCACGTGCGCCGTATGGGACGGTTGTAGATATCGGCCTGCAGCTGCAACCAGAGCGGGTGCCGCGTCGAACCACCCGTACCAATGATCTCATCCACGGGCGCACCCAGCGCGACCATCAGCTCCAATCCCTGGCGCATACCGAAGACCACGCCCTCCATCACCGCGCGGATCAGATGCGCGCGTCCGTGGCGCCGGGTCAACCCGATGAAACTGCCACGCGCCCGCGGGTCCATATGGGGGGTGCGCTCGCCCGCAAGATAAGGCTGGAAGAGCAAGCCATCGGCGCCGGCGGGTACGGTCGCGGCAGCATCCGCCATCGCACGATATGTCATGCCGTCGAGCACCTGGTCGCGCAACCAGCGAAACGAAAGCCCTGCGCTCAGCATCGCCGTCTCGACGTGCCAGAGATCCTGCCGCACATGGCAGAAACTGTGCATCCGCAGCTCGGGATCGACCACGCAGCACCTGGTCGGGGCCAACAGTTGCCCCCCGGTACCGATCGTCGACGAAACCACACCAGGCGCCACCACCCCGTTGCCCAGAGCCTGCACAGCCTGATCACTCCCCCCAAAGACCACCGGCGTCCCCGCCGGAAGGCCGACCTCAACGGCGATGCCGGGCAGCAATCCGCCCGCCACAGCCGTGGAGTCAAAGACCTCAGGCAGCACCTCACGCGCCAGCCCAAGCTCATCAAGCAGCGGCAGGCTCCATCCGCGCAGCGCAGGGTTGAACATAGATGTGGAGGACGCATCGCTCGGCTCCGTGCCGATCTCACCGGTTAGCCGGTAGCGCACATAATCCTTGGGCAGCAGGAGCCGGCGCGTCGCCTGAGCCGTCTCAGGCTCGTGCTCTCGCAGCCACAGCCAGGAGGCGAGCATGAAGCCGGTAGCCAGCGGATTGCCGGTCCACGCAGCCAGTCGCGCTTTGCCCAGCCTGGCGACCAAGTCGTGGACCTGCGCGCCGCTGCGCTGGTCGGCCCAGATGACCGCCGGACGAAGCGGCTGTCCATCAGCGCCAACGCATACGGTGCCGTGCATCTGACCTGAGAACGAGAGGCCGGCCACCGACGCCGGCGCGACGCCGGCGTCGGTCAGGGCCCGCTGCAACGTCGTCACCACCGCCCTGATCCAGCTCTCCGGGGCTTGCTCGGCCCAGCCCGGGTGCGGTGTCTCCACTGTGGTCTCCTGACCGGCGACTGCCAGCACTCGGCCGTCAGCTGAGAGGACAACCGTCTTCGTGCTTGAGGTACCGATGTCGATACCGATGAGCGTGGGAGAACTCATTCCGCTGCCTCCTGCAAACCGGGGATCTGTTACCCACAGTCTACACCGGTTCACAAGTGTGAGAAGGTCGAGGCTGCGATGGGCGACCTCGACCCTCTCACATCGCCCTACTTCGCGATGGGCAGATAAAGATCGAACACGAATTCCTCCACCGCCACATTGCGCGGGGGCAGCAAAGACTCTAGCCACTGATGATGCGCCATCTGGTAGGGGCTTTCGTCGCACCAGTTAACCAACGCCTGCCAGACGGCGCCGATGTTCTGGAGCCCCTTGAACCGCGTCACGGCGTACAAGCCACCCGCAAAGGTCTTGATCCTGATATCCTCGGTGCCCTGCACCTCAAGCCCCACCGTGACCCAGATGTCGTACCCATAGTTGGGGCTACCGGGAGATGGGTTGGGATTGTTGAAGCCGAATTGCCGATAGTTAGTCAGTCCTTTCTCGTCAACGAATGCCTGCGTCTTCTCAGCAGCAATATCTTCCGGGCCCGCACCAAAGCCGTGAGCACACGCCACACGCATCGGAGCCAGATCAACGATCCGTACTTCCAGAGTTTTCATACAGCATCCTACTTCGAAAATAGTCCACTATCCGCTGGGGCCGGTGTCCCACCGAGCCCCTCTGCGAAACGCTCAACACGAAGACGGGCGCGGTGAGACACCGGCCCGAGCAGAACGGGTCCTGCGTTTTCATGCTTGCGTGGTGTGCGCCAGCACATGGAGCCTACTTCGAAAATAACCTTCTCCGATCCGCTCTGCGGACCGCGGGCATCTTGCCCGCTCTGCTCTTCGCGCTGCATTTTCCTTCGTGCGTGGTGTGCGCCAGCGAACATGAGGCCTCCTTCGAACTAAGTGACTCACACCACCTGCAATGGCCAGCCGGCTATGCAATACCACCGTTTGCCTGACATCTCCTGTCAGGTATTTCGGCTATACTCAGTGAAACTATCCAGGGAGGTCATCAGTATGCGCGCAGATCGGCTGCTCACACTGCTCATGTTGCTCCAGGCGCGCGGCAAGATGACGGCAGAGGACCTGGCGGAGGAGCTGGAGGTCTCGATACGTACCATCTACCGCGACGTGGACGCCCTCAGCACGACCGGGGTACCCATCTACGCCGAGCGCGGTCCGGGGGGCGGAATCGCCTTGCTCGACCGCTACCGCACCACGCTGACAGGCCTCACCGAAGATGAGACGCAGGCGCTCTTTATGTTGAGCATCCCTGCCGCGCTGGCCGACCTGGGCGTCTCCAAGGACCTCCGGATGGCCCTGCGCAAGCTCTCCGCGGCGCTGCCGGCGATGAGAAGCGGCACGGAGCAGCGCGTCCGCCAGCGTATCCTCCTGGACCCCACATCCTGGCAACCAGCGACCACGACGCCACCGCACCTGCAGACCCTCCACCAGGCACTGTGGGAGGACCGCTTGGTCACAATCACCTACCGGCTCCCGTGGGACGCCGAACAGACGCCCACGGTACAGCCCTTGGGGCTGGTCGCAAAGGCGGGCACCTGGCACCTTATATGCGGGTGGGATGGACATCCTCGCGTTGTCCGCGTTGAGACCATCATCGGTGCGCGACTCAGCCATGAGACGTATGAGCGCCTCGTGGACTTCGACCTGACGAGACTCTGGGCCGGGTGGTGTGAGACAGTCCGGCATAACCAACCGCGCTTCACCTGCACGATGCGCATGAAAGCACAGCTCTACGATAAGTTGGCGCACGGAGATGATCGCGGACAGATAGAACTGCTGGCACCGGCTGACACGGACGGCTGGGCGCTCATCAGCCTGACCCATACGAGCTTCACAGGCGCCCGCCGTCGCATCCTGAGTTGGGGCAGCGCTGCACGCGTGGTGGCGCCCGAGGCGCTCCGCGAGAGCGTGCGCGACTTCGCCGAGCAAATCGTCACCGCCTACGCCGAAGATGACTGATCGCAGCTGCGGTGCGTCGCACGGAACCCGCCCTGCCGGCCGCGCCCGGGAAATCGCCCGTACCTTGAGCGTCAACTACACCTGTCATCCTGAGCCCGGCCAGGGGTCCAGTGTTGGCAGGCGCACACCGGTCTCTGGCGGCATATCATTAGTGGTGGGTTGAGCAACTAAGACCGTCGAGAACCCAGGCTATAGTTGCTGTGTGTGCCCGCACGGGGTGACGTGCGATGTGCTGGCCGACACCGAGTGCGACGGGCGCGTTTCACCATAGCTGGACTGGACTGCCGACCCAGCGTGGCCAGGCTGTTCTGCTTTTCCCCCACCGGGGCAAAAAACACTAAAGGGGGTCCCATCCGCGTCCGGCGCTTCTATCGCGGGTTGCCCCGCACCACCCACGTGCTATAGTGGCGGGCACTCTTGCTTCGAGATAGGGGTGGTGAACATGCGCCTAGCCGTTGTCTCCGACATCCACGGCAATCTGACGGCCCTGGAAACCGTACTCGCCGACATCGAACGCCAACAGGTCGATGAGCTCATCGTCGCCGGCGACTTCGTCGGCGGTCCGCAGCCGCAGGCCACACTGGAGTCTCTCCGCGACGCACAGGCGTTGATGATCCGCGGTAACCACGAAGCCTACTTCCTGGACTGCGATCGTGGCCGCACGCCGACAGGCATCGGCAACGCCAAGCAGTGGGCGGCTATGCAATGGGCCTACGAACAGCTTAGCCGTGACGCTCTCGACTTCTTGAGCGCCCTGCCGGAGCAGCGCGTCATCGCATGCAACGGTGCGGCGCCGATCCGCGTGGTACACGGAACGCCAGGAAGTGATCGAGAGCATCTATTCCCGAATCGCGACCCAGCTGCACTCACGAGATTCCGGCAGGAAGACCAGCTGCCGTGGGATCAGACACCATCGCCGCTGAGTCTCGTCACAGAGGGTATCGCCGAAGCAGTCCTGGTTTGCGCCCACTCACACATCCCCTGGCAACAGAGCGAAGACAGCTGTCTGGTGGTCAACCCCGGCTCTGCCGGCTCATCGATCAACGGAGATCCACGCGCTACATACGCG
>Ga0114918_10006031_pt1 | contig 10298 bp, 8 predicted proteins | sample LantaG_FD_87015 | JGI IMG/M metagenome (GOLD analysis project Ga0114918, IMG submission 87015) | Deep subsurface microbial communities from Baltic Sea to uncover new lineages of life (NeLLi) - Landsort_02402 metaG | ecosystem: Environmental > Aquatic > Marine > Oceanic > Sediment | place: Baltic...
CGTAAGTGCTTCCATCATCTATACCAACATACGGTTCCTCGGTGCTGCCGGCATCATTGGTCGGGTCACCGTAGAAGAACACCGTCAATGCCTTGACGCCTGCCTGTGTGAAGTCCATACCGCTCAAATCCTTGCCTACCTCTGAATAGTCGGAATCCGGTCCATAGTCGTTGAAGTACAGAAACCACATCGACTGCTCACCCGAATGCGTCGGATCGCCGGCGTAAAAATCATCCAGTACGGCACCGGCATCTTCGAGCCAGGTGTCATATATCAGGTTGTCACTATCATTGTATGATTCGAAGTCGTCGATAATGATGAAGTTCGCAACTGTAAACTTCCACATACGGCCCTTCCAAACACAGGGATCATCCACTTCGTCGACACGCCAGTAATAAGTCTGCCCGAACGACATCATGCCAGGATCGTACTCGTTCGGGCCCTGTCTCCCTTTATAGATAACAGGTGTCGAAGTCGTCGCCGACTCCACCGCATTTGCATCCGTCCCAAAATATACATCATGCTGGACCACGCCGTCGCCTGGCTTCCACACAAGCTTCGTGTCACGCCCTACATCAGCCGCACCATTTCGCGGCGCAGGCGCCCACGCAAGCTTCACGTTGGTACCTCTGAGCAGACCGGGAATCTCCTGGTCCGAAAGCGCGTAATCATAAACCCGAAAGTCATCGATTTTCCCCTGGAATTGTTCCTGCCCCGTCCAGCCGCCGACTTCGAATCCCCCGGTTTGAAGCTGAACCAGCGTGCCGCTGTTTGCAGTAAACACCTCCGCCACCTTTTCAGCGTCGCGGTATATGGCCAGCCGCTTCTGGCTCTCATTCTTGAGAAACGCATAGTGGTGCCACTCGCCTTCCCAGTCTGCCGGCGTAGCTGCCAGCCATTCCAAAACATCATTAGTGTCATTACCTGCACGCCACAACACCGTCCCCGAAGTTGTTGGAATCAAAGCGCCCACTGCGTATGTGTCACCATCGCACCCGAAGACCTGGTTATCCTTCTCGTGGTCATATATGCCCCACGGCTCGTCGGTGTCCTTAAAGTTGCCGGCTTTTATCCATAGCGAAACCGTTATGCCGCCGCTGATGGTTTTAAGCACCCTGTTGTCGGAAGTGTCCGCACACAGGTCTCCGGCTCTGCCTCCCACAAAACACCCGCCTTCTTCCGGTGCACCATCATTCGGGTCCCAGCCGAAACCGGGGCAGTAGGGTATCCCTGGAAGGTCGTGGTCATGATTGCTGTAATCATAAACAACACACTGGTCGTCGAACGTGTACCACAGCAGCAGGTGCGGGTCGGCAACTCGATTCGCTGTCCTGAAGTGCCATATCGGGCCTCTGATTGTCCCGTATGCAGTGACCTCATCAACCCGCCAATAGTAAGTCGTGTAGTAGGCCATCGTCCCAGGGTCGTAACTGTTGGTGGGCCTGGACACACCGCCCACCCCGTTGTTCACGTTATTGTAATCCGTACTGAAATATACGGTGTGTGATGTCGCAAGGCATCCTGCCGTCCACGTCAGGTCGCTATCGAGTGGTATAGCGATTTGTCCGTCGGTCGGGCTGGGGATGCGGGCCGCTCCCGTTTCGGTGGTAAACCTCCAAACACTGCCCAGGTACGTATTCGCACCGGCAACCTCATCAACCCGCCAATAGTAAGTCGTGTTCCACGCAAGAATCCCCGCCCCGCACGGATCCCACGTCGTCGTCGTACCGCCCAGCGTCACAACAGGACTCGCGTTGGAATCCACGTTGCTCATACTGGTGCCGAAATAAACCTTGTGGCTGGTGGCCGAGGTCCCCGGCGTCCACGAAAGTACTACATTCGGGCAGACAAACGTGGCGTAACTTGCAGGGCTTGGATTCGTGGCCCTTTCGCCCTTCGGCCCATAGGCAACCTCTACTATCGTCCTTACACCCGACGGCCCGCTCTCACTGTAGACATCAATCCAGGCGCCAGGACCACACGTAGCGGCAGGAAAGATACGCCCCTTGTCAACATGATTCTGCATTGCTATGAGCTGGTCGCTGTTTATCGTCAGTTTCGCCGTATCGTCCATATCCATTGTCCAGTAGTTGGCGTCCGGGCACCCAAATCCCCCGCACTCAAGCGGCGCACCGTACAGGTGTACATTAACCGTACCCCTCTGCCGCCCCGCCACCGAAAATCCCCCGGACAGTTTCATAGACCCTCCGGTGATGCTGACTGTCCCGGTTCCGTCGTTGCGGGCGCTCATTTCCAGCCCGCCCGCCACGACCGTACCGGCGGTCATAATGAAGTGACCTACGGCATTCTCTCCGAGGTTTATACTACCCCCAACATTGAGCCGTCCACCATTCATATTGACGGTGGCATCCCCGCCGTCGTCGCCTGCGGCAAGCCCCCCTGTGATGATAATATTCGGGTCTCCATTCAACGTCAGCGTGCTGGTGCCGTCGCGAACCAGTTTAAGCGGATAAGTCCCCGACGTTCCAACATTGACATTGCTGTTGCCGCTTATGGTAAGCGTCGCGGTCGCTTCCACTGGGTCGCCATCATCGCTGAACATCCACGACCCGTGGACTACAACATTGGCGTTGGTTATTACAACATCCTGAGTGCCGCCGGTCTGCCAGCATGGCCCGTCAATCCACCCAACGTCAACGCTGCACCCGAGACCGATGATTTGAGGTCCGCCAGGCCCAGACTGGATGATTGCCGTATCAGAGGGGCCGGGCACACCCGCCGGATCCCAGCTCGAGGGCGTACACCAGCTCAGCCCGCCGGATGCCGTCCAGTTCTTGTTATCACCAAAAGCGCTCCCCGCCAGGCCAGCCACCAACAAAACCACACCAATCAACAGAATAGATTTTCTAAACATGACACTTCCTCCCTTGTAAATCAAACTACAATTGTAATTCTTTGCCGGCTGTACGCCGCAACAACCTATTCTTTTAAGACACTTCGCACCCCTCACGCATTATTAAAACAGCAAACAGACCTCCCTTCCTCGGCAACCTCAAGGCTCGACTAAACCGCGCACGAGTAGCGCCTCCGAAAAAATTGATGCTATAAGCCCACGTCATTCTACTTTTACCAAATCCAAGCACCAATGTCAAGCAAATTATGGGACTTTAGGCCAAAATAAGGATTAGTCCGCGGCTTAACAGAACCGCCGGGCAAGTTGGCCATCCTCCACCCGACCCACTCGGCAATTCCGCAGAAACGACCGGCCTCTTGCCCAAAAAAAACAAACGGGGCCCACGTCTTCACACAGGCCCCGATTCTGTTGCTATATCAAATCTGCCACGAAAATGCAACCTGATTCTTCCCTGCACATCGAAAATTCGCGCAGCAAATCAGACCCTGATGCCGCGAAAAAAAGGCCTTTATGCGCCTACTAAAGTGAATATCACGCTGATAGCGTTAAACATCGCGTGAATGAAGATGGGCCTCAATAATGAACCACTCTTTTCATAAGAATAACCAAGACACATCGCCAAAACAAACAACCCAGGCCAGTGACCCGCATTCGCGTGCACCGTCGCAAAAAGCCCCGAACTCAGCACAATAGCAACCCATCCAAACTGCCGATTACCCCAACCGACTCTCCAAAACCGCAATTCCGACAAATATGACCGTATCATCGACTGAAACATACCGCGAAAAAGCATCTCCTCGAATATCGGCGTCACAACTGTTGCCACCAAAACTATCAAAACACGAAGCGAAATTTGAGACTGCTTACTAAGCAATATAAGCTCATCATGCTTCGCCAATTCGAATTCCGACCCCCCGAACAGCTTCCCAAAGAAAAGCGTCGCCAAAAGCGCTATCGCAACCAGCGGGTAAATCGCCGTAAGGTTCACAATCGCAATACCAAGGTCCCGCGGCGCGTTTTTCGCCCAAAGTCCGAACCCCTTCAATCGCCCTGCGAAGTGTCTCCTTACCGGCACAACAATTGCCGCTATCCCTGCCGCCGCTCCCACACAAAGCAGCAGCTGGTCGATAAAACTACTCTCAAAATCACTTAGCCCGCTCAGCAGAATCTCCTTCGAAAATACCCCAACTGCGATAGTACCCATCCATATCACCATCGGAATAAAAGGCAGATATGCCGCCATACTGTTACGCCGAGGCCGTGAATCCTCAAGCGCAAGCCGACCAAAAGACGTCCGGTTAAGCCACACCGTAAATATCAAAAGGCCCGGAAGACAAACAATAACATCCCCAGGCCCAACATCCAACTGGCGAATAATTTCAACAACGTGCGTCACCGTTTTTTTAACCACCCTTGAAACGAAACTTCTCTTGCGTTAAACTGTTCTTAATCGGCATCCTTGTCTTGCGAAGTATTGCAGAACCAACCGGCATTTTCAAGGAAATTTGAACATGGACATATTTCAAATCGATGGACCCGTAAGACTCGCCGGAACAGTAAACGTAAACGGCTCAAAAAACGCCGCACTGCCCATCATGGCCGCCGCTATCCTCGCACAGGGAACTTCACGCCTCAAATCACTCCCACACCTCTCGGACATCTCCGTCTTCTCCCAACTCCTCACAGAACTCGGATGCAAAGTCAGCCGAAACCAGGATGATGACCTCGAAATCGACGCCTCTGTAATTGACAACCCTGTAGGCCAATACGAAATCGTCAGAAGAATGCGGGCAAGCGTCTGCATCCTCGGCCCACTCCTCGCAAGATGCCGAAAAGCGGAAGTCTCTATGCCAGGCGGATGTGCCATCGGAGACAGACCAATAGACATTCACGTCAGAGGCCTCAGAGAACTCGGAGCAAAAATCCACATCGAAAACGGTAACATCGTTGCAACCGCACCGAAAGGACTGAAGGCAAAGGACATCTTCCTCGGTGGACCATTCGGCTCAACTGTCCTCGGTACCGCAAACATACTAATGGCCGCAACCCTCGCAAAGGGACGAACAATCATCGAATCCGCCGCCTGCGAACCCGAAATCGCCGACCTCGCTAACTGCCTTAACAAAATGGGTGCCAAAATATCCGGTATCGGCTCACCAAGACTAACAATAGACGGCGTCGACCACCTAAACCCCGTCGAATACAAAGTCATCCCCGACCGAATAGAAGCAGGAACTTTCATGGTCGCCGCTGCAATTACAAAAGGCAACCTCAACATCAAAAACTGCCGACTCGACGACATGATGGCCATCGTCGACAAACTCAGAACAATAGGTGTCACCGTCGAAAAAGCCGATGATGGCTGCGTCGTCACCGCGAAAACCCCCATCAAAACCGCCGACATCACCACTCAGCCGTACCCGGGCTTCCCGACAGACCTCCAGGCCCAGTTCATGGCACTCCTGGCCCTGGCAAAAGGCAACAGCCTCATCGTCGAAAAAGTCTTCCCCGACAGATTCATGCACGTCGCCGAACTCAACCGAATGGCCGCAAACCTACGAAAGGAAGGACCAACCGTCATCATCGCCGGAGTAAAAAAACTCTTCGCCGCCCCCGTAATGGCCTCCGACCTCCGAGCCTCTGCCGCGCTCGTCTTAGCCGCACTCGCCGCACACGGCACAACAATCATAAACCGCGTCTACCACATCGACCGAGGCTACGAAAAAATCGAAAAAAGACTAAACCCCCTCGGCGCAAAAATCACCCGACAAAAAGCATAATCCACTAATCCCAAAACCCTATCCCCAAATATATAGCCCGGTCCTCTGGGCCGGGGCGCCCGCGTGAGGATCGCTTATTCTTTAGCCCGGTGACGTGTCGCCGGGTTGCTTAATCCTCAACAATAATCAATCAAAAACCCTCACCGCAAATCCCCCAAAGAAACCAACTCACCCGACTCATCCTTATACTTCCAAAATACCCATCCATTCGTCGACTTCTTACGCACCGCAGCACCCGCCGCTGATGGCGAATCATAAATCACACCCTTTATCCCCTTCACACGTATAGCACCATTATTCGCCACCCAACCCTTATAATCCTTACCCTTGTACGTCGCATATATAACTTTACCACCCGCAAAAAAACCAGCCAAAGGCCGCTTCGTTTTCCCTGCCTTCGCCTTCCGCTTCTTCGCAACCTTCTTCTTAACCTTCTTTCCCCCAAGTAGCTCTTCCAGCAACCGCTTAAAATCCTCCGAAAGCAAAACCTTCAGCTTAGGCCGAAGATTCAGCGAACCCTTAAGCTTGCCCTTCACCTTATCTCCCTTCGGATCCGCTATCCGCAGCAACAACGCTTCAATCTCATTTATATGGTCCGTCTTGCGAATAAGATATGCACTAAAGTGCGTCCACTTCCCAGCATGCCGGTCCTTCAAATGCTGCTTCACTCGACTCTTTAAATTACTCGCCTTACCAACATAATAAAGCTTCTCCCGCCGATAAAGCGCATACACCCCATAGTTACCCTCAATTATCTCCGTTATCTGCTTATGATGCGAGTCAAATACCTTACTGCTAACCTTCTCCAAATGACCAATTACTATCGAACGAGACTCACGCTTAACCTTCTTCGCCATAATCAACGTCCCTTAACTGCGGGCGCAATCTCCGCCCTATAGTAGACTGTCAGGGTCGAAACCATCATCCCCACCTTCCTGGACATTGAACATGTAGAACGAGGACCCGTCTCTCCAAATTACTGCAATGTTCTCAGCCGTGCAGAATTCAATCATTTGGGTCTCAGGCTTCCTTGAAAACACCAGAATTTCTCTAATGTTAGATACGCTCATTTCTTGCTCTACGATTGAGAACTTGTAATATTTCAATTGGCCAACGCCTTTGACTGTCTGTTTCTCTTGGTCAGTTGCCCTCTCCAGAATAGTCTTGACCTCGTATAGCAATGCAGTGTCCCCTTTGATTCCAACACAGTCAAACTTCCCTTCAAACAATTGAAAGTCATATTTTTCGTTTATGATAGCCAGCAGTCGAACGATTTCTTGATGCTCTGTTAGTCGCTTTTGGCGTTTCCTGATAGCATCTGAAAGGTCAATGCTTACAGAAGAAACAACGTTTGTTGCCGGGTTTTTCGCAATATCACCTGAAGTTACTTCTCTAAAGGCAGCTCTCTCTTTTGGCGGAACACGCGGCTCTGTTTCTGTGAATATTTCATCTTCTGTAACTACAATATGTCCAGCCGGATATGCTCTGTTCGCAATTCTTTCAATATCATTAAGTTGCTCTGCAATTCCAGGAAGTATTTTTACGGCATTTCTTGCACTTGAAGCAGGAGTTCCCGTTTCTCGAATTATCTCATCAAAGCTCAATTTTGAAAGTGCAATGATTCGCTCAAATTCTTCCTCGGAATCGTTTTCTGCTTCCAAAGCAAGCATTAGTTGTGGCGTTTCTATTCCTGGATACATATTGATGATTCTTAGCAATATACGGTAAGGATGGCTTATTTCTCCATCTGTTCCTTCCAGCCCCAATTGCAGCAAAGCATTCTTCCAAAGATGGCTTAGTTGCTCGTCAGAAGTGGCTGCCAGGATTTGTTTCCCCGCAGTAGTTATACGAGAGCGTTTCTCACCATCTAATACGATAATGCAACCAAGCAACTCCAAAAATCTTCGGGTGCCTCGGGACGCCATTAGGTGGCCTCTATTTGCCTTAGGTTTTTGTTTCTCTGCTTGAAGGAATTGGTCTACGGAAAGGGTCTTATCCAGGTATGTATAAACTCCCGCCCGGGTTAATCGCTCGCCAAAGTTCTCGTCTGTGAGCGGAGTGCCGTCGTCAACGAGTTCTCTCGCTATGCTTAAGGCATTGAGCAGCTTCTTAAGATCATTGAACTGATGAGGAAAGTTTTTCATTTGTCAAATGATAGCCACTAAACACATTTTTCATTTAGTAATACTCGTTGTTGAAGTTTCGCCAGTCTCTTATTGGCAATTTGAATGTATTCGGGATTTATTTCCGTAGCCAAGAAGTTTCGGTTATTTCCCATGCAACTCACGCATTCAGAACCACTTCCGGCAAAAGGAATAAGGACCCAATCTCCTTCATTACTAAAGTGTCTTACTAATCGGTCACACAATGCCAGCGACTTCTGTGTTGGATGCTCTGTTTTTTCGTCAGCAAACCGTTTTCCAGCAAGAGTTGGGAAACACCAAACATCTCCGGCTAAACGCCCATTGGGGTTTGGCTTCCATTCCTTGCCGTTTTTGGTGATTTTGTTCTTCAGCCGTTTCTCACTTTTGTAAGGCTCCCTTATTTCGTGATAGGTGAAGTCGTCTGTCTTCGTAAACCACAAAAGTGGCTCATAAAAGGCGTTCAGTGTCTTGTAGCCGGAAAACCCATTTTCGTAGTACCAGATAATTTGCCGTTTGTACTTCAAGTTCTTTTCGTAGAGATAGCATTGAATATAGCAGATGTAATGATGAATCCCGTAAATGAAAATTGAACCTGTTGTCTTTAGGACCCGGGTACATTCATCAATCCATTGCTTACTCCATTCGAGCCAGCTCCCAACATCCTCCCAATGGTCACTTTTGTTACCGAAATTTTTCTTCAGATTGTATGGAGGATCAGCAATGATCAGGTCAACTGATTCTGCTTCCAGTTCCTGCATAAAAGTGATGCAGTCTTCCAGGTATATCTTGTTCAAGTCCTTCATTTGCTTTTTTCCAATATCAAGATGTATTGGTGATGAATGTTCTCTACATAGCAGAACGGATAGCCGTAGGGATAGAGCTTTTTCGCGTTCTGAATAAGTACTTTTATCCCTTTCAGGTCGAAGTGCTTTTTGAGCTTCTTGTTTGTAAGCTTAGCAATTAGGTCTGCGTGAAATGCGAAAAACTCTGATTTGTGACGGAAATCGCTTACAATGACATTCATATACTTTCCGGGCTTCAGAATATCGTAGCAGTTGAGAAGAATCCTCGATAGCTCATCCAGGAACTTATGATAGCCAGTAATGTTACCTAAATCAAAGTCATTTTCGCTGTATTTCGTAGCCTGTCCGTTTAATACTCTCTCGTTTGCCTTATGGTCTTTCTTTGCTAAAATATTCCAATAGGGAGGAGACGTGACGATGAGATCGAAAAAGTTCTTATCAAAGTAATCTTTCAAATTTCTGCTATCTCCGCAAATCAGATGGTCCTCGTCAATTTCATAGTTGGATTCTTCAAGCAACCTTTGTCTTGTTACCTCACACCATTTAGGCGAAAGCTCAATTCCGAATCCTTCTCTTTCAAGTTCAAGGCATGCCTTGATCGTAGACCCGGTGCCCAGGAATGGATCAAGGACTTTCCCGTTTTGTTTAGTGAAGTAACGCACGAGTTTCGTTATATCACTGAACGAGAAAGGCGCAGGGTGCATTTTCTCATACTTTGCCTCTGGGCTGTTGGCTCCTAGTCCTTTCTGAAAGAAAAAACTTTTGGTTTCCTGAATCCATTCCTTAGAGGTTAGGTCGTTCAGTTTGTTTCTTTTGTCAACTCTCGATCCTTCTATGGTTTGTGTCTTAGTCATCCTCACTTACCTCTAATGGTTTTGATCTTACCGGTAAATACTTAACTTACCTTATTAGTAACACTTTCTGCGTATAACGATGATTATAGAATCCGTATAAAACACCAATTCTACATACTTTGCTCCTCAACGCAACAACATTCACCGCCAAAGCCCCTATACCATCGCAAGTGTTCCAGCCTCTCATAAAAGCTGCTCTTGCATAGTATCCCATCAGGAAACATCAACAAGAGACTCTCCCCTATCAATCCTCGTCGCCAGAAGCCTCAACCATTCCCTCTTGACTACTTTCCTCCGCTCCTTATCGAGCGCTTTCTGTTTACATATCCCTTTTTCCTTCACCTTCTCTAAAACCCAAAAACCACCTGCCCTGAACCCCACACGGTTCAGCGACCAACGCCTAAAACCTCAACCCCCGATTCTACTCTTCAAAAACCCCCTGTAAACCTTTTTCCACCTCCTTTGTCCTCCGCCTTCTGTCATCTGTCTTCTGTCCTCCGCCTTCAATCCGTCCCGTAATCAATCAAAACGCCGCTTTTCAGCAAGTGATTTCGGTACCGATACAAGATTTCGCTTTTGAGCGCGGGATTTGGTTCAAGTACAAGGCTTGTAGCTTTCGCCCGGGCGCAGGTGTACTTGTTGTACGTTGAGCACTGGCGGAGGCTGCGTAACGCAGTAATTGAGCCAAAGAACCGCTCAAAAAATCAATCAAAAACGCAAGTCACACCTATTATAGCTGTACTGTCTGATTTCATTTTAGCTCTGCAACACGTAGTGGTGCCAATAAGTTATGTCGTTTGTAATGATGGAAACGAGCCAGCTCTCTGCGTTTGTTTTTTCGC
>Ga0114918_10006032_pt1 | contig 10296 bp, 13 predicted proteins | sample LantaG_FD_87015 | JGI IMG/M metagenome (GOLD analysis project Ga0114918, IMG submission 87015) | Deep subsurface microbial communities from Baltic Sea to uncover new lineages of life (NeLLi) - Landsort_02402 metaG | ecosystem: Environmental > Aquatic > Marine > Oceanic > Sediment | place...
ATCCATACCTTGCTTCTCACCCGGAGGGTAAACACATGCACGGCTTTATAGTGCATGTGGGATAGAAACGTTCCCCTGGATAGTAAAAAAGCTGGATTCCGGCTTCCGCCGGAATGACGGAAATTGTAGCGTGGGATTTCTCACCCTGGATTCCGGCTTGGCCATAATCCCGGACTCCACCCCGGGACGGAATGACGGTTAAGGGGTATAATGGACTTTTTGCAAAACCGTCATCTTTAATCTTTTTCGGCTCTCGACTATTCTTAATCACCCAACACCCAAAACCTTTTTTACTATTCACTCTTCACTCTTCACTGAATGTATAACCCAAAACCTAAAGCAGTCTATCCCATCTTATCATCAAGGCGTTTTCCGCCTAGCACGTGCAGATGCAGGTGCATAACAATCTGTGTCCCATCTTTCCCACAATTGATGGTAGCCCTGTATCCACTCTCTTTTATCCCCTTTATCCTGACTACCTCTTTTATCCCTTTAAGAAGTGCAGCCCAGATATCACCGTCTTTTATATCATTTAAGGTCGCTACATGCTGCTTTGGCACTATAAGCGTATGGACAGGTGCCTGGGGCTCTATATCATCAAACGCATACACATAATCATCTTCATAGACCTTATTAGTTGGGATCTCTCCATTTATTATCTTACAGAAAACACAATCATCCATACCTGCCTCCTCAGATATTTTACCTTTGTTCTATCCTGGATATAGCCTCTTTAAGGTCGATGCGACCCTCATATAAGGCCTTCCCTGTTATTGCGCCCACAAGATGCGGGATATTATTAAGGGCTACAAGGTCTTCTATGCTTGATACACCGCCGGATGCCACAACCGGTATATCTACCTTCCTCGCTAAAGAAGCAGTGGCATCTATATTGGGCCCGGTAAGCATCCCGTCCCTTTTGATATCCGTATACACAATAAATGCCGGGTGTGCCTCTTCGTAATACCTGGCAAGGTCTATTACATCTACATCTGTAATATCCTGCCATCCATGAATGGCCACCTTGCCCCCAATCGCATCTATTCCAATGGCTACCCTGCCGGGAAATCTTTCTATAATCCTTTTTGCCCCTTTTCGATCATCTACTACCATGGTTCCCAATATTATGAATGTAACACCAAGATCAATCATGCGGGCCGCATCTTCTTCAGACCTGATACCTCCGCCAACCTCTACATCTACATCAACCAGGTTACAAATGGCCTTTATCGCAGGTGTGTTAACGCCTTTGCCCTGAACAGAACCGTCCAGATCTACAACATGTATACGCTTAGCCCCGGCTTCCTGCCATGCCTTTGCTACACCTGCCGGATCCCGGTTATAGAGCGTTACCTTGTCGAAAGCACCTTGTTGTAATCTAACCACCTGAGAATTATGCAGATCTATAGCAGGTATTACTAACACAGATCATTCCTTTACTTATATTGTGTGATTCCCCAGCTTTTGAACAAAGTAGAATACCTGAGTATGTATCTTTTGTCATCACGTGTCCTTACCCTGAAATACTCCATAGGATACCAACTGGAATCTCTATATGCCTCACGCCACTGGTGCTCAATATCTGCTATCTCCGCAATCTTACCCTCAATCACTATATATCTTGGTCTCCCGGGACTCATCCCTTCATCCCTGGTTTTTACCTTCACATGCTCAAACTTCATAGGGTCGCCTTTGTAGAGGGGATGTCCTCGCCGACAATTCTTACTGCCCCTTTCAATGCCCTTGCAAAGGCCTTAAAACACGCCTCTGCGAGGTGATGTTTATTCCCTGATGAGCAAACCGTTATATGCAGATTAATACCCGCCTTAAAGGCTACAGACTTAAAAAATTCCGGCAGAAGCTCAAGATCAAAGTCTCCCACCTTGCCACGAAAGAGATCCTCCCCATGTATTTGGAAAAAAGGCCTGCCGGATAAGTCCATGCATACCTCAACCAGGGTTTCATCCATGGGTATCTTTGCAAAGCCATATCTTTCGATGCCCTGTTTTTCTCCCAGGGCATCCTTTAGTGCAAGACCCATAACAATACCTATATCCTCTGTTATATGGTGGAGGTCTATATGAGTATCCCCACTTGCCTTTGCCTTAAGGCCTATACCGGAGTGCATAGAAAGGAGTTCCAGCATATGCTCTAAAAACCCGGCAGGTATATCTATCTCATACCCCTTGCTATCCAGATTCAGCTCTATACTCACATCAGTCTCTTTTGTTTGTCTTGTAATGGATGCACTTCTCATCACTATACTCTCCTTATCTCTTTATCTCTTTCTTAAACGCATCTATGGCCTTTTTTATACTGGAGATATCCGGAGATCCACCCTGAGCAAACAGGGCCTTGCCCCCTCCACTTCCATCCACCGCGTTGCACACGTCTTTCATAAGCCTGCCTGCATCGATCTTCTTGCCCAGATCCCTGGTGACCATAATCATGAAGGTGGCCTTGCCCCTGGCAGGAGAAGCGAGGAATATCACCCCTTGACCGATCCCCTGCTTTATCCTGTCACCCACCTCTCTCATCTGGGCAATGTCTTCTGCCTCAATCTCCTTTATTACAACATTTAATCCATCTGTTGAAAATCTTTCTTCGCCGCTTCTCCCAGTAGATCCAGTAGCAAGCTCCAGATTAAGATCTTTTATCTTTAGTTCCTGATCCTTGATCTTCTCCTGCATGGCCACAATACGGTCCATGAGTTCTGCCGGTATGCATCGCAACTGCCCTGCCATCTCAGACACTACAGCGGCAAGTCCCCTGAAATGCTGCAAGGACTGCATGCCGGCAAATGCCTCTATCCTTCTCAGCCCTGCTGATATACTTGACTCTGATATAATCTCCACCATCCCTATCTCGCCTGTGGAGCGACAATGGGTCCCCCCGCACAGCTCTACAGAGACCATGTCCCCCATGGTAACGACCCGCACCTCATCGCCGTACTTCTCGCTGAAAAGCGCCATTGCTCCCATCTTGAGAGCCTCTTCCTTTGACAGGATCTCGGTATTTATGGGCAGGTCTTCAAGCACATACCGGTTCACTTTTGTCTCGATCTTTTCTATCTCCTCCCCACTCAGCTGGGCAAAGTGGGTAAAGTCAAACCTGAGCCTTTTATCTGTAACGAGCGATCCTGACTGGTGAACATGATCACCAAGCACATCCCTGAGCGCCTTTTGAAGCAGATGGGTAGCGCTGTGATGCCGCATGATATTTAGGCGTCTGTTGCTGTCTACCACAAGGTGCACATCCTGATCTATCTTTAAAACCCCCTTTTTCGCCTTGACTTTGTGCATGATGATGCCGGAAGCCGTCTTTGTGGTATCGAGAACTTCGGCCTCTATTCCTTTGGCCTCCATAATCCCGGTATCACCAATCTGACCTCCTGATTCGCCGTAAAACGGCGTGATATCAATGATGACAATGGCCTCCTGCCCTTCGTTAAGGGCACCTACTAGGAAGCCCTCTTCATCATTGCCTACCAGGGGCTGAATAGTAATCACCTTCCCGCTGGCCTCTAAGGTGTCATAACCTACAAACTTGGTAGCTTTTTCTTCTGGCCAATGGACATCAGATTCTGAGTTGCTTGGGGAATAACTGCTGGCTGAAGAAAAACTGCTGGATGCCCTCGCCATTTCTCTCTGGCTTGCCATCTGGGCTTCAAAACCTTGTTTATCGATATCAAAGCCTCTTTCTTTTGCAATGTCCTCGGTAATGTCAACAGGGAAACCAAAGGTGTCGTAGAGCATGAATATGTCTTTGCCAGGTATATCTCTTATGCCTCTTGCCTTTAGATCGATTATTATTTCATCCAGCATACTCAAACCCTTATCAAGGGTCTTCAAGAATCTTTCCTCCTCGCTTGCGATAACCTTGTCTATGAATTCGCGCCTGTTTCTCAGCTCGGGATACACATCACCCATCTCTTTTACAACTACCATTGCAACCCTGTGCAAGAATGAGCCTTTTAAACCAAGCGTCTTTCCGTGCCTGGATGCGCGGCGTATAATGCGTCTTAGCACATAGCCCCTACCCTCATTAGAGGGCAACACCCCATCACAGGCCAGAAATGCACTTGCCCTTGCATGATCTGCTATTACCCGCATGGATGTGTCTGCTTCTTCCCTCCCGCTTGCAGCGGCCCCTCCATAAACAATGCCTGACATCTCGGATATAAACTTAAGCAAAGGGAGAAACAAATCCGTATCGTAATTGCTGTGAACTCCCTGTAAAATTGCAGTAACGCGCTCCAACCCCATGCCTGTATCTATATTGGGCCTTGGTAGTGGTGTGAGATTCCCCTTTTCATCTCTATTGTATTGCATAAATACCAGATTCCATATCTCAAGAAATCTATCGCACCCGCATGTCAGGTCGCACTCGCTTCTTCCGCACCCCACCTTAGGGCCTTGATCAAATATGATCTCAGAGCACGGCCCGCAAGGACCTGTATCACCCATTGACCAGAAATTATCTTTATCCCCAAGCCTTACGATCCTGGCAGTTGGAACCCCTATCTTGTCTTTCCATAAAGTAAAGGCCTCATCATCATCTTTGTACACACTTATCCATAACTTATCCGGATCTATACCGAGGGCATTTACCAAAAAATCCCAGGCAAAGTAGATGGCGCCTTCTTTAAAATAGTCGCCAAATGAAAAATTCCCTAACATCTCAAAAAAGGTATGGTGCCTTGCAGTCAGGCCTACATTCTCCAGGTCGTTATGTTTCCCGCCTGCCCTCACGCATTTCTGAGAAGACGTGGCCTTTGTGTATGGTCTGGAGTCATTGCCCAAGAAAACCTCTTTAAATTGCACCATGCCGGCATTGGTAAACAAAAGTGTAGGATCATCTCCCGGCACCAAAGAAGAACTGGGCACTATCGCATGCTCCCTATCTTCAAAATATTTCAAAAAGGCGGCCCTTACTTCAGATCCCTTCATCATATCTCCCCATTAAAAACCTTCTTTATTGTCTCAAAAGGAAATCCTTTGTAAGAAAGGTGCCTCAGCAATCTCTCCTTTTTCATCCCCTGCTTTTTCTTTATAATCATCTCTATCCTTCTCTCTTCTGTAAGCCCTTCAGGGATGGTTTTTATTGTCATATCTATCAAATCTTCAGGGAGTCCGATTCGAGCCAGGTAATATTTTATATAAAGATTGCCATAGCCCTTTTCTGCCAGGATCTGTACCCTTCGTCTTGAATAGGCCTCATCATCGACGTATCCAAGTTCCTTTAATCGGGATATCGCCGCATCAGTGATCTCATCGCTCGCATCCCTTAATTTCAGTTTTTTTTTAACTCAAAGGAAGATATAGCCCTTCTTGCGATTACATTAAATGCATAGCTTACGGCATCATTAAAGCTTTCTATACTCGCCATCCTGGAATATTTCTGCTTCTTCATCCTTCTTACCTTCAGGCTTCTCCTCTTTTTTCTCAAACACATCCCATTTGGAATCGCTGGTCCCAACAATCCCCTTCATCCTCAGAGCAAAATCATCAGGGTTAGTTGCCTGACGCAGGGCCTCGTGATAACTTATCCGACCTTCTTGGATTAATGTCATCAAGGATTGATCAAATGTCTGCATCCCGTAAGCGACCAGCCCCTGCGAAATGGCATCTGAAATCCCTTCTGTCTTGGTCTCATCTATTACAGCCTCTCTGATCCTCGCCGTAGTCACCATAACCTCCACAGCGGGGACCATGCCCTTACCATCTATCATCGGCATCAACCTTTGAGAAAGGACTGCCTTCAATACCCCTGCGAGCTGGAAACGTACCTGCTGATGTTGATGTGGAGGATATACTGCGATAATCCTCATAATGGTCTCCACCGCATCTAATGTATGGAGAGTCGAAAGCACCAGATGCCCTGTCTCCGCTGCAGTCAGTGCAGTGTCTATGGTGTCCTTGTCCCTCATTTCTCCAACCAGGATCACATCAGGATCCTGCCTTAAGGCAGCCCTCAGCGCCATGGCAAAGGAATTTGTATCAGCGCCAACCTCTCTTTGATCTATAATTGATTTCCGGTCCTTGTGTAAAAACTCAATGGGGTCCTCTATAGTGATTATATGACAGTTTCGGTTTTTATTTATATGATTTACCATACCTGCAAGGGTCGTTGATTTACCTGAACCGGTTGAGCCAGTGACCAGAACAAGGCCTTTTCTCTCCATGCTGATAGTCTTTATCACCTCCGGCAGGCTAAGCTCATCCAGGCTAAGTGGCTCAGTCGGTACGGTCCTGAATACCATACCAAAACTGCCACGTTGCTTAAAACAATTAACCCTGAAACGCGCAACTCCGGGAAGGCTGTATGCAAAATCTATTTCATTTGTAGTATCAAACTTGGCCCTTTGATATTGATTCATTATGCTATAGGCTACCTCGGAAATCGCATCATTAGTAAGCTTTTCATGTTTTTTAAGTGGGATTAAGGCGCCATATTTTCGGACGATAGGAGGAAGAGCCACCTTAAGGTGAATATCCGATGCATTCATCTTAAATGCCTCGGTCAGCACTGTTTTAATATCCATTACTTCTCACCTCCTTTTGATTGGGTATCCCTTTTCGATATGAATCCCTCCTCTATAGCGGTATAGATCTCTTGAAATATGTCAGGATGCTCTTTTAAGAATGTCTTGGCTGATTCTCTGCCCTGACCTAATCTTTGCTTTTTATAGCTATACCATACCCCGCTCTTTTCTATTATACCAATATCACTCTTAGAGCCCACATCCAGGACCTCGCCATACTTGGAGATGCCTTCCCCAAACATTATATCAAACTCCACCTCTTTAAACGGAGGGGCCAATTTGTTTTTTACCACCTTTACCTTTGTGCGATTCCCCACAATTGTAGCTCCTTCTTTAATAACATCTGCTCTTCTGATCTGCATCCTTACTGAAGCATAAAACTTCAAGGCATTGCCGCCTGTTGTAGTCTCAGGGCTACCATAAAATACACCTATCTTTTGTCTGGTCTGATTGACAAATACCGCTGTAGTACTCGTTTTCGAAATAGCGCCGGAGAGCTTTCTCAGCGCTTGAGACATGAGCCTGGCCTGAAGACCCATATGTGCATCCCCCATATCGCCCTCTATCTCTGCCCTGGGAACCAAGGCAGCTACTGAATCTATCACTACAATATCTACAGCATTAGAACGTATCAATGTCTCTGCAATCTCCAGGGCCTGTTCTCCTGAATCCGGTTGAGATATCAAAAGTTCATCAATGTTAACACCCAGACGTTTCGCATATCCAATATCCAGGGCGTGCTCCGCATCAATAAACGCTGCAACCCCCCCCTTAGCCTGCGCAGAGGCAATACAATGCAATGAGAGAGTAGTCTTACCCGAGGACTCGGGACCATAAATCTCTGTCACCCTCCCCCGTGGAATTCCACCTATACTTAAGGCATCATAATCCAAAAGCAGTGATCCTGTGGATATGACGGGTATGCCACGCCCTACAGCATCAGCGCCCATTCTCATAATAGAGCCCTTCCCATAGGATCTCTCTATCTTTGCTATGGCATCTTCTAATGCCCTTTTCCTGTCTTCTTCCATTATTCTTCTCCTTTATAGCCTAGATAGCTCTTATGAAGTATTGTATATCTAGCGCCACATCTAAGCAACTCACTTTTATAGAGAAACACCTCCCTTGCAGGGAGGCCTACCTTTTTTATATCCAGGTTCAAGTCTATCATAGTAGGTCTCTTTAGTCTACCTAAGGTCAAATGGGCGCTAAATGGTCTCGACTCCATCTTAATACCAAACCCCGCACACATTTTATCCAACCTTAAAGCCAGGTCCGCCAGCACATCAATATCACCTTGAAACCCGACCCAGATGACCCGGGGCCTCCTTTCATTTGGAAATACCCCAAGGCCTTTCAGACTTAAGTCTAAACGGGGATAATCACGGACTATATCATCCAATCCCATTGCTATCCCATCTACCATATCCTCTTCTATATTACCAAGAAACTTTAAGGTGAGGTGAATGCCTTCCGGCCTGACCCATTTTACCTCGGGATATGAGGCCCTTAATCTAAAGATTGTATCAGCCAATACTTTTTGTACTGGATCAGGAATAGGAACGGCTATAAATGTTCTTATCATAAATAAAGGTTCTTAACATAAAAAGAGCGGCCTTTGCAGTTATCATTTTATTTCTTTGTCTTCCAAACTTAAAGTGAAAGCACCTCTTAATATGATCATCTAAAGATCCCGCAGCGATCCATACCGTGCCCACAGGCTTAGATTGCGTCCCTCCTGATGGCCCGGCAATACCTGTGGTGGCCACCCCTACATCTGCACCCGTTGCCTTGAGTGCCCCGCGTAGCATACCTTCTGCCACCTCCCCGCTTACAGCGCCATGATCCTCAATATCCCTTGCTGAAACCCCTAAGACATCTGTCTTTATATCATTACTATAGGCGACTATTGCACCTTTAAAGTATTCAGAGCTCCCCGGCTCTTGAGTCACGAGATGACCGATAAGGCCTCCGGTGCAAGATTCCGCACTCGCGAATGTAAGCCCTCGTTTCTTAAGAAGCAAGCCCAGGCAAGAACTTATATCATGTCCTTCCAGGGCATACCTGCCTAATTTCTGCCTTATATCCCGCTCTAAATCCATTGGAGCTATAATCTTTAGCTCCATATCCTTTGGCAAAAAACTACACTTATCTGCAAGAGAACCAATATATTTAACCACTTCATTTTCCCTGAGGCCAAATACAGGGATGACTGCTGTCTCGGATAGATGATCCGGTAAAGATTCGAGCACGTTTTTTAACATGACATTCGCCTCTTTCGGAACCCCGGGTAAGAATATAACCCTTCCCCCGTAAACATCCACATCGATCCCCTTTGCCAGACCTACAGGGTTATCTATATACCCCTTTGACACATCTTTGGGTCCCACACTTTCACATAACATACCAAGTGCAAGACGGGTTGTATCATCAGGCGTGTCCCCCAACCCCCCTGTCACAACTATCATATCTGCCTTTTTTATAAGATCTACGACTGTTGAAAAAAGCACATTTGGACTGTCCGGGATAATCCTTACCTCTGCTACATTAATCCCCTTTGATTTTAACATGGCAGTAAAAGGCTGAACAAGGGAGTCGGCCCTAAGGCCTGTAAGCAGCTCGGAACCTGTCAGCAAGAGCGCTGCCTTCATAATGAGCGCCTTATAACCCTTGCAATATATAAGATAAAGGCAGTAATCGACCCGGCCGCAATGTCATCTGCCATAATACCCACACCGCCTGCGACCTCTTTATCTATCTTCCCGATAGGAAAGGGTTTTAATATATCCAGAATCCGAAATATAATAAGACCATATAGAACCACAATGGCCTTATCCGGCCGCGAGATCAAAGAGATCAACATACCCACGACCTCGTCGATGACCACCCGTGACGGATCTCTACCCCAGATATTCTCCATCTGCGAAGAGCTTGCCACCCCTACGCCGGTAAGTAGAGCTACAACGATAAGATACCAGAATAGAGAAAGACCTCTTATAAAAAAGAATAGAGGCAAAGTAGCTACAGAAGCCACAGTGCCGGGGGCCTTTGGCGCATAACCTGTACCAAAAAAAGTGGCTATCAATCTGGCAAGCTTGGCTGACATATAATAGGTTCTACTTTAGAGGGCTAGCGGCGTCAACTTAAGAAATGAAATCGGAGATTCGCTTAGACGAGATAATAGAATCTATCTCTTGAACGAGATGCTTATAATACTTCAAGGTGTGTTTGCCTGTCTCTGTAAGGTGGGCGCCGGTCCTGCCATGTTTGCCCTTTTCCAGAAGATCTGCTCCAAGTCTTTTTTCATAAAGCCTCACCTTGCCCCATGCTGCACGATAAGACATCTTAAGCTCTTGAGCTGCCTTATGAAGAGACCCAAATTCCTCTACAAGACTCAATATCTCATAAAGCCCTGTTCCAAAGACAGGCAGACCATCCTTTTCCAGCCAGATCTTATATCCAACCTTTATCATAGCGTTATGATAGCATATGGCCTTTAAAGTTTCAACACCCCTTCAATTCCCCTTAAACAAATGTGAACCTGTCCAAATACTGCTCGGCATTAAATTTGCGTTGTCACGAACGAAGTTAAGGATAAGGAAATCCTTAACTTTAGTCCATAGAGAACTTGTTATTACTACGGCAATTAAACATATCAAATGTCATGCCGGACTTGATCCGGCATCCAGGCCAATTCTGGATTCCCGCTTTCGCGGGAATGACGGCTTTGACATATATTGTTGCCGGAGTAA
>Ga0114918_10006034_pt1 | contig 10295 bp, 16 predicted proteins | sample LantaG_FD_87015 | JGI IMG/M metagenome (GOLD analysis project Ga0114918, IMG submission 87015) | Deep subsurface microbial communities from Baltic Sea to uncover new lineages of life (NeLLi) - Landsort_02402 metaG | ecosystem: Environmental > Aquatic > Marine > Oceanic > Sediment | place...
TAATAAGCTACCGGAGGGGGATAAATTTGAGAGATTAAATAGAATAAAGATGGAGGGATAATGGCAGGTAAAGGTAGTGACCGTCGCGCAAGAAGTCAGTATTGTACTGCAGAGGAGTTTAATAATAGATGGTGTACCACGACGGGAGAAAATTTTTTTAAATCGAGGTTGAAAGGAATAAAGGATGGATAAAAGTAGTTTAGGTGACCGCATAAAAAAATACGAGTCGGCATGTAATCGGTATCTAATTAATAGAATGCCTGTCATTTTACGTTTAGATGCTTGTGCGGCGCACACATGGACAAAAGGTTTAAATAGACCTTTTGACGAGCCTTTTAATATTGCTATAGGGGCTGCTGCCAAGAAATTAGTAGAAAAGATATCCGGGGCTGTCTTTGCTTATTATCAATCGGATGAAATTTCGGTGCTGTTGGCTCCCTATAAAAAGTTAACCTCTCAACCCTGGTTTGATAACCGACAGAATAAAGTAGAGAGTGTCTCTGCTTCTATAGCAACTGCAGAATTTAATAAGTTATCTTTAGAGGTAAATAAAGAACAAATAAATAAAAAAGGTTTTTTACATTTCGACGCTCGGGCTTTTAATATTCCTCGGGAAGAGGTTGTTAACGCATTTTTATGGAGGCAGCAAGACTGCACCCGAAATTCGATACAGATGGTGGGTCAGGCTAACTTCTCTCACAAGCAACTTCAGAATAAGTCCTGTGACCAAATACAAGAGATGCTCTTCCAGGAGAAGGATATCAACTGGAACGACCTTCCTACGTACCAAAAAAGAGGTACGGCGGTGTATAAGAAGGTGAAAGAGTTCAAAGGGCAAGATACTTGGGTAAAAGATTTCGCGGATAAGTTTGCCCCGGGCTTACATACAGGAACGGTACACATTGATAAAGACATACCGATCTTTTCCAAGGATCGGGATTTCATACAGAAATGGGTTGATATCGATAAGGAGGACCACAATGAAAAAGATATTTAGTATAATTTCTGCTGTGTTTTTGCTTGCCGGAATATTATATTTATTAGGTATTAAAGTGAAGTTTGAAAAGAAACTGTACGATTCAGAAGGCGGAGAACCAATAGGCGTATGATATTACTAGTAGGAGATATACACGCAGAGTACCGTATATTTTTTGAAAGGGTAGCTAAATTAGACCCTCAACCTACTGCAATATTTCAAGTGGGGGATCTGGGAGGAGTAGGGAAGTCGTACCCTGATTTCCCTATCCCCACTTATTTTATTCAGGGTAACCACGAGAACTGGGACCTTCTTTATGGGAAAGATGGGAGCGTTCCTCTATATAAAAATAATATGCCTGATGAATGCTGTGTCGCAGAGCAAGAGAATACTCCTGAGAATCTATATCAAATCACTAATGGTAGCATAGTTTTAATAGACGGTTTACTTATACTTGGACTAGGAGGTAACTACTCCTCCAAGTTTTATCCTATACCTCGACGTAAAATACAGGGGGATAGAAGAAGGCATTTTACGGAAGAAGAGGTATTGAGTTGCGACCACAACTCGATTAAGACGATTTATGAGATGAACTATTTGCTGATGCAAGATTTATCGACTGCTCTAGATGAAGATAAGGACGAAAATCCTCCTTTTCATGGAGTGGACGTAATGCTCACTCATGAGGCTCCGTCGCCTTATGTGCATCGGGGAAAAAATTGTGGCGTAGGCCAAATCAATGGAGCGATAAGAAATGCCCAGCCTAAGCTACATTTCTTCGGGCATCACCACTATGACGGTGAGTATGAGTACGAAGGAGTTAAAAGTTATGGGTTGGGTATGGGGTTTAAGACAGGTATGTTGTTAGACCCAAAAACTTTAGAAGTAGAAAGAGTCTCGTTAGTATAACTAAAGGTATTTGGATAGGTTTAGGCATTGTTGTTTTTGGAATATTATTACAAGTAGTTGGTTTAGTGTTACAGGTTACAGGAGGATAATATGGGTTACGATTATTACAACAAATACGGCGGCGGGTATGTCAGTAAGTTTATAAAACGAAATCCTGAGTTTGATACCCCTCAGTTTATCAGCTACTTAACTCAACATAACCGTGGTGACAGGGATACCGGAGAGCTACAAGATGTAGCAAAGCACGAAGTCCTCCGTGTAGCCGCTGAGTGGGAAGAATATAAATGGAGATTCCCTAATGTGTTCGGAGACCCTAAGGAGTAATTATGCACATCATAACTACATTAGATTCTGACGGTTATATTAAAAGTCTTCTTATACCTGAAGACCCAAAAGAAGCAAAAGACAAAATCAGGTTAATTTTTAAAGTTTTAAATTATGAAATGTACGACGAGTTAGAAGAAGCTATAGAAGAATTAAACTATGACTTTATTCAGCAAGATTTAGAAGATGCTGGTATAGTAAAACAAGGCAGAAATCTAATAGAAGAGGCAAAAGAAATAACAAAAAATTCTACACTAAATTTTCTAGAGGCATAAAAGCCAGTTTTAATATAAATGTTTTTCACAATATGACGCCCAGCTACTAACCAGGCGTCTAACCCAAATGGGAGGTAAGTATGGTTAAGGAAAAAATGATTAAATGTCAAATGCTTAAAATTGTAAAAGCTACTCAGAAGTTTATTGCTGAATATTTTGAGGATAAAATACTTTCAGTAACTTTTAGTAACTCAAGCGCTAGTAAACAAAAAGCTGAAAGAGGCTATTATAATATAAGTTTTGTTTATGAAAGCGGAGAAGGTGAAGGAAACGTTCCACGATTCTTAGAAGAGGATGACTACGTTAGTCGTTTTAAAAAAGAATTTTCTGAGTGGCTTGGTAAAGAAGTAAAATATTTATGCGTAGATTGGTCCCTTTGTGTTGATAAAAGCGATAAGAAAAAAATAAACCATTTTTTTAGCTTTTCAATAGAGTTAAGAGTGTAATCTTCTAATAAACGAATATTAAAACTGGCTTACTTAATTTAAGAGGAACAATGAATAGTATTTACAGGAAATTTAAAGTTGCTATAATTAATAACTCTTTAGAGAAACCTTACTGGTCTTATGGTGACCATTGGATAGATGGCTTTAAAGATGCAGGGTGTGATGTAAAAGTCTTTAAGTATGAGCAGATACCTCATCTTCCCCCGCATTTCGACCTTTATTTCTTTGTAGAGGTTAGATATAATCCAGCTTCGATACCTTGGTATATTTTTCCACGGGTACTTTATTCATGGGACTCACACCTTAACGGTGAAGGTTTTTATGAACCCCTAAAAGACTGTTTTGATAAAATACTTTTGGCGAGTAAGATAGATGCTGAGGGTTTAAATAAAAAGCATCCCGGGAAGTTTGCGTGGATACCTGAAGCTTGTAACCCTCGGGTGCATACTAATTTAAAACAATACCGTCAGCATTATCTCGGGTATATCGGGAATCCGGATGCCCGATTCCCACGTAACGGAAAGTTTAAGAATGATTTCCTGGACTACCTTAAAGAGCATAGAGATATGTTTTATGCTAAGCATTTTTACGGTCCCGAGTATACGGAGCGTCTCAATTGGATAAGGGTTATGTTTGATCGTACTATTGGGCATAATATCGGTACCAGGATTTTTGAAGCAGGAAGTGCAGGATGTTGCCCTTTATGGTCAAAAACAGATGCGAATACCGGTATAGAAGAACTTTTGACGGAAAATGTGCATTATATTGCCTATGATGACACCATAGAGGGGCTTACAAAAGTCCTGGATGAACTTACTGAAGAAAAGATACAAAAGGTAGCTACGTCTGCTGAGAAACATGCTTTATCTAACCATACCTACGCGCACAGGGTATTTCAGATTTTTAATGTGATGGGATTTAACGACTTGTTCAAAGTGAGAGAATCGTAATGATTGATATTTATATGACATCCTGGCAGCGCCCAGATTTCCTAAAAAAGTCCATAGATTTAATCTATGAGCGTACTGCTACCAATACTTTTCAGCTTCATGTGTTTGATAACTGTAGTGACGACGCGACTAAACAATTACTTCTGGGATACTTTGAAGCAGGGTTGATTAAGTCTTTGCACCTGGACTCCCGGAATACCGGGTGCCTCTACAATAAGGCTGTATTCCACGCTATGACAGAATCTACTAGTGAGTACTATGTCGTAACAGATAACGACGTATACCCACCTAAGCTTGAGCCTGACTGGCTAAGTCAGTTGATAGACATCATGGAGTCGAGACCCGACTTAGCTTTTCTTGCTCCTCAGCTCCCTCCGCAGTTTTTACAGACACCTGAAGAAATTTCAGGAGATGTTGTGTACTGCAAAGCCGTAGGCAATACCCTGAGGCTCACACGCCGAGAGGCTTACCCATTTGGGGAGTATGAACAACTTGTGGGGCAATACGGAGATGACGGCAAAGTAAGTGAGCTTGTACGTGAAAAAGGATGGAAGGTTGCGTTTGCCCGGAATGTATATTGTTATCATGCGGGGCAGTGCGTAAACTGGGGATATGAGCCTGAAGATATTGATAAGGACCCCAGGAAATCCGGATATGGAAAGCCCTTTGAGTACGAAATTGAAGATGATATAAAATTTATACCTAAAGACCCTAGATGGAGGATATAGCATGAAAGAAACAATCTCAACCCTGTTAGTCATGGAGAAGAATCTCCGCAACCGTCTGACCGAGGTCTCCAACCTTGTTCAGAGCTCTACCTCTCGTTCAGTGTGGACAGAAAGTGACCGCATCGACGAGCCTACTTACGATATCAAGAAACTCGATAAGAAGTGTTCTGATATCCGTAAGGCCCTTTTTTAAAATTAACAATGAGATTAAAAAGGCTAATGCCAAGGTAGAAATTGAACTCGATGTTGATTACGATGAATTAATGGACGCTATTCAATAAACCTGAGGAGAAGAGGGCAGCAGCGTAGGGCTTACTCTACGTCACAACAATTACGAATACTGGACGAGGCCTAGCGAGTTAACTACTTTTTATTATTATTAAAGCTCGTTAATCCGTTTTTTTTTATTTTTTGTTATTTTTTGTTATCTATAAGAATGTTTTGCTGCTTCTCTTACCTCTTTTTTAGGATACTATGCAATACGAACACTTAAATGTTAGTTTAGGAAATGTTCCAAAGGTAGATAATGGATGTCACACTATAAAAGGTGCAAAGGTCTATTTTAGGGATGGGTGTAAACACAGGCCTAACGGGCCTGCTGTTATTCAGAGAGATGGTACTCAGGAGTATTTTTTTAAAGGCCTACGTCATAGAGACGGAGGTAAACCTGCGCTGATTAGGCCCGACGGCTATCTGGAGTATTGGGAAGAAGGAAAATTTATTAAAAAAGATCAAGTAGATCCAGATAAATCAAAATTAATGTAAAAGTACAAAAGGCTGTAAATGATAGAGCCGGTTTTTTAAAAATTATATCAGAAGTTACTAGGCTCGGGAAAACAGAAAAATTAATCGTAGCATAAATATAACTGAAGTAGAAAGGTATTAGATGTCAGAAGGCTCTAAACTTAGAAAACGTGAAAAATTCATGATGATAATGTTGGTGGCTCTATCAATAATAGTGGGGCTGATAGGTTACTTGTTTTTTAACTTTTATGGTAAGATGGTAAATGCTCTTACTGAGGTGAAAAACACTCAGGTAGTACAATATGAAGACCACGTAGAAACTCGTCAATTTTTACTTTCTACGATAGACTGGGAAACAAAGCGCCAAAAGACTATTCTTTTTATGAGAGATATTATAATAAAAGAATGGCAAAGATGCGGTTATTACCTAGACTATAATAAGGCATATCTTATTGCAGAAGCTAATATGATTGAGTCTGAAAAGTATCCTCAGTTAGAGCCTTTTCTGCTTTTAGCTATGCAGTGGAAAGAGTCTAGTTTTATAGATACTATCGTAAGTCCTGTAGGTGCAGTAGGGTTAATGCAGATAATGCCCCCCACAGGTAGATTGCTCGCAGGTTTTTTTCAACTACAGTACAGTAGGAAAATGCTTCTTAATTTTAGAACTAGTATAAAATTTGGCGCTAAATATGTTGATGTTCTTTTCGCAGAGTACAATAAAACTGAAGTGACTCTTGCGGCATATAACGGGGGTTATTGGGGAGCTTATTACTACAAAACGGGCAACGAGAGATTGGCAGAAGAGACAGCAAATTATATCCCTATGATCATGGATAAGATAACTGAATATCAGGCACAATTTCAAACCTATAAGATAGATGAAGAGATGAATATAAAATAGGAGTAGAATATGTTAATCGCTTTTGAGGGCGTGGACGGCAGCGGAAAAAGTACCTTATCCGTAAATTTCATGGAGTATCTAAATAAAGAGTTTAGAGATAAAGATGGACAGATGCTCGTAGATTCTCACATGGGGGATTTTGTTTGGACAAAGGAACCGGCCTTTTCATCAGAAGAAGCCGACAAGTTAAACTCTCCGGAGTATAAAAGTCAAACTAAAAGAGAGCTTCTTTTCTTTGTGTCCCGGACTCAGCATCAAACAGATCTTCGTAGTGCTAATGTAGTGTGTGATAGATATATCTGGACTGGCATTGCTTACGCCTCCATTTTTTCTCCTGAAACATATAAATTTGCGCGTGAGCTTTATCTCAGCAAGGACCTGTTTACCCAGCCTGACTTGCATGTATTTGTAGACACTGATCCTCTTACATGCCATATACGGCGTAACGAAGAGTCGATTGAAAATCTCAACAAGAAAAGACAGGCCTATTTTGATACTATGAAATATATTTCAAGTCCTATTATAGTGCTTGAATCTATAGTTAGCCCGAATCAAGCGCTAGAAGTTCTTGTCGAGCGTTTCCGGGAAATGATGAATAGATATAGAACTTTTATAGGATAAAAGATGTGGAATAAAAAAATATCAGGTGAAGCAGAGGTATATAAGAACGTAAACCTAAAAAACCCTTTTGAGCTTGTTAATAAATTTAATTGTCACATCCCGCTTAAGTTCAAAACTGAAATAACTTCAATAAGTCTGTTCTTCGGTACTTACCAAAGAGTATGCAATGGAAATCTTTTTATTAGAATAGCCGTATATGGTTCCCATTCACATCTACTCTACAATGTAGACATGAAAGATATAAGTGATAACACCCCTATCAAACTTGAGTTTGATAGGCCTCTTGTAGGTAAAAATATCATCATACATTTTGACGCTATCTATAAAAAGGATACAAAGTTAGCTGTGTGGATGAACGAAGGGGGTCTTTGTGCGGTGGTTAATGGGAAGGTAGAAAGAGAATTTTCTTTCAAAAGCGCTCCTAAGATAAGCATTATAACGCCGGTATATAAGACAAAACTTAAGTTCTTCAAGAAGATGGTAGAGTCAGTCATAGATCAAGTTTATGATAAATGGGAACTTATCCTGGTGGATGATGCCTCTAAAGATAAAAGACTTTCGAATTGGTTATCTAAATATAAAAAAGAGGATAAGAGAATAAAAGTTATAACCAACAAGGTTAACTCTGGTATAGCGGTAGCGACCAACGTGGGTATCGAGAAAGTTACCGGGGAGTTTACTACGTTTCTTGATCATGACGACCTTCTTGAAGAAGAAGCATTGGTAAAAGTCGTAGAATATTTAAATAAAGTTCCTGATACTGACCTAGTTTATACCGATGAGGATAAAGTAACAGAGGATGGGGTGTTTTATGGGCCTTTCTATAAGTCAGATTGGAACTATAACATGCTACTATCTCATATGTATACGTGTCATCTTTCTACTTATCGCAGCAGTATTCTTAAAGAGATGGGTGGCATACGTGAGGGGTATGATGGCTCACAGGACTATGATCTCGTTCTTAGATTCATTGAGAAGACAAAAAAAATAGGTCATGTACCCGAGGTACTTTACCATTGGAGAGCTTGTGAGGGTTCTACGGCTCAGGGTATCCAGAATAAGCCTATGGCACGTATTAATGCGGTAAGAGCACTCAGTGAGCACCTGGAGCGCGTAGGAAAGACCGCTAAAGTGTACGCTGGACCTTTTCAGGGGCACTATCACGTAGACTATGCCCTTGAACGAGAGCCTTTAGTTTCTATTATTGTCCCTTTTCGGGACAAGGTGGCCTATCTAGAGAATCTCTTATACACTATGCAGCTCACTGAGTATAAAAACTACGAAATTATACTTGTAAGTAACAAGAGCGTAGAGAAAGAGACCGATGAGTTCCTGGCTAAGGTCCAAGGGGATAGACTAAAGGTACTTTACTACGAAAGAGAGTTCAATTTCTCTGCCATTAACAATTTTGCCGTTAAAAATAAGATGTGTAAAGGAGAATTAGTACTCTTTTTAAATAATGACATAGAAGTAATGCATCCGGAGTGGCTCTCAGAACTAGTAAAGCAATTTTCTTTAGAAAACGTTAAAGTTGTGGGCGGCAAATTATTATATTTAAATCATCAGATACAGCATGCCGGGATTTTTGTCGGGGTGAATGGGATCGCAGGGATATGTCACAAGTTTATGCCAGACCATTTCAGCGGTTTCTTCTCAAGACCTCATATCGTCCAGGAAATAACAGCTGTAACCGGCGCTTGTATGATGGTAGAAAAGAAGACTTTTTTAGAACTAGGCGGTTTTGATGAGAGCTTTCCAAAAGCTTTTAACGATATAGATTTTTGTTTGCGAGTAAGAAAAGCGGGGCATCTCATAGTCTATACTCCTTACTGTAGACTGTATCATTTAGAGTCGATGTCTAGGGGTTTAGATAGCATGCATGATCCTGAGTTTCAGAAGGCGATAACTAAGATGAAAGAAAAATGGGACATAGATAATTTTCAGGATCCTTATTACAACCCTAATTTATCATTAAACTGTGAAGGAACCAGGTGGATTTAATAATCTATTAATACACATACTATGTGTATGGAGACCTTATGAAAAGAACAAATATCAATATAACAGACCAAGAATACGTTTTACTTCAAGAAGAAGTAGCACGAACAGGATTATCTATGTCGGAGATTATACGAAGACTTATAGACAAAGAGTTTAGCAAAAAGGGCACAGAGGATGAGTAGTGTCGCTATTTTAATACCCTCTTATAAGAGACCTGAGGTATTAAAACTTACCTTAGAAAAATTATTTACGAACACTACTGTGGGATCTTACCCTATAGGTATCTTTGTGGCTTTAAATAAAGTTACTGAAGAGTCAGAAAAAGTAGTAAAGCCTTTTATTAGCGTGGCAGACTCTTTATCAATTAAATATGACTGGGTATCCTATAAACACAATATAGGTAAAGCCAATGCTCTTAACAATTTATTTAATAAGTTCTGTGGAGGCTATGAATATATAGTTACTATGGACAATGATATGGTCATTGACATGCCCTGGGGTCATTTATTAGATGCCGCAAAAGAGGTAAACTTTGATCTAATGGGTTTTGGTAGCTCTACCTTTTGGGCACACCTACCTTCTAGAGAGTTGTGTGAGGGGGACTACCGTATAATTGCAGAAGATTACAGACTTTATAGGTTAGACCAGATAGCGGGGGGTATGATGCTTTTTCCTAGACAAATCTTAGAAAAGCATAGATGGTCTAACGGGAGCAGTAGCGGGGTGTATGGGTTTGATGACGCTCAGATGTGTCTAGACGTAGAAAAAAAGTATGTACTATTTTGGGATAGACCCTGGCTTTCTCACGATATTCTATCGAGGAGCACGGAAAAACTGTCAGAGTACCAAGACAAAAAAGAAGAGCTTTTTAGAAGGGGTATTTACGTTTTTGACGCCGGGTGGGATGAATAATGGGTACACCTAGAGGGACTATTGAGAAATTTATAATAAGTGCCAGAGATAAGCACCACGATAAATATAACTACTCAAAAGCAGTTTACATTAATTGTAAAACTAAATTAGCTATTATATGTAGAAAACATGGGAAGTTCTATCAAACGCCTAATAGTCATTTACAAGATAGTGGGTGCCCTAAATGCAGAACAGAAAAAGTAAATAAGCATAATACCTTAACAACAGAAGAATTTATAAAAAAAGCTAAAAAGGTTCATGGAAGTAAGTATGCCTACGATAAAGTCGTCTACGCTAAGGGTTACTTAAAAGTTCGCATAGTTTGTAAGCTACATGGAGTATTTTTACAGACCCCTCAGAACCACTTACAGGGCAGAGGGTGCCCTAAATGTAAGGGGCCCTCGATATCTAAGAAAAAGACATACAGCAGAGAAGAATTTATCAATAGGGCTATAAATGTTCATAAAAATAAATATAACTATGATAAAGTTATATATACAAACGGAAA
>Ga0114918_10006035_pt1 | contig 10294 bp, 5 predicted proteins | sample LantaG_FD_87015 | JGI IMG/M metagenome (GOLD analysis project Ga0114918, IMG submission 87015) | Deep subsurface microbial communities from Baltic Sea to uncover new lineages of life (NeLLi) - Landsort_02402 metaG | ecosystem: Environmental > Aquatic > Marine > Oceanic > Sediment | place: Baltic...
CGCCCCCCCCCCCCCCCCCCCCCCCCCCCCGAGCCCCCCCCCCCCCCCCCCCCCCCACACACACACCCACACGTGCGTGCGCCCTCCTCTTCCACCCTCTCTAAACAAAAAAAACAGGCGCCTCTCCACCAAGGCCGCCCAGGTGTCCGCCACCCTGGGCGCCCACCTGGCCAAGGAGGAGGCCCAGCTCCTGCCCCTCGTCCTGGCCGCCTTCTCGCCCGACGAGCAGGCCGCGCTGGTCGGCGCGTTCCTGGGCTCCCTGCCGCTGGCGGCCGCCCGTGGCGTGCTGGCCTGGCTGGCGCCGTCCGTGCCGGCGCCCGCCCGGGCGGCCCTGCGGACCCGCCTGGGGTCGGTGGGCGGCAAGGAGGCGGGCCTGGCCGCGCTGCTGGTCGCGTGGCTTGAGGAGGAGGAGGAGGCGGGGGCGGGTGGGGCAGCAGCAGGGGGTGAGGGCGCGCGCCGCTCCCGCTCCCTCCCCTCCACCTCCGTCGCCGCCCGGGCCGCCCTCCCGCCGCCCGTCCCCTCCTGCGGCACCTGCGCGGGCTGCCTGTCCCTGGGGACGCCCCCCACGAAGGGCCTGCCGGGGGCGGCGCACACCACCGCCGCCACCCCCGCGACCACCACCACCCCAGCCCCGCTACGGCACATCGCCGACCTCCACGCGGCCTTGGGCGCGGGCCTGGTGGCCTTCGCCGCGGACGCGCGCCGGGTGGCCTGCGGCGGGGCCAGCGCTGCCGCGGCCCCCTCCACCCGCCCCGGCTCCGCCGCCGCAGCCGCCGCGCTGGCGCCCCTGGCGGACACGCTGCGCTTCCTACGCTCCGTCCTGTCCTACCACGCCGCGTCGGAGGACGAGGTGTTGCTGCCCATCGCGGCCCGCCTGGCCGGAGGAGGGGGACGAGGGGACTCCAGTGGGGGCGGCGGCGCCGGCGGCGCGTCCTCGGAGGGGACGACGATCGATCACCACCACCACCACCACGGCCACCACCACCACTCGGCCGCGCTCGGCGGCGGCGGCGGCGGCGGCGGCGGCGGCGGCGTGTGCGGCACCACCTCCGACACCGCCTCCGACGGCGGGGGCGGTTCCCCGCACGCGGGCGACGAGGCGGCCGCCCTGGAGCGGGTCGGCCGCCTCCTGGCCGACGTGCGGGCGGTCGCCCGGCGGGGCGGGGCCGAGTCGGCGGCGCTCCTGTCCGACCTCGCCTCTGCGGCGGAAGCGGCCGCGGCCGACGCGTGCGCCCACATGGCGGCGGAAGAGGCGTGCGTCCTGCCCGCCCTGACGGCCCGCCTGTGCCGGGGAGCCCAGGCGCGGGCGCTGTGGGCGACGGTGCGGTGCATGCCCCTGCGCCTGCTCCGCCGCCTGCTGCCCTGGCTGGGCAGCGGGAGTGGCGGCAGCGGTGGGCAGGGCGGGGGCGGAGGACACGGGGGCGTGTCTTCTCTCTTGGCTGACATCGGCGCCGCCGCGGCCGCGGAGGCGGCGGCCGGGCTGGTGGACGGCCCCGCCGCCGACCGGGCGGCCGCCGAGCTGGCCCTGCTGGCTTCCTGGGCGGCGGAGGGGGGCGGGAGCGGGCACGGCAGCGCGGCGGGCCTGGACCTGCTGGCGGGGCCGGCCCCGCCCGGCCTGGCGCCGCCTGGGCAGCCGCCTGCGCCGCACGCGCCGCTGGTACCGGCGTCACCGCCGCCACCCGCCGCACCCGCGCTGCCCAAGCGCTCGCGGGAGGCGGGCGACCCGCCCGGGCCGACCCGGCGCAGCCGCCGGGTGGCGGCGGCGGCCAAGGCGGCGCCGGCGGCTCAACATGCGCCCGCCCCCGCCCCTGCCCCTGCTGCCGCCCCGGCGCCCCCTCCCACCCCCCCTCCCCCTCCCCCTCCGTCCTCGCACGTCCCGGCGCCGGCCGCCAACCCGATCGACCACATCTTCCAGTTCCACAAGGCCCTGCGCCGGGACCTGCGGGCCCTGGAGGCGGACGCGACCGCGGTGGCGGGCGCCCTGGCCCGCCCGGACGGCGGCGGGTGGGCGCCCGCGGGGACGAGCGGCGGCCTGCCCGCCTCGCCCGACGGCCCTCCCCGCCCGGCCTCGCCGCTGCCGCCGTCCTTGCCCCTGGCCGGCCCCGCCGCCATGCGCCGCCTGGAGGGGCGGTTCCGCTTCCTGAAGGCCGTCTACACCGCGCACTCGGAGGCGGAGGACGAGATCGTGTTCCCCGCCCTGGAGGCCAAGGAGGCGCTGAGGCGCGTCTCCCACGCGTACGCCCTCGACCACGCGCGAGAGGAGGCCATGCTGGCGGGCGTGGGCGCGTCCCTGGCCCGCCTGGGGTCGTCCCCGGACCTGGGGTCCGCCCGGGCGGCCGCCCGGGACCTGGCCTCCGGGACCGCCGCCCTGCGCGCCTCCCTGGAGACGCACGTCACGGCGGAGGAGCGGGAGCTGTGGCCGCTCTTTGCGGAAAACTTCAGCGCGGCGGAGCAGGAGGCCCTCGTCGGCGTGATCGTGGGGCGGACGGGGGCGGAGGTGCTGGCGGCCACCCTGCCCTGGGTCGTCGCCGCGACGACGCCCGACGAGGCGGCCGCCATGATGGGCAGCTTGCGGTCCGCCACGCGGGGCACGGCCTTTGACGAGTGGCTGGCGAGCGCGGTCGGGCCGGCTGTCGGGGGCGGGGGCGGGGGTGAGGCGCCCGCGCCGACGGCGCCCGCCAAGCCGCCGCCGCCGGCGCCGCCGCCGCCGGACGCCCTGCCGGGTGGCGGCAAGCTGGCGGACCCGCTGGACGAGGTGGTGGAGTACCTGGGGCTGGGCGGCGGCGGCGGCGGCGGCGGTGGAGACGATGGAGAGGGCGGGAGCGGTGCCGCGGCCGCCGCGCCCGCGGGTGGGTGCGGCGGCGACGGCCGGTGCGCGGGCGTCTGCGGGTCCGGCGGCGGTGCGACCACCGCCCCCTCCACCCCCTCCGCCGCCAACCGGCCCTGCTCCGCCGCCGCCGCGTCCACCTCCGCCGCCGCCGCTGCGCCCTCCTTCCGCCCGGGCTGGGAGGCGCTCTTCCGCCTCAACCAGGCCCAGCTGGAGGCCGCCGTGCGCGCGACCTGGGCGGACGAGGCGCTGGCGCCCGCGCGGCGGGCCTACCTGGCCCAGCATCTCATGACCGCCCGCTTCATTGTCGCCCAGCAGCGGGCGCGGCGGGCGGGGATCGGTGGTGGTGGGCGGGGCGGAGGGGGTCGGGGTGGTGGGGGCGAGGCCGCCCCGCCATCGCCGCCGTCCGCCACCGCTGCCGCCGTCGCCACTGCCTCCCCGCCCCGCCCGGCCTCCCCCTGCCCGCACTACGCCCGCCGCACCCGGGTCGTCGCGCCCTGCTGCGGGCGGGAGTACGGGTGCCGTCACTGCCACGATGAGACGGAGGACCACCGGCTGGCGCCCGGCGACGTGGCCACCATGGCGTGCGGGTGGTGCGGTGAGCGGGGCCCCGCGGGCGCGGCCTGCGCGTCCTGCGCCGCGCCCCAGGCCCGCTACTTTTGCGGCATCTGCCGCCTGTGGGATGACACGCCCGGGCGGGCGATCTACCACTGCCCCTTCTGCAACATGTGAGTTGGGCTTGGAGAGGGAAAGAGGTGGAGAGAGCGAGGGTGGAGAAGAGAAGAGAGACCCCGCGCTGCGCCCCCTCCTCGACCATCCCCCTCACCTCACCTGTCCTCCCCCTCCCCTCTTCTCGCTCTCAGTTGCCGCCTCGGCTCCGGCCTGGGCAAGGACGTCCAGCACTGCATGCGCTGCAACGCCTGCATGTCGACGGCCGAGTTTGCGGCGCACACCTGCCGCCCGCCCGACGCGGCCTGCCCCGTGTGCGCGGACCCTCTCCACGAGTCGCGCCAGCCGTACCGCGCGCTGCCCTGCGGCCACCACATGCATGCCTCCTGCTTCCGCGGGTGGGCCGCCCACTCCTACGCCTGCCCCGTCTGCTCCAAGTCGGTGGGCGATATGAGGGTGTACTGGGGCATGCTGGACGCGCTGCTGGCCCGGGACGCGGCGGGCGGCGGCGGCGATGGGGATGGAGGCGGCGGCGGGTCGCTGCCGCCCTCCCTCGCGGGGCGGACCCAACCCATCCACTGCCACGACTGCGGCGCGGCCTCCGTCGCGCCCTTCCACTTTGTCTACCACAAGTGCGGCGGGTGTGGCGGGTACAACACCCGGCTGGCGTGAAGAGGGAGAGAGGGTTTTGCGTTGTTGTCGTTTGCTTTTTCATTGTTTGTCTTTTTTTTTCTAGCTTGTGGGGGCGGAGGACAGACAGCGGGGAGCAGACCCCATTTCCCGCTTCAACCCATTTCTCTCTCTCTCCGTCCACGCACGCGCATAGTCACCCCCCTCCAGTTCAGTGTCTCTCTGCTGCTGCTGCTGCTGCTATGTCCAATCCCCAGCCTCCTCCTCCTCCGGCAGGCCCGCGTCCCCCCACAGCGCAGCTCCCAGGACACCGCCCCCGCAGCCGGCCGCTTCCCCCGAACTCGCCCAGGGCGGGCGGGGCGGGGGCCCGCCGCCGGCCGCAGCCAGCGCCGCGGCCGCCACGTCGCCCGGCGGCGGCGCCGGCCCGCCAGGCCCGATGATGAAGGGCGCCGCCCCCGCGGGCGCGGCCGGGGATTTGGCCACCCACACCCACCGCAGCCCGCCCGCGGCCGTGGCTGCGGTCACGGCCGGCCCGCCGCCGACGCCGACGCCGACGCCGGTGCCGCCCGGCCATGGACGGGCCTCCACCACCAGGCGCGTGCTGGCGGCGTGCGCCCAGCCCGGCCCCAGGGCGGCGACAACGGCGTCACCCGTGCCGCCGCCGCCGCCGCCCCGGGACCGAGGCGCGGTCACTTGGTTCACCGCCAGCACAGCGCACCCGACCGCGCCGGCCAGGGCTTTCGCCGCGGCCGCCACCTCCGACACGGCCGCCGCCCGGGCGATGAGGTCTGTAGGGGCGGCAGCGACGTCGTCGCCGGCGGAGGTCGACACGAGGGCGGGCACGGAGTCGAGCACCAGCAGGGCCAGGCCCGACGGGCGGGCGGCCGCGAGCGCGCGCAGGCGGGCGGCCGCATCGGCGGGGCCGGACGGCGCCACGACCGCCACCCGCTCGGTCAGTGCCGCCTCCACCGCGGCGGTCCCGCCATCACCCAGCCCCGCACACGCGCCCTTAGCCGCCAGCACCCCGGCCAGCCGCGCCGCGGAGAAGGCACCCTCCGCGTCCAGATAGACCGCGCACGCCGCCGGGTCTGCCGCCAGCGCGGCCGCGACCGCGCCCAGGCACAGCTGCGTCTTTCCTACACCCGCCGGGCCGACCAGCTCTGTCAGGAGCCCGCGAGGCAGGCCGCCACGTAGGATCGCATCCAGGGCGGGCAGGCCGGTCGGAATGGGCGGCGGGGCGGACCGGGAGGCGATGAGCGCGTCGAGGAGCTGTGTGTGGTGAGGGCGAGGGATTGAGAGAAATGATGGGGAGTGGGGGCCGTGCTGTGCGCGCCCACCCGCCCTTTCTCTCTCCTCTCTCACACGCACCGTCTGCTTGGCCATGCCCCCCACTACCGCCGCCGCCGCGGCCAGAAGCAGGCCGTCCACGGCCGCGGCGTCCAGGTCCAGCCGCTCGGCCAGCGCGAGCGGCGGCGTGAGCAGGACCTCGCCCGCCGTGCCCCACCCGACGGCCGCGGCGCGGGCGGCGAGGAGGGGGTGGTGGTTGGGTAGGGGTAGGTCGGATAGGGGGGTGGTGGCCATCGGGTACGGCGCGCGCACGAGAGAGAGAGAGAGCGCCGCGGACGCGGAAAAAAAAATGAAGATGGAGACGAGCGCTCGCCAGACGGACGAATTGGGTCGCCAGCGGGCGAGGGGCCTCTCTCTGTCTCATGGCCTCCTTCGCCGACCTGGCCTTCCCGCCCCACCCCACCCCACCCCTGCTGGCCCTCGCTGCCAGCCTGGGCCTAGGCGCGGTCGCGACGGAGACGGTTGTGACGAGCGCGGCGGAAGCGAGCGCGGCATGTGCGGCGGCGGCGGCGGCGGCGGCGGCGGCGGTGGCGCCCGCCGACCTGGCCTCTTTCCCAGGCAGCGGCGGCCTCCGCCCCGCCCCGCCCTCCCTGCTGGCGTCATCCTCGTCTGCATCGCCCACCCCTGGCCCATGCCGCACCCCGGTCATCGCCACCCGCCTCACCCTGGCGACCGCCGACCCGGCGGAAGCGGCGGCCGCACTGAGCCCGGGCGCGCCTGCGGTGTCCACCTTCACCCTCCTAGCCCTGCGCCCGCTCTCCGACCGGGTCCTGGCGCAGGCCTGCTCCGGCAGCCTGGCCATCGACATCATCGCCCTGGACTGGACTGCCGGCGGCAGCAGTGGGGCCGGCACCAGCAGCGGCGCCCCTCGCCTGAGGCCGGCCGCGGCCAAGGTGGCTGTGGGGCGAGGGATTGCGTTCGAGGTTCCGTACGGCCCGCTGCTTGGCGGTGACGCGGGCGCCCGGCGGGGCGTGCTGGCGGGCGCGGCGTCCCTGGCCCGGGCCACGCGCGGGGCGGGCATCGTGCTCTCATCGTGCTCTCCCTCGGGCGGTGGCAGCGCCCCCCACCTGCTGCGGTCGCCGCGCGACGCGGCGTCCCTGTTGGCGGTGGGGGCGGGCCTGGGGAGAGGGGCGGCCCTGGCGGCCGTGTCGAGCCGGCCGGCCGCGCTCCTGGAGCGGGGGCGGAGGCGGGTAGCGGCGGGGCAGGCGGCAGCGGCGGCGGCCGTGGCGGCGGGAGGAGGAGGGGGCGTGCAGGCGGCGGGAGGGGGGGGAGGAGGGGAGAGGAAGCGGGAGCGAGGTTAGTGGGATCGTCCATTATCATCACCCACTCACAACACACAACAAAAATGGCCGTCGACCCGGGCGCGTCCATCGTCGCCCCCCTGTTCTCCGATTTCCGGTGCGTGTGGACCAGCACGGTGGCGACCCAGGCGCGCGCGCTGGCCAAAGCGGGGCCGGCGCAGGCCGGAGCGCCGCAACCCGCGACTGCAGGCGCGCCCGCGGCGCACCCCGCGTCCCCCACCCTGGCCTACCTCCTCGAGCAGACGGTGGACGCGGACGATGTCATGAAAGGCTCCCTGGCCGCGCTGCTGGCCGACTTGACGGAACTCGCTGCCCGCGGTGGCGCCGCCCCGGACGCCGCGGGCGCCGCCCGGCGCGCGCTCCACGCCTCCGCCGCGTCCGCCCTCACCTCCGCCAAGCGCGACTTCCTTCCCGCCCTGGCGGCCGAGTGCGGGTGCGGGGAGGCGTATGAGGCAGCCTTGCGGACCGGGTCCTGGTCCTCCCTGCCGGGCCTGGCGAGCGTCGCGGACCTGGAGTTTGGGCTGGGCTGCGTCCTCCCTGTGGACCTGGCCCGGGACTTGGCGCTGCTATGCCGCCGGGGCGCCGTGCCTGGCGCCGCCGACGACGCGCGCCCCGTGCTCGCGGCCGCCCTCGCGGCGGGTGACGCCCTCATCCGGCGCTGCCTGGCGGCGTCCTTGGCCCGGTGGGCGCGCCTTGAGGCCGCCCGCCGGGAGGCCGCGCGCACCGTGGCCGCCGCCGAGGCGGCGGCCGGGCGGTCGCCCGTGGGCGGGTGGGGCGCCTCCGCCCTCGCACCGCCGCTGCCGCCGACCTCGCCCCGTGCTGGTGCCGGCGGCAGGCCGCCCCCGCCGTCGCCCGTCGACCCGGCCGCGCCGCTGGGAGGGGCGGACGCCATCATGCTGTACAGCCAGGCCAGCGCGGCCCTGTCGTGCAGCGTGGAGGCGGCCGCGGAGGCCGCGGGCGTGGGCGACGCGCTGGCGGCGGTGCAGGCGGACCGGGAGGCGGGGGTGGGGTGGGGTGGCGGTGGTGGCCTTGGTGGTGGCGGGGCGGCCGGACCCGAGGAGCCTGCGGCCGTGCTGGGCGTGCGTGCGGTGGGCGCGCCCCTCACCCTGGAGGCCGCGCTGGAGGGGCTAGAGGTGGCCTGCGGGGAGGGCGGGCGGGGGGTGGCGGGGCCGGGGGCGGGGTCGGCGCCCGGCGGCGGGCCTCTGGTGGTGGTCGAGGAGTGAGCGTGAGCAGCGGCCCGCGCGCTCTTTTTGTTCTGTCACAAATGCGATGGGCGACGTCACCCCTGCCGCCGTGGAGGCTTCCCTGGCAGCCGCCCTGCCGGGCGCGCTCACGACCGTGGTCGACACGTCCGGCGGGTGCGGCGCCGCCTTTGAGGTGTCCCTCGTGTGGCAGGGCTTTGCGGGGAAACCCCGCCTCGCCCGCCACCGTGCCGTCACGGGCGCGCTGGCCAGCCTCATGCCGTCCATCCACGCCCTGTCGATCAAAAAGGCGGCCACGCCGGAGGAGGAAGAAGAAAAGGCGGCGGCGGCTGCGGCTCCCACACCCGCTGCCACATAGAGAGAGAGAGAGAGGGAGAGAGAGAGGGAGAGGCGGGAGCGCGCCCTGTTGAAACCAAATGTTTCATTTCCGCTCGTACACGACCAAGTACGCGTCCCCGCCGCCGCCGCCCCCTCCAAACCCAGTGCTCCCCTCAGCCCCTCCGCTCCAAGGCGCCCCACGCGCGGGCCGGACGTCCGCATCGTCAAACACCAGCCACCGGCCGTCCGGCTGGGCGACGAAGGCCGTGTAGTGTCCAGACCCCAGCCCAGGCCCGTGGTGGGCAACCACGCCCGCCAGGGTGTACGGCCGGGCCCCGCCGCCGCCGCCGCCGCCGCCCGCCAGCCAGGCCGCCTTCAGGCGTAAAGTAGCAGGCACGGCGATGGGCACGCCCAGCTTGCCGCCCCCCGCGGCGCCGTCGTAGGTGAACCGGTTCAAGTGGAGGATGAGGGTGGGCGGGAGAGGGGGTGACAAAGTCAGCGCTTTCGTCGCCCGCACGGGCGCGGACGCGGAGCCGCCGCCGCCGCCGGCGCCGGCGCCACCCACCCGGTACCCCTCGATGGGTTCGGGCCGGGTCAGGGCGTCCAGGGCGGAGGGGATGCAGGCGACGCCGGGCGCGCCCGCGTCCAGGGACAGGAGCGTGAAGGGCTGGAGCGTGGCAGACGGCGGGGCCAGGCCGCCCGTGCGGACCTCGGAGCGGAGCAGGCCGCCGAAGCAGGCCCGGACCGCGGTCAGGGGGCGGGCGGCCGGCGAGGAGGCCGAGGCCGAAGGCGAGGCTCCGCCCAGGCCGGACCCGCGCGTGACGGCGGCCGCCCGGCGGGTGCGGCCCGCGGTCACCCACCCACCCTCCTCGCCCTCATCTTCCTGCCCCTGCTGCTGCTGGCCGCCGGGCGCGCCAGCCTGCCCTCCTCCTCCCGCCCGCCCCGCCAGCGCCGCCAGCTCGCAGTCCGCTGCGTCCAGCAGGTGGGTCAGGTACTCCTGTGCGTCCTCCTGGCGGGGCAGGGGGACGGCGCGGACGCAGGCCGCGCGGCTGCGCGCGGCGCCCTTGCCACCAGCGTCGCGTGCAGCGGAGAGCGGGGGGAGGTGTTTGGCCGGCGGCGGCGGTCCGCCACCGCCGCCGCCCACGCCCACCGCTTTCAGGGTCTCCAGCGAGGGCAGGATGGCGCGCGCGTCCACGGGATGGCCGCCCAGGAGGGTGGGCGGCGGGGCGGTGGTTGAGGCCGGGGCAGCTGACAGCCCGGCCACGCCATTCTTTTCCCGCGCCCCCGCCTCCACCGCCACCACGCCGACCGCCGTTCCAAACTCGGCCAGGGCGGCCAGAGTAGGCGCGCCCAGGCGGGCCAGGGTGGGCCCACCCACGCCGGACGCCGCCCCCAGAAAACGCACCCAGGCGCCGCTGCCAGACAGGGCTTGGAGGGCGGCATTCATGTAGCAGGCGGCGCCCGCGTTGGTCAGGCCGCGCGGGGCGAGGGTGAAGGCCGGGGCGGGAGGAGGCGAAGAGGAAGACGACGCGCCGAGCGTGGGGTCCAGGAGGGGCGCCAGTGCGGCCGCGTCCGCCTGGGAGAGTGGGGTGGGGGTGGGGCGGGCGGGCGGGGGCTGGGCCAGCGGTGGGCCGGCTGTGCTTGCCACTGCCGGCGCGGCGCGGGGCGGCGCGGGCGCGGCCGAAGGAGAAGAGGGAGGTGGGGTAGCAGCAGCGACAGGAGCAGGCCGGCCCGACGGCGGCCCCGCGCGGGCCCGGGCGAGGGCGGCCCAGGAGGAGGAGGGCACCGGCGGCGCCTGCGCGCGCGGTGGTGGTGGGGAGGCGGCGACCGCCGGCGCCGCCCGCTCCTCAGCCTCCTCCGCCTTTTTTGCCGCCGCTGCCACCTCACCCACCGCGTCCGGCGTCGTCGCGTCCGTGGTGAAGAAGACCAGGCCGCCGGGCGGCGGCGGGGCGGCGAGGGCGGCTAAGGCGGGGGGGAGTGGGGGGATGATGACTGGAGGA
>Ga0114918_10006036_pt1 | contig 10294 bp, 10 predicted proteins | sample LantaG_FD_87015 | JGI IMG/M metagenome (GOLD analysis project Ga0114918, IMG submission 87015) | Deep subsurface microbial communities from Baltic Sea to uncover new lineages of life (NeLLi) - Landsort_02402 metaG | ecosystem: Environmental > Aquatic > Marine > Oceanic > Sediment | place...
CGTTTTGGTGTTTGAATTTGTCCACAAGGGGGTGGATTGTGTCCACACTTTTTTTTTGATAAATAGGTTTTTGTGTCTTAATATTAAAAGTGGACATTTTGGTGAAAAATTTGTCCACAGACTTTTAATCTTTAATAAGCCAATTTTTGCGATTTGTGGACGCTGTGGACATAATTTTCACACTTCTCTTTTATAATTTTACTACATGTGCATTTTTATGCTATATACTAAGTTTATTATATAATATGTGAACTATTTTAAATAAGATAGCTATTTTAAGCCAATTTAGTTATTTTTTTGTGGACGATTTAAGCTGATTTGTGGACAAATTGACTTTGACTTGACTTTTATCTATATATGAAGATCTAAACACACAAAAACACACACAAAAAACATATAAAAAGATACAATCTACACGTATATAAATGCTCGCTAACGCTCGCAAATATCCAAAAGGATATAACCATAGCATGAACTATTTAACCTAACACATAACATAATATCTCTTATGTTAAGTGGTATCAGTAATAGCACTACAAAGCCATTATAAAAATGTATAAAATCATAAAATTATATATCCAGGATTATAGCTTAAAATAGAGGGCGGCGGGTATGACTTTGACAAAGCATCGCTGTGTGATAGTAACTGTACCCTCTACGTATTTTTTGACTTTCAAACTTTTTCCAATACAATTATCACATCTTACATCTTAACTCTCACAAGATGAACCACCAAGAACTACTCTCAACACAAGAGGCTGAAGACTTCCTAAATTCTCTCTCACCACCACCGTCAAACGACACTCCTTCTATATCAGAAACCCCTAACACATCTAAACTAATCCAAAAGAACCAAGACATAATCAATGCAGCCGACACCCTTATATATACAAGAATACACTCTAAAGATTCCTCTCTTAAGCTAGCAGAAGTAATCCAAGCTAAGAGTGAAGCATTCAGACAAATTCGTATATTAGAATGACAAGAAGACACCCAACTCGACCTCAAAAAACTCATCCCTACACAGATACAGATACAGATAATTAATAATAATTAATTGTAATAAAACTAAAATTAGATATACTATATATGGATATGATTAAATAGTTCGGTATTTTAGAAAGATTATAACTTAGTTCATATCCGAACTAGCTAAGTTGTAATCTTTTTTAAGTATAAGATTATGGAAACATGGAAAGATATACCTTGATATGAATGATTATATCAAGTGAATAAAAAATGACACATAAAAGCTTTGCCTAAATATTTTAGACGTAAAGTTCGCATCTTAAAACCAGACATAGATAAAGATTGATATTTAAAAGTAAAATTAACTATTAATAAACAAAAAAAGTCTTTTTTTATACATAGATTAGTTTTAATAACCTTTATTTGACATAGTGATTTAGTTTGTAATCACAAAAATTGAATTAAAGATGATAATAGATTAGAAAATTTAGAATGGTGTACAATATCTGAAAATCAGAAACATAAGTTTAGGGTTCTATGATATAAGAATAATTTTCATTTAAACCATCCAAATAAAAAACAATTATGAACAATACCCATGACATCTTAGTATCGGAGACACAATTAAAAGCTATTAAATTGTTTTTTGATAATAAAACAGAAGATATGCTTTTTGGAGGATGAGCTAGATGAGGTAAATCTGAAGTTATTGGTATTCTCTTAGCTATATGTATCGCAGCACTCCCTTGATCTGCATGGTTACTATCCAGAACACAACTTGCCGATTTGAAAGCAACAACTCTCGCTACATTCCACTCAGTTATTAAAAGATTAGGTTTTTGAGAGGACTCATATAGAGATAGGATAAGAGATGAGAGACATATAGAATTTATTAATGGTTCTAAGTTATTCGTCATCCAAACTAATTTAGAACCATCCGATCCTGAGTTTGACAGAGTGGGTTCTTATGGGTATACATGAGTTTTTTTAGACGAAGCTCAGCAAATGGCTAACAAGCTAAGAGAAGTTCTCTCTGGTAGGCTATCAGAATTAGATGGCTCTTTCGAAACAGAAGTACCCTTAGAATATGAGAATTATACTATAGAACAACTTAATCCATGATACACTGTTCGCTTTAAAGTTGTATCAGAAACAAATAAACATAAAGAAGACATAAAAACAAAGAAATATGAAGAGATACTTCTTGATAATGGTAAATATTGTGTAGTTACAAGTTATTATACATTAAATATTCCATATAAGATTTTAAAAGCAGAAAAGGTTTGAAAAAAACTTATTCATACATATTCTTGGTATTTTAAATGAATTATATTCTCAAGTTGCAACCCTTGAAGTAACTACACTAAGCAAGATTTTTTCCAACCTTGGAAAAAATGAAATCTTCCAGAATATAGAGCATTTATTCCTTCTTTAGTATGAGATAATAGTTGGGTAGACCAGAAATATATCGAGAGATTACAACGCCTCCCAGAATCTTCAATAAGAAAACAACGTCTACTATACTGAAATTTTGAATATGACGATAATCCATGAATATTGTACGATCAAAATACTATTGAGAAGATGTACTCAAGAATTCCTGAATCTAAGTCTGACAAAACACCATACATAATTGTGGATGCAGCCAGACAAGGTAAGGATGGAACAGAGATTGGACGTTTTGAAGGATTACATTTATTAGAAATCACTAATATAAATAAAGCTGACTTAACAGACCAGGCAGAACAAATACAACATCTTATCAATAAGTATGGCGTTGATATTGATAACGTTATAGTAGATGAGGTATGAGTTGGTGGAGGACTTGTGGATATGCTCTGATGTAAATGATTTATAGGAAACTCTCAGCCTCTGCACCCATACGAGGCGAAACTTCTCACATATATGAAACGAAATTATCTGAACCTAAGAACTCAGGCGTTTTACTACTTACAGAAATATATGTGAGAGATGAGTATTACTGCAAATCAAGATATTCAAGATAAGATAACAGAAGAATTACTAACAGTAAAAGAAAAAGATGTAGCTAATGACTGAAAGATGCAAATAGTATCTAAGAAACTTATGAAAGAAGAACTTGGACGTTCTCCAGATAAAGCTGATATGATCTCTATGAGAATGTGGTGGTTAATAAGGAATGATTATAATCAACCAAGAGAATATAATGAAGATATCCATATTAAGACAGATACACAACTTACAGACGAGGCATTTGAGAAATTTCTGGAAGGATTTGATTGATATGAGAAACCCAAGAAAGATGACATCGATCAGTGAGCATTTTAAAAAACTTTTTGACTTATCCTTATATAAGAATATATTTAGACTATATAACTTTTAATCAAAACTCATGTTAAAAGACTTAATCAAACAATCAGGACTATCGGAACAAGCTATTTACGACCAAATTAGAGATGAATATGATAGAGGATATACTCTAGCAAAACCTCTCAGAGAAGAATTTAAGGAAGAAACAAAACTATTCAATTATCAGAAAAAAAATAAAGATAAGATAGGAGATTCTACACTATTCAATGTACACTCTGCATTGATGGCAAGAGAATATATTGATAAACCAACGAGTAAATTCCAAGCTCATTCGAATAATCAAAAGAGAATTGTAAACAATTTGAACTTAGCTCTGAAAGCAGATATGAACTCTTCATATATGGAGAATTTAATATACGACTGGAAACATGACAAGTTTCTTAGATGACATGGTTCTGTTATAAGAAATTGATGGGATTGAGATGAGAAGATGCCGTTTTTGGAAACTGTAGACCCTAGATTAGAGATATTAGACCCAGATGGAGATTATAGAAATGGAGACTATGCGTTCTACTGATTTGAAAAAACAGACTACTTATTGAATATAAAAGCAGAAAAAGCTGACTATGAGAAGGTAATATCTAAAATTAATAAAGCTCAGTCAGAAAATGAAGCTAAGGTAATTAGAAGAGAAGACCAAGAAGCGTTTAAAATGCAAGGTACATTCTCAGAGTCTCTGACAAATCCAGCAATTTGACTATACTATCATTTTTCAACATTCAACGAAACTAGAGCGCTAGTTATCACTTCAAATTCAAGGAATCTTATCATAAAAGTAATTTTATTACCAGAAACTAAGAAGGTTAAGGCATTTGACGACATACTCGCAATCACTTACCATAAACCAAGGAGAAATAATCCTTATGGAGATAGAATAGCTAGGTATGTCGGAGATGTCCAAATAATGAAATCAATTATAGCTAACCTTAGATTAGAAAAAATCAAATCTGAGCTATATCCAATGTATCTTAGAAATACTAGACTTATTAATAATAAATGAGATTTAGATATATGATTTAATAAAGTAATTGATGCTAGTCCAGTAGTTTGAGAAAACTTAAGTAATGCATTAATACCTATCAATAAAGATTTAAGAGCAGACAATAGTTATGTCCTAGACGAAAGTTTAGATAGACAAGTTGAGGCTTCAACATCACTAGGTAAGATTGCACAATGATCTGCACCAGAAAGAAGAGAATGAGTTGGAACAAATCAGTTAATACAATGAAACACAGATATTAACTTATCACTATGAGCAAAAGTAGATGCTATTGGTTATGAGAAACTTGTGAATGTATGGTTATGTTGATATATAGAAGAGTTCAAGAGTTGAGATAAGAAAATTGTGTACATACAAACATGAACATGAAGTATTAGTAGAGAATTGAAAAAAGAAGAATTTTTATCAGACTTAGCCGTTAAGATAACAGTTGATACAGTAATAGAAATCAATGAAAGATTAGAAAAAGATAGGATAGCATACTGACAAGCAATTGGATTACTACAAAGTGTAGAAAGACCAGAAGCTGCTAAGAATGCTACATTGAGATGATACCTTACAGCATTGAACTTATCTCCAGAAGATATTGAAGAGCAAATGCCACAAACAGTACAAGAAATAATAGCTGAGGCTAATGTAGAATTACTTTTATTAGGAGAATTTGTGAAAGTGCAACCAGACTATGATGTAGATACACACCTTATAGCAATAAAATCAGCATGAGAAAGTGATAATGTTGTTGTTTATAAGAAATCTCTACTAGATTTGAAAAAGGCACAATGAAAACAGGAACAAAACCAAGTAGATCCTGCGATGAAAAATAACTTAATGTCTCAAGCTATGGGGCAAGTATGAAATGAAGCTATAAAAGCATAATTTAATAATAACTATATAATATGAAAAGTGAATTACAAAAATTCCAGAAAAGTCCAGAATATAAAACTTTTATTAAAAAGGTAACAAATAAAAGAGTTTCGTTAGAAGAAAAAATACTTTGACTATATAAGGAATGAGTAGACACAACTGAGCTAGACTACAATATGCATAATCATTACTATGAGATAGCTAATACATTTAGAACAGCAATAGATGAGATAAAGAGTCAAGAAACATGAGCAACTGAGTTTAAAAAAGAATTAATAGGGGATATAGAAAAATATGAGCAAGGAATAGTTGGACAAATGAACAACTGATATTGAGCGCCATATTCATCTATGCAATTAACAAAAGTTGATCTAATGAGAAGTAAAGTTGTTGGATATAAGATAATAGAAGAATTACTAGAATGAATGATACAATCAGCAGATAAACCAGAAGAACCAAAAATTGAATGAGCATTTTAAATTGATAATCTACTTCTTAGGAGGTAGCCATTAGTTTAAAAACTAAGCATTTAATTGCATAACCATAATAAACCATGGATGAAGAAATTGAAATAGTAGACGACATAAATTCTGAAGAAACTATTGAAATTGAGGTATCTGAAACCTCTGACGATAAGTCTAAAAACACAGATGAGGACAATACACCCTCTAGTAAAAGTAAAAAAAGTAATTGGAAAAAACTATCTAATGAATTAAAGGCAGCTAGAAAGAAAATAGCTGAACTGGAAGCATGAGATACCGATACCGATGACGACGAAGACGAAGATGATGAAGATGAAGAAATTGATATTGATGAAAACAAACTTACTCGTTTCTTTATGAAAAATAGAGATGCTATAGAATACGAAGATTGAATAATTGATACATTAAAACAATTTCCGAATATGTCATTTGAACAAGCGCTTACTTTTACAAAAGCGAATAATTCTACATCTACAAGTAATAAAATATTTAGCACAAAAAGTGTTAAACAGACAAAGAAACTGTCAGAATTAACAGAGGAACAAGCATTAAAACATTATAAATGAAATGCAATAGGGTTTCTAAACTGGCAAAGACAAACTGGTAGAACAAAGTTTTAAGAATTATTTATGTATTACTGAATTTTAATTTAATAATACAAAAATTATGGCAAATGTTTTAACAGCTACTCAAATGGAAACTTGGGAAACAACAACTCAAGCTCTATTAGAAGAGGGTTCAATCGCTATGGAATTAGCAAATGTAAGAGATATGAATGGTCAATCGACTTTACATAATCCTTACGATGTAAGAATGAAATCTTCAAGTTATACAGCTTATAGCGATGTAACAGATGAAGATATAAACTATGTTGCAGATGATTTAACATCATTCACAACTAGAATGGTATCATTTGTATATGATCCAATTTCTCAAATGGATACAGAATATAATGTAGCAATGTCTCAAACTAGAAATGCTGCTTATACTCTATGAATGGATATAGAAAGAGATTTCTTTGCAGAATATGCAAACGCTGGTCATACTTCTGCTTCTACTATTACTCTTAGTTCATCTAATACTTTTACAACTTTCGCTGAAGCTAAAGCTGCATTAGGTAATATTGGTGTGAATAGAGATAACTTAGTAACAGTTGTTGATGATTTCGTTGGAGCATCAGTTGGTAACTTTGTTGTTACTAATGGTTACTCTGCATGAGATACTGCAATCAAAAGAGGTTACAGAGGGCAATTAGCTGATATGGAAATGTATTTATCATCTTCATTAATAGCTTCTGGTTCATTTACTCCTGTTGATAATTTATCAGCTTGAGAAACAGTAACTGTAAACTGAGTTGTATGGACAGCTAGAGCTATTCCTGCTGTTGCATGAGAATTTGATATTTGAGCATCTACTGCTGTAACTATCGATAATCTTGTAAATGCTATCAATGGTAGTGCTACAGGGAAAGATTCTGCTACAGGTTACTTTGAAGTTTCTGCTGAAAACAGAGAAAAATTATATGGAATAGTTGCTACTGATGGTACTACTACTCTTGATATCACTTCAAGAGGTTACAGAGCTGTTAGTTCTTCTTCTTCTGAATGGGGTCAAATTACTATCAACTGTTTAATAATGGAAAAAGGTGCTATAGATTTTGCTTTTAAACAAAAAGTAAAACTTACATCTCAACCAGTACATAAACAATTAGGTACTAGATATATGACTTATGCTAGATATGGTCTTAAAACTTTTACGCAAAACGCTAAAAAGATTTACAACCTTAAACTTCAAGCACAAGCTACGGGCGCATAGTCAAATATAGAACTTATCTCTTCGGAGGTAGGTTTCTATTTGATTATATCTTAATAAACAAAAATATGGATTATCCAGGAATGGCAACAATGGCTAATGAATTATCAGACACAAACTCAACTGATTATTCTCCTACAAGACTTTTACCATTTTTTAATGCTGTAAAAGATGATTTATGGAGTTATATAATTACTTCTATAAAAGGTAAATATAACTGGGATATATGGACAGTGGATAATACAGTAGTTAATCAATCAGAATATGTTATACCCGCAGCAGCATCAGATACTGAGTGAAATCTTAAGATATCATGAATAGGACTTTGTTATGATGGAGATACTTATTCAGATTGAACTAAAAAATTTATACCAGCTAGAGAAGTTAATCCAGAATGATTAAAAGAACATTGGAATTATTATATTAATAATCAATCAGTTAATGACCCAATTTATTATATAGCAGATAAATCTATTTTCATAGCACCAACTTTTAAGGCTATAAGAGCAGATTGTATAGAGTTGAAATGAATTAAATCTATAGTAGATTATACTATTACAACTGCTGAAGCAGGTATATGACTACCATCATATTTACATATAGATGTAGTAAAAGGAGTTTTGCCATTTATACATAGATCACAATGAAATAAAAAAGATGCTCAATTTGAAGAAGCTACATACAACACAGCCAGAGATTTGGCAGCTGCTAAATTTGCTAATAGAAATATAGCGCCTCACTATATGAAATTTGAGGATGAAGTTTACGATGACTCTTACACTATAACTATAAACTAATGCCAGTATTGGAATATAATGAGTTTTATAAATGAATACAAACAGATAATATTCTTTGACAACCATGACAAATCTTAGAATGAGATAATATGGATGGACTTAAAACTGGGTATTGAATTACTTTATGACCTAAAGTTAATAAAAAAAGACTAGTTTGAAGTAAACCTATCTGTATTATTAGTTCTTCATATATTGGATGTGAAAACTGAGAAATATATGAACTTGGATGAGCTGACATAGATACAGCATATTATACTTTTGCTAGTTGAGAAAGCGTTGTTAAAGGAATAATCTATTGAGGATATTGGTACTTTTTCACTAAGCCAGCTGACGAAACTTTTTCTCAAGTAAACATATATAGAATTACAATAGCTGATTTTGGATGAGGAACTTTTACAAGCCTATGAAGCACATGGGCAACTATGAACAATGAAGTTAATCCTCCAGTTTTAGAGACAAAGAGTTTTATGTTTATATGAGGATTAGACACTATTAAAAAAGTAGCATCTTCATGATGAACTGCTACAGACCATGGTTATTTTGATTGAAACGTAGCATGATTAAGCTTACAATGAACTACTTTGAAAGTATATTCATTTTACTGAGATAAGTGAAGAGTAGCTTTTTGGGATACTACACTAACATCAATTTCAAGCCAACAAGAAACATCACTTTTACCTAATAGAATTACTACAGATACAATTACTGATTACATAGTAGCCAGAGATTGAAGTTTTAATTTATGAAGCTGATACGAAACGCAAGAAATTTCACACAAAGTAGAGAGTTTAAGATTAGAAGATAATTCAGGCTATTCTACACATTTAGATTTCGCTCCTGCCAATCATGATAATAATCCACTAACTACTTATAAGTGAGATATTTTAGTAAAAGCTAATGATGAAACAGCTTGTATTTATAAATATTGAGAAATATTAAATTGAATAACACCATCTTTACATAAAATAATAACTAGAAATCATCTTTGAAATACAATAGATGCAATTAGAGATATATCATATAAAACAAGTATTGATACATTATATTTTTGCTGCTCATCATGAACAGATTACTCTATAGAGTCTGTAGATGCATCATCATTAACCACAGCACAAGATTGATATTTTGTAACACCAGTTTTTAGATGACCACCAAATAAGATTAATAAAATCACTGAGCTAAGAGCAACTACTAGTTATACATCTGGAGATAATTACATTAAAATATATAAAAGAATAGATAATTGAGCATGGGGTTTAATAAGAACCATTAATAATGCAACCGATGTAATAAAAAGAGATAAAATAACAACTAATTCTGATGGATCTAATTTGAGTAGGGATTTTGTGGATATACAATTTAAAGTGGAAATACATAATGATTTACAAACTAACCTGCCACCAATATTACATTGACTCGAATTAACTTATTCTATAACTCAAGATAGCTAATGCCATATATAAAAGAAGATAAAGCCAGATGAATACAAGAAGACTATATTCCTAATTGGCAAGTTGAAATGGATATAAAACCATTTAACCCTGAGAAAATTGCCTGAATTAATGCTCCACAAATAAATCAAGCAATAAGTATTGAAACTTAACGAAAAATAAATATACTAAATTTAACAATTAATAAAACTTTTATGGCTACAGTAAAACAGAATAATGAATTTAAAAAATTCTTATCTGACAACAATGTAAATAGAGAAGACTTAACTAGAGATGATGCTAAGGAATTTTTATCTAGTTGAACCGTAAAAAGATTCACAGCTCCATCAAATGAGCCAGAAATAACTTGAAGAGAATTAGGTAAAGAAATTTTTGAGTGAGTTGATTTGAATTCATCAAATGAATCAGAAATAACTTGAAGAAAATTAGGTAAAGAAATTTTTGAGTGAGTTGATTTGAATTCAACAGACACAACTCCAACAGACACAACTCCAACAGACACAACTCCAACAGACACAACTCCAACAGACACAACTCCAACAGACACAACTCCAACAGACACAACTCCAA
>Ga0114918_10006037_pt1 | contig 10293 bp, 11 predicted proteins | sample LantaG_FD_87015 | JGI IMG/M metagenome (GOLD analysis project Ga0114918, IMG submission 87015) | Deep subsurface microbial communities from Baltic Sea to uncover new lineages of life (NeLLi) - Landsort_02402 metaG | ecosystem: Environmental > Aquatic > Marine > Oceanic > Sediment | place...
CAATAGGTGCGGCATACAGTGCTCTGGCAGGTCCGATGCCAGTCTAATTACGATACTTCTGCCGGCCTGCTCCAAAAGTGCGATCCGGTCAGTCCCACAGGGCATTGATACGCTTGACGGTCTCGTCCACCAGCACCTGGCCGCCTTGGGGGCCAACGACAAATTTGTCGGCGCTGTATCCGCCGCCAAGAATTGCTTTTTCTGTTGGTAGATAACCGCTATGTTGACATGATAGCTGGACCAGAAAGGTCAGAGTAGCATTACTGCGTGCCTTGATGCGGATCCCATAATCGAGATACAATTCGAATGGATTCGTCGCCATGGCAATATCGCCTAACCTGATCACGTGAAACTCAATTGGCTTTACAGAGTCTGTTTCGTAAAAAGGTAAAGAAGAGGGCTCATAGACAGGAAGGTCAATTCGTGCCACTACATGCTTGAAAATCGTTTTGGTTTGAATTGCTTTTCTTGCATAGTCAAGTCCATCCTCAACCGAATTGGCGATCCGCCGTGCGATTTCCTGCCGCCATGACAGACCTCTGCGCTGCCGCATCACATCTTCCGCCTGCTTGCGGAACATCCGATGAGGCGAAATATCGCCTGCCGCAGAACATTGTGGAAGGATAAAGACATCCTTGGAAAGGCGATTACGAATCTCCTTTCGAGTATCGTGCCAGAAGTCTGCGGAAATATCGCTCAGTCCTTCCGTTTCCTGAGAAGTGCAGGCTAAGTTTATTACAATACCTGTCAGTGCTTGGTCCGGCCCCCAAAAGAAGAGCATCTCCACACTGTGATCTTCGTAACCTTCGATATTAGAGAAATTATCCTGTTGTGTCGAACCATACATGACAGACGAGCCGTCAAAGTAGTGGGCTCGCCGATTCAGACCAACTACAGCATGCCCCAACGCCCAGCTCATTCCACCCGGCTGCCGGTTACGCCAGGCTGCCACAACAGCCTCTGAAACACGCCCCAGAAAAAATGATGCATACTCCGAGGCTTTCATGACTCCTTCATCCTGGCTGACATCATACAAACCTTTGAAAGCCCCATCAATGAAGCCAGGCGCTGTATGCGTATGAGTCGCGTTCATGAAGAGCTTATCCACATCAAAGTCGGGCAGTTCGGACTCTATTAGCGCCCTCAGCCTCTCCTGAATTGGCTTTCTGATAAAAAGCACATCACAGGAAACCATGATGGCTTGCTCTCGTTTGCCGCTCTCTGCCCGGGTTTCAAGGACCAAAACCGTTGCCGTGAGAGGATCGAGCACTGACTGTGATATTCGCTTTGTTAGTTGTCCCACGAGAGATACAGGCTGTAGTGGTGTAATGTCTGCACTTGCCCATCCCACGTAAAGGGTTTGTTCGGTTGACTGTTCCTCCATGGCAGCCCCTGCTTGTTGCGTCGCTTCAACAGTCGACTTGCGCGCCGTGTCTTGGCAGGCAGGGACAAAAAGAAGGCAAAAAAGCAAAAGCGTCCAAACAACTGTTTTGCGGACCATGGTGTTTTCCTTTCCATATTCTCTGCGGTTAGCGCCGATCCCTGTTTTACTACAGATGCCACGGGCTGCGCATCGCCCGTGTCAGCATTCGGCTGGCTTCAGAATCGTTTACAAAGTCCTCTTTTTCGGGATCCCATCGCAGCTTCCGACCCAGTCGGGTGCAGATATTCGTAAGATGGCAAATCGTATCTGTACGGACAGCGACGTCTATGGGGCAAATCGTATTCTCTCTTGTTTTGACCGCATCGAGGAAATTCCGCTGATGGCCCTTGCTTTCAATAAGATGAATCTCATCCTGGCGGATCACCGATGTCAGTAACGACTCCGGCTCCGCCCAAATGCCGCTGCGACTGACATGCACCCAACCTTCAGTACCCTGGAAGGTCACACCCTGCTTGTGTTGCTTGTTGTCCATGTATATCATAGTCACGCCATCAGCGTACCTGTGATAGACCTTCCAACTGGTGGCGCAGTCTGCCAGCCCATCCTCCGGAAATACAGCCGTCCCTTCGATTTCAACCGGGCCGGTCTCGTCCGTGCCATGGCCCCATTGGGCTATGTCCACATGATGGACGCCCCAGTAACCACCTATTCCACCGAGACAATAGTCGGATATATGATACCAAATCGAGTAGCTCTCTTCCTTCGTCCATGGACGGCAACGTTGATAGGTGTATGGCGCCCATGGTGCAGGACCAAGCCACATATCATAATCAAGCCCCTCAGGCACTGGTTGCGTCGGCTGATTTGGAAAAGCGAAGTCATGAGGAACACCCACCAGGATGGTCTGCAATTTGCCGATTCGGCCGTTGCGAACTAATTCACAACCGTAGCGAAAATTCCGGTCTGATCGCTGCTGTGTGCCCCATTGGAAAACCCTGCCGTATCTGTGACACGTTTCTTGAAGAGCCTTATCCCAGGCCAGGCTTAAGCCGAGGGCCTTTTCTGTATACATGTCCTTGCCGGCCCGGGCAGCTTCCAGTGAAACAGGGATATGCCAGTGATCCGGTGTGGCAATACAGACCGCATCAATGTCATTTCTTGCACAGACCTTGCGGAAATCGTTGTAAGTAACACAAGCAGTGCTGCCGTAGTGCTGGTCTACTATACCCTTTGCCTTCTGGCGTTGGCTCTCTCGAACGTCGCAGACGGCGATGACCTGGACATCCTTGTGGCCCAAAAAGGCCTGCATCAATCCGGTTCCCTGGATTCCCAGGCCGATGAAGCCCATCACAATCTTGTCACTTGGGGCCACACTATCGGCCTTACCTAATGCCGATGACCGGATGATGTATGGTAGCCCAAACACCCCCACAGCCCCGCTGGCCGCTGTTTTTATTAAAATGCGACGACTAATCTCTCTACCGATCATAAATCAACTCCATAATTACCTGCCATAATTCCTAAGCCTATATACCACAGCATCCGTATCAATCCGACCTTCTTTACGCCGGCCATTTATTGAATTCTTCACAGCCGATCATCACCCTTAGACCACTGGGGCAGACACACATTCAATATATACTCGCAATTGATCACCTTCTCTACCAAATCAAGTGGCAGATAGTAGTAGTGATTCGAGGCCTCGAATCCGATGCGAGGATCTTCTCGAGTGAGGGTGAACAAACGCTTGGCGTTACTAATCTCATCCGATACGATTTCCTTGATCAGACTTATCTTAGCCTCGCGATCAGATGCGCTCAGCTTATCGGACAACAGCGCATTTCGTGACAGTACGAACTGAATCTGATTGGCGACGCTGTCGAAGTGCAGGCCCGCAGCCTCGGCCACTCTAATATCGCCTCCGGCGTTCGCCTGTTCGGCAGGTGTGTCTGTCTTACCCAAGATTTTTTTATAGTCGGTAAGACCGGTTTTCCAACCTGCCGCCATCTTGGCAAATTGGGCGGCAAGCACCTCAGCAGGATATATGCCGCGCCAGCCCTCCACGTCGTCATAGGGAAAGCCGACCATGGTTGCACTGTATCCGGTAGGCTCCTGATAAAGAAGATTCGCCGGGCCACACTGTGTGGGGCCCCTGTACACATAAGTAGTATTGAAGGGATATTCGTTAAAGGCACTGCTGAACTGTGACCAGGCCGCCATCGCGTCACCGGTTGCTTCTTGGCCATACCGGCTCTGGGCTACTGCTGTAAGAACCTCCTGTACCGTGGGCGTAGGTTTTTGCTGAAACTGCCTGACAACCTGCAGATTAGGCGAAGGATACCCGCCCACGCTCCAGCTCAGCATCAGTCCGTCAACGCCAACCTTCGAGAGGTTCTCGCAATGTTGCGCCACCAGATTCATCACCGGCAGGTATGGCACGGCAGAAAGCTCCCAAGTGCAGTTGACCTGCATCTTTGCGATAGTGTTTAAACCACGTTTCTTAGCCAGTTCCCAATGCTTCAACGCCCGTGGTCCCGGCCCGACAGCCGACATCGAGTATTCACCGACGGAACTGGCAATACCACCCCTTGTGATCGGTTTACCCCATTCGCTGACACTCATCAGATAGACATTTTCAGGCAGAAGCTCGATTATCCGCTCGGCCCAGTTCGGGCTACCCCATCCTGCTTCAGTCCCATCCGGCCAGCCCCAATCCCACACAATGACCTTTGCGTTGGGGTTGCCAGCCCAAACTCCAGCAGCTATTGATCTGTTCACCTCGGCAATCACTTCAGGCCCGGTACGCTTTGAACAACGCGGGCATCCTTCTGCCTTGTGGCTGTGGCTATAGCAATTGGTCAGATTCTCCGATGCGGTGATTGTGAAAACACCTCCAAGCCCAGGCACCTGCTTGAATACAAATCTCAAAGAATCCTCAATCCATTGCCGGACTTCCGCGGAGGAAGTGCATAACGTATAGTAGTCACCCTCCCGCACACCTCTTATATCCTGCCTACCCTCAAAGAACGATGCCGGCATGGCCCGAGGCTCATTCATATAGAGATAGATTGCGATCCCGTACTGCCTCGCCCGCTCGACCATCTTCCTGAGATTAGCTATTCGAATCTCGTGGCCGGCCCCGAACTCGGGGAAGGCTAAACTTGGAGCCAGCTGACGCAGGACCACATGCAGCCAGACCCCATTTACTCCATGCTGGTTGAGTTGCTGGAGCAACACATCCGGATATGGATCGAGCTCCGGATTTGACAATGGATCGCCAAAAACCCCAAAGTATGAGTACAGGAACCTGATAGGCTCTTCTCGTCCATCTCCACCCGGGGGCGGAGGCGCCTTGTCTCTGTCTGAAACAGACATATCCCGAATGAAGTCAAATCTGGGCTTGCATGGCGTCGCCAATTCCTCCCCGAAGTGTGATACGACAACGGACCTTATCTCCTCGCACTGTTTCAGCTCCATATCATTGGGCTCGGTGTAGCGAAGCACTGGACAGGATGGCTTCAGTGAGCCGAGTTTGACCCAGAGGAAGTCATCTTCCCTGAGCGTAAAAGCGAGCTTCTGGGCATCCCAGCCAAGCAGCGTCAGCAATTGCTCATAGGGCAAGATGTGCCAATTGCGCCGGATAATCGAGATGTAGCCGCGCTGCTGGTATTCCTCGGGTGGCAATATGTGCGGAGGCAAACCCATGGAGCGGCCGATTTCGCGAACGTTATCAGGTGTCGTCTCAAGCACCTTGGCCATTCGCTCGAGCGATGCCAGCTCCCAGTTGCGCCATATAAACGCATGCACGCGGTCTGGAAAGTGTTTGAACTGGATCGCCGGAGGAGCACTGCCTGTAGGCAAGACATCGGCATGACTAAGGCTAATGTGAGAAAGGCTGATGGCCACTGCACATAAGAGCTTTGAGTATTTTTGGTTCATATCAAGTGTCTCCAACACTTTGTTCCGGTCAGCCGTAATCCATTAGACCGCCATTAAACAGCCCGTATTCTACCACAAAGATCCATTAATACCGCAATAGTTCTCGCATATATTGTCCCGTATGACGCTTCTATTGGCGTATCCCCCATTTACACATCCATACCAGAGCAATCCTAATCCTCATTACCAAACGACAGCCTTTACACAATTCAACTATCCAGTAAACTAACCCACATGGCCTTAGACACGGACAACAAAACAAAAGACACCAAAACTCATCCTCACTTGGAGCACGTAAGCGGTCTTGTCGAGCGAGTTACGTTCCACAGCGATGAGTCAGGCTTTTGCGTTCTGCGTGTTAAGGTCCGCGGCCATCGTGATCACACAACTGTTGTGGGCACCTTGCCGCAGGTACAAGCAGGCGAATGGCTCGAGGCCGAAGGCCAATGGACTATTGACCGCGACTACGGTCAGCAGTTCAAGGCTGAAATCCTTCGCACAGCAGCACCAAACACGCTCGAAGGCATGGAGAAGTACCTTGGCTCCGGTCTAATCAAAGGCATATCCTATGGTGTGTTCTCTCAAATTCTTTCATCTTGATAAACTCCGGGCCATGATCAAAGGCCTCGCCGTCCACGCACTTGATATCATTTTGCCTGATGAATTCGGTTAGTTTCATTTGTCATCACCTGCATCATAGTCTTCATAATCTGGATATTATTTTGGATAAGTACATCTAACACAATTCCTGTTTGTGATATCCGGAAATGAAAAAGCTTCAATCGAGAAGAAAAAAGAGCGACTCCCGGTCAACAGGAGCCGCTCCAAAAAAGAAAAAATTCATTCTCACATCACCACCTCTTCTTCAACACTGCCGTTATCGTCGTCCTTCTGTCCCTCAATCATATGCTCGAAGCATTTCTGCAGGCAATATATGGCCAATGGTATTTCATTCCTACTGAAGCTACTGCTTGACTTCCACTGCCCATCTTTATTGTCTTTGTACCTTCGCTGTACCGTCGCTTTCAGTATGGTCGCTGTCCCACCATTTCTCGCTTGTATCTCGTTTCCCCAAATCGCAGCTGAAGTCTGTCCAGCCGTGAACTTCGCTACAGGTTTTTGTCCCGTCATTTTTTTCACCTCGGGAGCCAATCGTCTAACGCGAAAGGCTCTCTTTCTACCTACTGGAAAGAGAGCCGTTGCGGGATATAAAGGTTGTTTCGTTCGCTGTGCCCACACCGATCCACGACGGGCGGGACTCGGTTTGTTGGAGAGAGCCAAGCCATAAACTCTGAGTAGCCATGCTCCTGATCTACAACCAAGCCAAGAACGGAAGCACGATGGCCGCAGACCTATATAAAGGCTGACTCAAAGCCAAATCTGGAGGAATCTTCAAGGATCATTCCATCACCACACAGCAACCTGATTTCGCTGATCTGATCACTGTGATTAACAATAGACACAGGAGCGAAGTGACCGAGAGGGTACCGGAGACACTGTCGAAATGCATGAGTTAGCAAGGAAGCGAGATAATGTTGATTGGTCACTGACTTGGACGCCATTGTAGGCTGAATTTGGTTTTAAGATATAGCACTTTTAGAGCCTCATCTCTGCTTGCAGCTATCTTTGTGGTGCTCGCCTCTCCGCCAGCTATTTGTTTGCCCATCTCCTCATAAATGCGATTCTGCACAGAAATCGGCTGCTTGTCAAGCAGAGAGAAAAAACGCTTACGCTTGACCTTAGAAGCTGAACTGACGTAGGCCGTATGAAATAGCCAAAGCAGAGAAACAACATCCCCTTCCTCCGCACACAGCGTGGCAACTCTTCTCGGAATAGGTATCTCATTACTTGACGGGGAAAATTCGGCGGTGACCGTCATCAATTGCTCCCACCGTGAATCTTGTGCAAGTTCATCTATCCATGACCACATGAGGATGTCTCCGGAGACTCCCTGTACCCCAAGATATTTGACAAATTTGTCAGCGTAGTGGTCTATAGAAAACGGAAGATTTCCCTCCTTACCCACAGTAGAGACCTCTTCGTTACAAAGAAATGCCCGGACCGCATCGCAGCTAGACGAAATTATATCCCTATATGTCCCCGGAGTTGTCGCATCACGAAGCATCTCAATGAGAAGATTTACTTTCTGATCGTTGCTAGCACCTTCTAAGGCAGACGAGCTGAAGAGCTCATTCCCCATGGCATCGTGCTGGCCAACAGTAGTCACAATCTCAATGCGAGAAGGGTCTTCATTGATTCGATATGCAGCCATCTCCGGCCCTACGCCGGCCGCTACAGCAAAAAGCTTTGCGGGATTAGGAAGGATACGTTTAGCTTTAGATTCGTCATCAGGCCAGATTATCCGATAGGTACGCTTACAATCCTCGTCGCCCTCGAATCTTGTCCTAAAAGTCTGATAAATGTTCAGTCTCATGCTCTGTTTTGACTTGAACTTTCTTGTCTTCTCGCCGTTGAAAGCCCATGCCCTGTCCTGAAACTCACTCACGGGGATGTATCCGCTATCCGCATCCCAGTCATTACGTTCTTTCATTTTCTCAGCAATAAGAGCGATTACGCGAAGATAGAATAATCCTCCGTCCCTCTCGAATAGAAGCCTCACGCCAGATTCAGTGTGTTCAATGACTCTGTTGGGCATATCTATTGTTAGACTCATTTTTTAATCCTTCCATAGTTTACTCATTAGCGACTTATTTTTGACTTCTCACAGCGACTAATTCCAAACACGTGTAAATTATACCTGAGAAACGCAATAAAAACAGCAGAACAATAGAACGATCTCGAATAGTCAACAACTCAATTATAGGAGAAAAAAAATGATCAGAAGAAACGAACCATTCGAAGAAACAAACAGCAACCAGAATCCACAAGCAAACCGCGATTTCACCAAGATACTGAGGGCAGCAAGGCCTTTCTGGGATGTTTTCCTGGAAGACAAAGAGACGCACACTGCCCGCGGGCTATTGGCGGCAAGGAATGGCAGGGCCTACACAGCGGACTTATCATTCAATGACAGGAGAAGTCGGGTTCGACTTATCATCACGCTTCATACCAAAGATACTTTGAGTTCTTCACAGGTCCGTTCACTCCTGCGGCTTCAAGGACGGACAGATGGATTGAGTTCTATTGTCATCGACGAAGAAAACCGTGCTCTGCAGATAAGGTCGCATGCAGTGTTACCAAATTCAGACGCAGCGAAAAAGGTCGTGTCCGAGGTTGTCGAGGATACACTTGCAGTTCTTGATGACGACATCCTCACAGATCTCACAAGCTAACTGAATCACTCATCAATTATTTTTAAGGAGACAGAATTATGAACCAAAACAAAGCAACCAAACAGCGATATGAAGTCACTATCTATGATGGACAGGACGTCACTACCAGGCCCATGACACGTGAGCAAGTCATGGAAATCAACCCTCAATCCTTTGGCTATTTCTTTTCAACAGTCTTTGGTATTTGGGCATTTAGGACTGCTAACGACGAATGGATTGAGCATGAAGCCGCAGACTGGCCAGGCATCGGGGACACATGCATCAGAATCATCCAGGCAGTACAATTCAATCCGGGAGAATTTCTGACACCAACAGAGATCGCTGAACTGACTGGGTACGCCACCCTACGAAACAAGAATGCGCTTTCAGCCCGTCTTAAAGCGATTCGTGAGGCTCATAAGGAAAGCTACAAAGCTCCCAACTTCTTTTCCAGCCGCAGAGATGGGGGATTTGCAATCGCATGGAATGCTGAAAAGACATGGGCTTGGATTGAAAGAGTAAGACCCGCCTCCCGAGCGATGGCTTTATCACAGTAGTGAAAGCAAAAGTCAATACCCTTATTAGAAGGAGACCAAAAGATGAACCAGTTAGAACAAAACAGAATCGCCGAGTTCTTTATTCACAACCAAAGCATCGATGTAACTAAAAAACTGGAAAGTGTTCTTACAGAGGACCTTAAAGAAAAGGGGAAAGAGATCCCTGGTTCGGCAGTTCACTACATACACAACATTGCTTTATTCTATGCACTGCTACGAATCAACTGTTTGTTCCAGGCCAAGAGCCGTTCTGAAGCAGCATCCCGAGAATACCTGGAACACGCGGAAAAACTCAAGCCCCAATTCTTTGACATCGTTGATTCTCTCAAAGACTTCGAGCCGACAAGCAAGAAAAACGAAAACAAGAATCCAACAGACGAGTAGGCAGTCATCTCATGAACCGCCTGACAGCCAAAAGCAGAAAGGAGCAATCTATCATGCCAAAATGGGCAGAAATAGTAAAATCCTTCCCTCAGATTCGAAGGGAACATCCGTACAACGTCCGCGTCGTCGAAATCAGAAAGAACACCGAAACCAAAACTATGGAGTTGACTCTGGAGTTCCTGGGACCCGACCAGCTCGGGCGTCGAATCACCGCGCATTTGAGTTTACCAATACGACCAAACGGCCTCACAGCGGATTATTTCCGCTCATGTCGTGTAGAAGTAAAGCCTCGTGCCAGGATATCACCTCGCAACACAATCGGCAGTGAGATTGTCGTCCGATTTGAAGAAGCTGCCGGCAGCGATTGGCAGCCAATACATTTTGAACCCATTTCAAAAGGAGAAGAAAATGAGCCCGTTCAACCTCAACCTGAAACCGCAGAACATCGCTCAGACGTTTTCACAGTTCGTTAGAGCAATCGTATGGATCCTGCTGTGGGCCACAATAGCATTGGCATCTTTGGCCGCCACCTATGTTGCAGTCCGTGGCATCTGGGTCGCAGTCAAACTTGCAATGAAGGCCATTGGTATATAAGGAGGACATAAAAATGGCAAAGCAAGCTTTTCCCAATCAAAATACTATAACTACAATCACTGATGTACATGACAACGTAATCCTGGAAGTTAGGCAGGAGGAATATTTGGTAACGGAAAGTGATGGCTCAATCAGCAGCTATACGCATTATAGGAATATCACA
>Ga0114918_10006039_pt1 | contig 10290 bp, 10 predicted proteins | sample LantaG_FD_87015 | JGI IMG/M metagenome (GOLD analysis project Ga0114918, IMG submission 87015) | Deep subsurface microbial communities from Baltic Sea to uncover new lineages of life (NeLLi) - Landsort_02402 metaG | ecosystem: Environmental > Aquatic > Marine > Oceanic > Sediment | place...
ACAACGTCTCCCGGGAGTATGGCTGGAAAAGGAAAGCCCATATTCGCCAATACACCAGTGCTGATTTTAATTGCACCCCACCCCAAAGCTACTCCTATAGCGCCCCCGCAGAGGCTTAGCACAGCAGCTTCAGTAAGGAACTGGGTTAAAATATCACGACGTTTGGCTCCCACTGCTTTTCGAAGTCCAATTTCCCTGGTACGTTCGGTTACGGAAACCAGCATGATGTTCATAATGCCAATGCCACCAACAAGCAATGATATGCCAGCTATAGCGCCCATAATAAGCTCCCCTATTGCATATAATTGATCGGCAGTACGTGCCACATCGCCCATGCTGATTATGGTGAAATCATCTTCCTCGTCCGGCCTGATATGATGGCGCTGTCGAAGTATCTCACCAATTTCCCATTGTGCTGAGCCCATAGCATCCCTGTCTTTTGCTTGAATGGTGATGGCTTGAATAATATGGCCCGCGCTGCCTGCGCGTTCAGATGATAAGATTGCCTGCGCCGTAGTCAAGGGAACCATTGCTGCCTGGTCTTCCGTGCCAAAAGCCTCTCCCTTGCTTTGAAGAACACCAACCACTTTAAACTGACGCCCGTTAATCCTCACGTTCTGGTCCACTGGTGACATCTGCCCAAAAAGGGTTTCAGCCAACTCATTTCCCAGAACAACCACTCTGGCTCTTCCTTTGTAATCTTGCTCAGTGATAAAGCTGCCCTGTTCCATCTCAAAGTTGCGCACATCCAGATAATTAACTGTTACACCGAGAGTCAGACAGCCAACATTCTCTCCGCCAGCTATTACCTCAGTCGTGCTTTGCGATACTGGAGCTGTCATCGCTACAGAAGGAGCATTATCAGCAATGGCTTGAGCATCTTCCATAGTTAACGTCGTTGAGGAAGCGAATGGTCCTGCAACTCCTTGCCCACTGCCTGGCGTGCCGGGGGTAACGAATATAATATTGGATCCCAGCGATTCGAAAGATTCCCTCACCATAGCCTGTTCTGACCTTACCAGAGACACCATAGAAATAACCGCAGCTACGCCAATCAAAACGCCCAACATGGTTAGAATTGACCTCATTTTGTGGCTGTATATGGTGCGTAAAGCAGTAGTGAAGCAATCCCACAGTTTCATTCTACCGCCTCAATTCGACCATCACGAATACGGATAGTGCGCTGTGTGTAGGCAGCAATATCTGATTCATGCGTGACCAAAACAATAGTCATTCCTTGCTTATTGAGTTGCTTAAACAGGAGCATAATTCCCTTGCTTGTCTGGGTATCGAGATTGCCCGTGGGCTCATCAGCCAAAATAAGAGCGGGGTCATTTATCAATGCCCTGGCAATAGCCACTCTTTGTTGTTCTCCTCCTGCCAATTCACTTGGCTTATGTTTAGCTCGCTGAGCCAACCCAACGGATTCTAAAGCCTGTAAAGCTTTTTGCCGGCGGTTGCCACTTCCACTATAAATAAGCGGCAACTCCACGTTAGCCAGAGCTGTATCTCCGGACAACAGGTTAAAGCTCTGGAAGACAAAGCCTATCTTTTTATTTCTTATCTCAGCTAACTTATTGTCATTGAGTTTACCCACTTGCATTCCATCCAATCGATATTGCCCTGATGTGGGTTTATCAAGACAGCCGATGACATTCATTAATGTGGATTTACCCGAGCCCGAGGGCCCCATAATAGACACCATCTCCCCATCCTCAATCCGGCAGTTTATCTCCCGCAGAGCGGGGATTTCTGTTCGACCTGCTCTATACACCTTTGTGATATTCTCAAGTTCAATCATTATTAGCCACCAAACATTCTAAAGGGCAATTGTGATTCGGGAAATACTACTATTTCCCCCTCCTCCAGGCCAGACAAAACCTCAGATTTTATACCATCGCTTGACCCTAAACTAATCTCTCTTTGTTCAATTTGCCCATCTACGACAACTTCCACCGACGGCTTATCCCATGTACCTCGAATAGCCCGATTGGATAGCAACAGCACATTATCATAACGCTCAATGATAATTTCCGCGGTGCCGCTCATGCCATCTCTAAGTTCTTCATCAGGATTTTCCATGCTTATGATAGTTTTGTAAGATACTACTCCAGATTGAACAGTGCCTGCCAGGGACATAAAAGTCACCTTGCCTTTTACATCTTTATCAGGCAAAGCATCCAGAGTAATGATTGCTTCTTGTCCCAACTCCACACTGGAGACGTCTATTTCATCGATAGCTCCATTCATCTCTATATTCGTGGGGTCAACCACAGAAAGCACCTGTGCCGCTGCCGAAATACGCTCACCCATTTCCATATCAATGTCAATTACTACACCATCAAAAGGGGCAATAATTATTGCCTTGCTTAACTCTTCCTCAGCTAGATACAGGGTTATTCTGGCCTGGTCCGTTTCCATCTCTATCAGCTTAATCGAAAAAGGCAATGACCACCTCCTGGCTGCTGATTTCTCTTGAGCTTTATGTAAACTTGCCTCAATCTGCTCCAGCACAGCCTGCATCTCCTCGAATTTCCCTTCACTTAGAAGGTTCTGTACCTCTTCCAGATTATCCTGGGCCAATTCCAGTGCCAACCACACTCCAGGCAGGTCAGTAAGATAAGTGCTCACATACCTGGGATAAACTGTTTGCATGAGTTTGTACTCAGCCATCTCATATTGAGCCTGCGCCATTTTTACATTTAACTCCAGGGAACGGGTATCCATCCTGGCCAATGTCTGACCCTCTACTACATTATCTCCTTCCTTCACCAGTATTTCCGCCACCACATCAGAGACGCCAAAGGATAAATCCACCCTGTGTGGCATCTCCAGGTTGCCGCTAACAGAAACGCTCGTTATTAGATCGCCCCGAACAACCTCAGTAGTCTCCTGGATTTTGTCATTTGAACCGGCACAGCTAGCACAAGTTGCAGCTATCAAGAAGATTGCTGTCACCAAAGTTAACCATTTTCTCATTTTTAATCAGCCTCCATTTCAGCAAAGAAATAAATACTTGCTCTCGCTAAAGCTATCGACTTCAATTGCCTTCGTTTTCTATATCTGCAGCCTTATTTTCCCTCAACAGCCTGGAAAACTCATCCAGATGATGGCTCATAGTATTAAGTAATTCTTCCACGTCCTCGGTTTTAACAAGGACAAGTCCCCTGCCATGAAACTGGCCGAAAGCTAAGAGCTTAGTGCCCATATTTATGCCTAAATCTTTTCGGGCTTCTGACGGAATCACCATCTGCCCACGGGGGCCAACTACAGTAGAGCCAAAACACTTGCCCACCACATGTTTGTTTTCTTGTTTCATCCATCCTCCAGAGATATTTTTGGGTGCGAATTATATGATTTTTCTTATTTGTTTGTCAAATAGAAACAAAAAGACAAGCAACAACGTAGTTGCGGAGACCAATTACCTGTTTCAATGAGGCTTATGCCACCAGATGCACTTTGCTTCTCCTGAAAGCTACAAATATGCCGGATAGTATTAGAATACTTCCCCCGATTTGAGTGAATGCAGGCGATTCGTTCAATATCACAAAAGCTAACGCTGTCGCTCCCACTGGTTCACCCAGTACAGCTATAGCGACCATAGTAGCCGGGACAAAGCCCAATGCCCAGTTAATAGATAAATGCCCCAGAGTTTGAGGCACCAGCGCCAGGAGAGCAAACATCACGTATGTAGTCGCAGAATAGCCAAAAAGGCGGTAGTTTAAAGTAAATACAGCGAGCAACAAGAATAAAGCTGCTGAGCTATAAACCAGGCATGAGTAGCTCAGCAGGCCAGTGTTTTGACGGAGCCTGCGTCCAATGAGCAAATAGCCAACAACGCTCAGAGTGCCGAGAAAAGCCAGCACATCTCCCAGAAATAGCTTCGACCCAATCCTCCAATCACCATAGCCAATAACTACAGCGCCAACCATGCTTATTACCATGCCCAGAATGGCACGCCTGCTTAGTTTCTCGTGGAAGAGGAAATGCGAGGCTATGGCAACAAAGATTGGGCTGGTGGTAACCAGAACTACCGAACTCGCCACCGTAGTATAGCTCAGTGAGGTTATCCACAGAACGAAGTGTAAGGCTAAGAAAGCCCCCGAGAGCAACGTCATGGCAAGATTGTTTTTAATCAGGCGACGCAATTCAGTTCTGGAGCGTATCCACGCAACAGGGCCAATAAGCAAGGCAGCAAGAGAGAGCCGATAAGCAGCGATAACCAGAGGGGGAGCATCCGCCAGGCGGATGAAGATAGCGGCAAAGGAAACAGAGACTACACCAAGCGTCAAAATCAGATAGTTCCTTGTCATAATTGTTCTTATCCTGGGCAATTAGCCTGCTGACCGAATCTCTTGCCAGACTAATTCACTCACCCATAAGCTGGAGCAATATTTTACGTGACCTCGGGCGATTATCGAAATCGACAAAAATTATTTGCTGCCACGTGCCCAGAGTTAACTTTTTATCCACCACGGGTATAGTCAATGAAGTCCCGAGCATAGACGCACGTACATGAGAATGACCATTTCCATCTCCCCATGCTTTATTGTGTTCATAAGACATAGCTCGAGGCACTACCCTGTTCCACATATCTCCAAAATCCTTGACGAGTCCCGGCTCATATTCAATAGTCGTTATACCTGCGGTCGAGCCGCATATAAACAGGGTGACTATCCCATCGCTCACTCCTGACTTTTCCACTTCCCTCACCACCTGGGGTGTTATGTCAATAATATCGCAATTCCCCTTTGTCTGAAATGTAATTTCTTTAGCTGTTATGGTCATATTTTTACTCCCTCCCACACGATATCGTCCAATTCAAATACTGGCCCATCATGGCATACTTTCTTTAACCCCTTCCTTGTGTTTATGCTGCATCCATAGCAAGCTCCCACACCACAACCCATTCTTACTTCCAGGGAAACCTGGCATTTTTTCAGTTTGTATCCTTCGTCAGCTTTAGCCTGAGTAAAGTTTCCTGGCAACACTATCTCTCCCGAAGCACATGGCGCAGGAGATTCAAACTGGCAAGCCATTTTTGCCATCCCTTCATACATACCAGATGGCCCGCAAGCGTATAACTGGTCGGCCCATTCCAGAAAATCAGCTAAAACATCGGTTACCAGGCCCTTCCTGTTGCCTCCGCTGCCATCCTCCGTAACAGTGACAACTTGAACTTCGGCTGGCAATGACGATAAGGGATAAAGTTCCCTGTCCGTGCTTGCCCCATAAATTAGCCTTATCGAGTGCTGCGATGAAGCATGCTGCGCTAAAAACACAAGTGGCGTAATGCCAATGCCGCCAGCCAGCAGCAATAAATTCCCCGAAGTCGTTTCGACCTTGAATCCATTGCCCATAGGACCAAGAATATCCAGCCTGTCACCCTTGCGGCGCTGTGATAGCCACAAGGTACCATTGCCCACCACCCTGAACAGAAGAGCAACCTGTCCCGCATTTACATGGTGTATGCTAAAAGGACGTCGCAATGTTAGATCTCCACAACGCAAGGTAACAAATTGCCCCGGCTGAGCTGTGGCAGCTATATGAGCTGCTTCAAGCCACATAAGGTTCACACGCGGCAGGATTTCCACATTAGAGCTTACGGTGCACATGAACTCTTTCATAACAAATCACGCCCCCCCCACTTCAATACTGCCTGTCTGGAGTCGCTGAATCCAATGAACTCAGAAAACCCAACGACCATTCTCAATTATATCATCTTGAGCAGCAATCGGGAGGGTATAAAACCCTCCCCTACGATACAATACAAACGGATAGTAATGTAGTGGTGGGGTTTATCCCCGCCATGGGGTGGTGATGTTTGGCGATAAGGATATCGCCTTCAATGTCCCCAAAGCTTTCTCCACATTCCCTGTTCTTCGTTCTAATTTCCCCAAATTAGCTTCCCCTCCTTTAACACTGCCTGAGTAAAACTTTTGGGTGCTCGGGACAGGTCAACCACATCTACCTTATAGGGTATATTAGAAAACTCTATTTTTTCCCGCATCAAAGCAAGTTTGCCCTGTTTTACCTCTCTTCCTGGAAGTATCGCCACATCCATATCGGAAGTTTCCAAATAATCCTCCCTTACCCTCGAGCCGAACAAAATAACTTTAACATCATCATCCTTAAACACATCTCTTACAATGCTCTTAAGCATGTGCACAGAATTGTTATACATAGCACTTTTCGGTTTCATGGTTTAATACCTGATTTTTATATTATATCATCTTGAGAAGCAATTGGGAGGGTTTTATGCCCTCCCCTACGTTTACATTGCCGTTATCGTGAACCAAAGTAGTGGCGGGGTTTATCCCCGCCATGGGGTGCTGTGGTGGCTGGCAGCCATGATTATCCGCCCATCAACTATGGTTACCATTACTTTACCCTTAAGCTTATAACCATCGAGAGGGGTATTCTTACCTTTAGAGACAAATTGTTCGCTATCCACCACCCACTCTCGCACAGGGTCGAATATGGTGATATTAGCCGTAGAGCCCGCTTTCAATGTACCCAATTCATCATCCCTTCCAATAATCTTTGCCGGTTCACAGGTTAACTTAGAAATCAGAGTGGTTAAAGCGATTTCCCCTTTATGCACCAGGCCCATGAGACATCCGAGAGCAGTTTCAAAGCCGCTAATGCCGAAGGCAGCCATCTCTATGGGGCAGTTTTTCTCTGCGGCAGTATGAGGAGCATGGTCGGTAGCAATAGCATCGATTACCCCGTCTTTAAGCCCCTTGAGCAAGCATCTTATATCATCTTCAGTGCATAACGGAGGCTTCATCTTAGCATTGGCACTGACCATTTCCTCAGTTAATGTGAGATGATGTGGCGTGACCTCAGCGGTAACCGAAACTCCTCTTTCCCTGGCACGGCGAATAAGCTCCACAGAGCCACAGGTGCTTACATGGGCAATATGAATTCTAGCCCCGGTTAGCTTTGCCAGGGCCAGGTCACACGCTACTATTATTTCCTCGCTGGCTGCTGGAATTCCCTTCAATTTCAGCCTGGCAGATACCTTACCTTCATTTATAACTCCTCCCCTGCTAAGCTCCTTATCTTCGTAGTGCTCAATGATTGGCAATCCAAGCTCACGGCTACGCTCCATGGCACAGCGCATAACCTGCGAATTGGGCACAGAGTCGCCATCATCGCTAAAGCCAACCACTCCCGCATCGGCCAGTTCAGCCATGGGTGAAACTTCCTTTCCTTTCCTTCCCCTGGTTATACAGCCTATGGGAAGAACATGAACAAAAGCGTCGCTGCTGGCTTTTGCCTTCACCCACTCCACAGTAGCCCCTGTATCCAGTGGCGGATTCGTGTTTGGCATGCAGCATACAGTGGTGAAGCCACCCACAGCAGCCGCTTCCGTTCCTGTGGCAATAGTTTCCTTGTCTTCAAAGCCCGGCTCCCGTAGATGACAATGCAGGTCTATAAATCCCGGACAAACAATAAGCCCCGTGGCATCGATGCTCTTTGCCTGGCTCAACACGTCCGAGGGTAAAGAATTCAGGACAATAGTATGGCCCGCCTGTACAATCTTGCCCTCGGCAACAAGCAAGTCGCCAATCCCATCCATGCCACGGCTGGGGTCAATTACACGACCACCGTGGATAAATAAAGTAACAGCTTTGCTGTTTCGCCCCATTCGCAATAAGCCTTTGTCCTTCATCTCATCCCCCATAAATCCCGGCGCTATGCACGGGTTCAAAAGTCAGTATTCTCAGGCACAGTTTCCCCAGTAACAAAACTGCTGGGTTGGAATCCTCGTGACTGAGCTTCCTCCTCAGAATCGAAAATAACCAGTTTTTCTGGATGGATTCTTCGAATCCAGCTACTGGTAGCACTATGATATTTCTTGGTCTCCGTTTTCCCTTCATGCCAATCTGCGCTGGCAATATATTCCGGATAAAGTTCATGCTCACAAAAGAAACAATTCAATGTCAAAGGTTTAAGGTTCACTATTCTGAACGCAGGCTTTATATACCCGATTTCGCTCTCCTGGTTTGTTATACACTTCGGATTGCTGCATTTGAGACCAGAATCCCTCCTGTAAACTGGATAATCCTCCTGGCGAACAGAGGAATAATCATCCACATCGGGAACTGTAATCTCCTTAGCTCCCAACAACAGCGCCAGCAATGCCATTCTGACAGGCACTCCACGAGCAGCTTGCTTGAAGTACATGCTCCTGGGGTCTCCATCCACTTCGTAAGCCAGTTCATCAATGCGAGGCAAGGGATGCATAACAATAGTTTGCTTAAATTTCTTCTCTTTGAGAAGCTCTTTATCCACTACAACATGGCCATTCTTCGCTCCCTGTACTTCTGTCTTCATCTGTCTTTCCTTCTGAACCCTGGTAACATAAAGAGCGTCGACATCCTTTTCCAGTTCCACTTGCATGCTGACGTCAGGTATCATAGCCAGCTGGTGCGGACTGCTTGGCGTCACATACACAGCATCTATGGGAAATAAGCCTTTCTCGCTAACAGTGCCCAGCGCTTCATATCTCCTCAGTGTACCCTTATACCTGGTAGTTAATTTCCTCAGCACATACTCCGGCATCTCCAGCCCTGGATAGGGATGAAAAAGAATGGTGGCGCCAAACCTGGCCAGTGCGTAGCTCAATGAATGTATAGTTCGCCCATATTTCAAATCCCCCGACAATGCAATCCTTAAGCCTTTAATTGTTTGTCTCTCTTTTTTAATAGTATAGAGGTCACACAAAGTCTGAGTGGGATGCTCATGGCCACCGTCGCCAGCATTTATCACCGGCACGCCGGCATACTCAGCCACTACCCCGGCTGCCCCTTCCCAGGGATGTCTGATAACGATTACATCAGCATAACTTCCCGCTACTCTCGCCATATCAGCCACACTTTCACCCTTGGCCAGGGACGTAGCGCCTATATCAACTGCACTTATTACACGTCCGCCCAACCTGTTCATGGCAGTTTCGAAGGACAAGCGTGTCCTGGTACTGGGTTCAAAGAACAGGCTGGCCATGATTTTTCCCTGGCATAGAGCAGCCTGCTGGCTCATCGAATCCGACATCTCATCTGCCAGGGAAAACAGCCCCTCGATTTCCCCATTGGACAGGTCATCTATAGTCACCATACTTCTACCTGCCATGTTCATTAATAGTTCCCTCCTTTTGATTCATTTTTGCGAAACTGGTATTCGGGTCCCTCTTCTCTGGTGAATTCACAATTAACACCTTGTCCATGCCATCGCTTTCCTGCAACCGAACTTTTATCTGCTCTCTCCTGGAGCTTGGTACATTCTTACCCACATAATCAGCTCGAATGGGCAGTTCCCTGTGGCCACGGTCAACAAGCACGGCTAGCTGGATAGATTTGGGCCGTCCCAGGTCTATAAGGGCATCCATAGCCGCGCGGATACTTCGCCCAGTATACAGCACGTCATCAATCAGTATTACACGCTTACCGGCAATGTCGGTGGGAATATCGGTGTTTTGTACCTGCGTTCCAGGTTCCACAGAGGAAACATCGTCGCGATACAGGGCAAAATCCAGGGCGCCAACGGGGATAGAAACCGGTTCCAAATCCTGAATAATAGCAGCCAACCTGTGGGCTAAAGGCACCCCTCGTGTTCGCATCCCCACCAGCACGATATCGTCGGCACCCCTGTTTCTTTCCAGTATTTCATGGGCGATACGCGCCAGCGCCCTGCCCACATCAGCGGAGGTCATGAGGATTTTTTCAGGCATAAAAAAACCTCCCGCCGTTACACTGGCAAGAGGTTCCAAACGAATCTTCTATTCTTAATATACTATGCCGTAGCATCTTTTCCCCTTACCAGCCTCGCTGAGCTAGTTTAAAGGTTTCATTAATTCTAGCACCACCTCAGCATTAAGGCAAATTTGCTTTGCACTAACAACAACCATTCGCCAAACACCACACCACCCATGGCGGGGATAAACCCCGCCACTACTTTACATGGTTTACGATAGCGACAACGTAATTTGATCATCCGTTTGTAGGGGAGGGTTTTATACCCTCCCGCGATAGCCTTATCGCCAAACACCTCACCACCCCATGGCGGGGATAAACCCCGCCACTACTTTACTATCCGTTTGTATTATGTTATAGGGAGGGTTTTATGCCCTCCCTATAACTGGTTCACGATAACGCCAACGTAATATGGTTACCCATTTGCAATGTAATTGTAGGGGAGGGTTTTACACCCTCCCGCTAACATTAGTTCGCAAACAATAACAAAGAAAAGAGGGAAGGCGAGAAGCCTTCCCTCTTTTAATAAGCC
>Ga0114918_10006040_pt1 | contig 10290 bp, 19 predicted proteins | sample LantaG_FD_87015 | JGI IMG/M metagenome (GOLD analysis project Ga0114918, IMG submission 87015) | Deep subsurface microbial communities from Baltic Sea to uncover new lineages of life (NeLLi) - Landsort_02402 metaG | ecosystem: Environmental > Aquatic > Marine > Oceanic > Sediment | place...
AATAGTATTTTTCATTCTGATTCTGATGGTGTAGTTAAAGGTATCATTATCAGCGTCAGTCACCGCATTCCAATTAAAATAAATATCATTACTTGTTGCTGAATCAAAGGCGTAAGTGACATCACATGGTGAATATATTATTGGTGTATCAGGTGGTCGATTTGCAATATCATATGTGTCAGTAACTAATGCAGATGAATTTGATGATTCATCGCTTTGATACTCTACATAATAATTAAATGCATCAGTTTCCAATAATTGATGCAAATGCACATCATAAATGTTTGAATTTCTGACAAATGAATTATAGTTTCCAGTCATAAATTCATCAGAGTTATATGATGCATTCGTGAAATAGCCAATTGTCCAACCTTTTGCAGATGATGTTGCTGTTGATACAAATACAAAACTTGATACAGGTGTTCTTGTGATGGTTGGATGAATACCGAATACATAATGTCGAAGTGTTCCATGATAATGTGTTGGCAATCCTTCAGGGAGAACTGAGGTTATTAATTCACAATTGTCAGAATGTGTAGGGTTGCCTGATTGTGTGTATGTTTCATTACAATAAAAGATTGTCAAAGGATTATTTGTTGTTAGATTAGTAAATCCGCCTTCAAGTGCTAAAAATAAATCCGCACTCATATCTGTTGTCATGTTGGTGATTTCCCAAAGCAAGTAATTATTAAGATACAAACTTTTTTGTGTTTTCACCGCACCTTCCATGATTTGTGCATCAAATGGATAATATGCAGGAAATAAATGTGTATCATCAAGGTCAATCTCATAAAATGTTTCAGATATTTTAGTCATTGAATCATTATCACGATATGATGAAGGTTCTGTGCATACTCTGTCCTCAAAGACCGCACAACCATTATTAAGTGAGGTGTTGATGTAGTGAATAATATTTGCACTACCATTTGTGAGTGGTGTTTCATTTCCTGTCACACTTATGGTAGCGTTAAAAGTTATTTCGGAAATTGCTTGTGTATTAATATCACTACTTTGTGAAGTATTTATTATTGAGATAATTGGTTCATCTGATTCTTCTGTTGCTCTAAATTGCACTATATAATCATTGTTATATCCTGTTAAGTAAATATCTAAAAATCCATCATGTAATAAACTTGATACTCCGTTCCAAGTGGCTGAATAACCGATAGCCATACTACTATCTAGCACTATTGTCGAAACATCGTTATCGGTAATATTGTAAAGATATAAAGTATTTGCTTGATTTGAAACCTCTAAAAATTGAGTATCACTAATAAATGCAAAACCACCTATATTAAACCCAATATCACTTGACACGCTGTCATAAACAGCAGTAGAAATATTATAAGGACTTGTTAAGTTATATCTGACAATGGCATCGAGTAATGAACCACCGACATATAATATATTGCCATTATCCGCAAAATCAAATCCATATGGTGCTGTTTCTTGTGATGTTGTAGCAAAACTTCCTACAGCGTCAGAATTTACTCCTGCAAGAACGTAAGGCGTTGTTAAAGCAAATTGTAATATAGTATCTGTTGGCGGGTTCATTACATAAACATAGTTTCCATCATCCCCCCATTTTATGCCCCATAAATCAAGAGTTGCAGGGTTTAAGACATATTGGGTTACACTTCCACTTGTTGTTGCACTTATATTATAGGCTGTTGTGATTGTTTGTCGTCTTATGTTTTGGTTGTTCCCATCAACTTGAAAAAGGTAATTTCCATCGGGACTTAAAATTGTATCACTTGGTTGTGTCCAAGAAATAGCACCATCTTCTGCCACATCATAAAAACTAAAATCTGTTATATCATACGCATACGCACTACCCATTATTAAGATAATAAAGAGCATTATTGGGATTATTATTTTTTTCATTTTAGTCAGCCGTAAAGAATGATACTAAGACAAGCACTAATAATATTGCAGGAAGTCCGAACATAATTATTGAAATCCAATAGGGTATGTTTGTCACACTCACTCTTAAATCTTTTATGAGAGATACGCCACTTCCTTGCGAAACGGATTCAAGTTCTGTTTCGTTATCATAAGTAACACCATTTAATGTATATTCTGAATCAATGGAAAAGTCTTGCAATGCCTGTCCATACCATGTCATGCCAATAGTAATGAAAATAAAATAAAGTGCTAATATGACAAGCAAAGCAGGTCTATTGTAATCCATTTATATTCGCCTCACTAAAAACAAACTCGAAAGCAATGCACCAAAGACCACCATTAACACCACAAATAAAGTGCTAATGAATCCAATGAGTGCAAAGAAAATCAAGGTTGCTACCCCCAAGACACCTGCAAATACAACACCGACAGCAATCAAATCAGTAATAAACCCAAATGCAAGTGATATACCAACAATAAGAACGAATGAAATTATGACAATTAAAAATTTCCATAAAGGTGAAATGTCAGCACCAAAATCATCAAGTTCTTGTGTTCCTGTTGGATTGTTGCTGTCTATTGCATTGACATCAATGATGGTATCTTTATAATCCATGTAAAAAGGCATATCATTGTAGGTGTGATATATCCGAACAACATTTGCACCTGTGCTTCCTGCTGAACAATAATGCATATATCTGTCCTCATTATTTATGACAAAACCTTTTTTATCAGGCATCTTGACTAATTGCAATTGATAAAAAGTCATGTTTTCATCAGGCACAAGTTTCATTTCATCAAAAAATATTGGTGATGGTCGGTCTTGCAATTCCTTTGCACTTCCATAATAAAGTGTGTCAGAGGTATAAACTCTTGCAACATCATATGAACAGGCATAAAATAAAGTATCACTTGATACATCGCAACTTGTCATGATTCCTGCAATATCCTCAACACCTGATGGATGGAGTTGGTCGATAACCAATTCACCATTTTCATAAATACGAAGGTATGTTGTATTTATCCAATAAGTAATGTTTAGGAGATAATCAGTTGTATCTTTTAGCACATAAAAAGTGGTATTAGTTTCATCATCACCATTTGCATCAATAGGATTAAATAAGAATTTAACACCAATATTATCATCAATAGCATCAAAGGTGAATGTTTTTGTGGTGTTCCTACTTGTTTGCACAAGATTTCGAAGTAGTAAATCTTCTTTATAGTCACAATCAACTGCAACATATGTTGGTGTATCTGAACTTACATCAGGTAAGGTGACACGAAAAAATGTTCCAACAATACTATACGATGTAGAAACATCATATTGTCTTGAAAGATATTTTGCTTGAAAGTATGGTAGATTATTAGGAACTAATGGTGTGTAGGCACTTGCCAAATCAATGAGTGATAAATATCCTTGCACAGCATTTATGTTTGATACAGGTGTATAAACAAGTTCTTCTGAATCATTATCTTTTATATCAATATACCATGTTGGTGGAATGATTGATGCGGTGAAGTCGGAATAATTATATGCCTGACAACTTGCACCTAAGACATCAACAGAGCATGTAGAACCAAGAGTGCAAGTGGTTGGGGAACTCCATTCAAGGCAAGTATCAGCATCATAATCTCGACCACAGGTTCTATAAGTAAAATCAGAATTGCACCATGTTTCGCCTTCAATCAAACATTCATTTGTGCAGTCAGCGTCAGGCAAACAAGCACCTGTGATATAAGTATCACCACCTATAAGTTCAGCAGTATTAACACAGCCACCTGAACAGAATGTTCTTTCTGTGATTGATGTGCATGATGGGTTGGTGAATGAATAAATGAAATTTGTATCTGTGCAAAGCGTGTCAGCATCAACACAATATGTTGCTGAATAAAATGTATCACCATCTTTTGTGAAATCAGAGGTATATGGATTATCAATGGTATAAACTTCTAAGACTCGATTAAAAATTGAATTTGTGGAGAAGGCAACCTTGTCACCAACTCTTGATGCTTTTTGTAATGCTGATGCAGTTTTATTTACTGCTGTTGAGGTATTATATAAAGAACCATCTGTATAAAATTCATTAACACCATCACCTGTTGTGTCTTTAACGAGTAAGGTGTAGTCACTTGAATAAGTCAAACCAATTCTATTTGCGACATCAGGATATGATGGTTCAAGTCTTGATGAACTGGTGAATCCTGCATTGTAAATATCAATAGAACCATTTGTTTTGAGCATATAAAATCCACCATTGATAAAATCAATATCAACATATGAACCTATTGCAGATTTTGATATTTGCGTTCCGTTTTGGTAAAATTTACGGATATAGTTTCCGCTTTCGGAAGTAAGAGAATAAATGAATGTGCCATCTGATGCTGAGGCAAGAATATTATAGGCATCATAATTTGATGTATTTACATGAGAAGTTGTTGTTCCTGCATCATTAAAATAAATGATTCTTGAAGGAATTGGTGTCCCTGTTGTTTTCTTTGAAACATGCACAAAGTTATTTGCACCGATTTCACCTGCACCACCAACAGCACACTCACTCACCGCACCTGAACAAGTGGAGAGAAGCGGAAATGTTATTGTTGAATCCCATGTGAGTGCTGATGCAAATGATAAGAGTAGTATAAATATAATAGGCAAGATAATTATTTTTTTCATTTTATTTCACCTTTTTCATTTTACACATGATTATTTCACATATATTTTTGTTTTTGTTTGTTTAGAAAGTTTTTTTGCACTTTGTTGTGCTTTTGATTTATTCTTAAATCTATTTCCTGTTGATTTAAATCCTTTCCCTGTTGCACTTTTGAAAAACGTTCCGTATGTCATTTTGATTTTGATTAAAATAAAATAAAAAATTGGGGTGAATGCATCCATTCACCACAAGGATTCAAATGTCTTTGTTTCCTTCTTTGTATCGTTCTTGCGTGTAGTCAAGGATGGTTTATTTATCCTTGATTAGCGTGTTTGATTACAATGAATAATCCTGCCAGAGGTAGCAAAGAAACCATTAAGTAATAAAACACAACTGCAATTTTTCCTGCCCATGCAAAATCTTCACCTTCGCCACCTGAACCATCATAAGTTACATTGGTTAGGTCATCGGATGATACGAAATCAACAAAGATTGGTGCTAATAGCCAACCTACGATGGATGCGACAATTGTTGCAATGAGAACTCCAATAGTTGCGCCTGTTTTCATCTTTTATTAACACCTATAAAAGAGTTAAAGTATCTTTTATTTAAATATATTTTGATTGCCTATATAAATGAAGTGCCAATTATGGCTAAAAAAGACGCATAAAGACAAAGAGCAAGAACCACACTAAGGGGAAACATACAATGTCAATGATGCCCATCAGGTATTGATTATTGATGAATGTTTCTTTATTCATCAATCCCTTTTCATATTTCCTTATTGCTTTGTAATGCATCCATGCTCTGATACCTTGCATGATAACAAGTGTTAAAAAAGTTACAATTACTTTTGGAGAGGACACAAAACAATGTGCAATTTCTTTTGTTTCTAAAACAACAGGTGTTCCGTTTATGGTTATGTTTGTTAAGTTTATCATTCAATCACATCCACATCACTTAAATGAATCGGTGTTGATTCTTGTGGTGTTCCGTCAAACTCATACTCCCACACTCTTTTGGTATCTTCAAGAGAAATATCTTTAACCACATCCTCTTTTGTATTTGGTTTTTTGTTATATCGCAAACTGCTTTTTGTTTTTGAAAATTTCATGTAAGTCACTTTATCACCTTTTAGTATATCCTCAAACTGCTCTTTTGATGCTCTCGGCACACCTTTTAATCGTATTTTATGTGTTCCATCATTAAAGGTCACACCATACATTTTTGGTTTCACAAACATCACTTCTTTTGCATCATACTCAACCTTCATGCCACCAATCTCCTTTGATGTTGGTAGGTCACTCATGGTGAATAGAGAATCGGTGTCAGTATATAATGCATTACCTTCTACTATAAAATCATACATATAAATTCTTGCCTTCGCAGTAGTATAGCAGGACAGAATCGGTGTGACAAAACTGCTTGTGCATATTTCTGTTTCAATAGTATATCCTACTTCCGAGTGTGGATTAAAAAATACTTTTTCCTCACTTCGCCACATTTCCTCTGCATTTGAATTATGCATTTTCATATCAAAGAAATTAAATTTTGTTTGCTCTCTTTGAAAAAATTTTCCATACAAACTATTAAGACAGATTTTCATCACATACTCTCTTGCATCATTTTTCTTTTTGTATTCCATTCTTTTTGCATACAAATCTTTCACATACTCTCTGAAAGGATACCATGTCTTTTTGTAGTAGAGTGTTTCAATAAGAATAATTTTGCAACCAATTTCCCTTGCTTTTAATATTTCTTCATGCGTATAGTATCCTGAAAATGTGCCTGTTGGAAATAATAATTTATCATCGTGTCGTTTCCACAAGAACGGATATTTTATTCCTTTAGGAACTTCAACTAAACATTTTGAAATACCCATATATTTTAAAACATCTTCTGTTGCGTGTTTGGTATAAACAGCAGATGCAGGAAGTGGATATTTTCCGAGCATTGAAAATGGATATAAGGAATTAGCATCAAAACATTTTATGTTGGAATACTTGCCTCTTGAGAACACCTCAGTTCTTCCACCTGCATATCCTTTGAAAATAAAATCATTCACATCAATTGGTATGTTGTCAGGTTCTTTTAATAAATTAAATCTCAAATATTTTCTTAAATAAATATCAAGTGATGTTGAGGCAATAGTGAGTTTCATACTCCCGCCAAGTTCATTAAATCCATCTTGCAAAAGTTGTGAGAATTTATAGGTTATTTCACAATCTCTTTTATTATAATCTTCAAGTTCTTGTTTTTCCTCTTTGTTTTCAGGTTTTCTTCCCAAGCATTTTGGTGATTCACCTTTTGGTATTCCCAAGATTTTCCCCATGAGTGCAACAGAAAATGGTGCGTAATTAAAAGTATCAATGAATGTTATTTTCTTCCCATGGACATTCTTCCAATTGCAAGAAATGAAATCACTTCCTCTCATAATTATTTTAAATTCAGAATAAAGATTTGTTGCATAAAACAATGCATTAAAATCAAACTGCAAGTTTGTTGCAACAATATATGTGTTTGGTCTATACTGCAATAAATAATGCATCAGGTGTTGTCTTGTGTAGAATGCACGATAACCATTTTCATCCCATATGCCACCCATAAAGAAAAGGTTTTCATCACCATATGTTTCAATATCAACAGCAATAAATTTATATTTTTTCAAATGTTTATTCGTTCTGAAAAATAAAGTTCCTGTTGTCCCTGTCATTTACTATACCTTTTTTCAAAATAGTTCTTCAATATCTTTTCTTGTGAGTAAATTACCATCATACAAATTTAGTAATGTTTGTTTTATTTTATCTGTTTCTTCTTCACTCCACCAACGAATCTTAGTCAAATCTCTACGCAATACTTGAACTTCATAAGTAAAATAATCAGGGTGTAATCCTACTTTACACATTGTATCTGCTATTTCTTCTGTTGTTTTTGGCATTTTCAGTTCTCCTTTACTTTAATTTCATTATGAGTTCTAATTACACTAATAAGTTCACTAAATAATTTCTTTTCATTAACATTATTAAAATCAAATTTTATTGTAAGTATCATTTCTTTACACCTATTCCATTTGGACGACTAAGTTAATCATCTTCTTGCCATTCTCCTCTAACTTCTGCAAGTTCAAAAGTCATATTGCAGTCTTGACAACACCAACCATCATAATTTTCATTAAAAAATAATCTTGTATGTTTGCAGTATTTCATTTGTTCTTCTCCTTCAAATTCTTCAATTTAACAGAGGAATAAGAACCTCCTCTTGATGAAGTATTTATCCATCCAGCTTCTTCTAATTTTTTGAGAAGCTCTTCATTGTGTATTAGAGTGCATCCAGATATTAAATTGCTATCAAGTAAGGATTCAAATAAGTCTTCTTCTAATTCTATACCATCAGGTAACACCACAAAGTATCTTTTTTCAGTTACTTCTTTTGATATAATTGTATATCCTTCTACCATCTTACAATTCTTCCTTCATATTCATACATTTTCTTTATTCTCCTTTACTTTAATTTCACTAAGTTCAAACATATAGCTTGTTTCATCAATAATTCTGAGTTCAGTTTCTTCTATTGGTTTTCCATTAACTAATATCATTTCTTTACACCTATTTCATTTTAACTAGTCTTTAGGACGACTAAGTTAAGTAAACTAATCCGGCTTTTAAACAGCGTTCACATAAAGCAGTTTCGGTTTCTCCAGAATTGTGATTAAAAATAATTAATTTTTTTCGGTGTTTATTGCAATAATCACAAGTGTTATCTGTCCAAGAAGTATTACCTATAATTGTATCAATTTCTTTTTTAGTTACTATGTCCCAATCTATTTTTTTTAATAAATTAGTTGTTTTTTCGTGTGATATATCATTTTTATAAATTCTTAACCAGCTATTTAAAACATCATTAATTTTTTCTTGTTCAGTTATTTCTCTCATTGTTTTTCAGTTCTCCTTTACTTTAATTTCATTAGGACAGTTTAAAGTTCTCTCTTCATGCTCACTATAATCTTTACCGCAATGTAAGCAAGTAGCTTTGAAGCCTTTACCGTTCCATTGATATTTCATTTATTTACCTTTATTTCATCACGTTCATACCACGAAGCACTACAAAGAGAACAAGCTATAATATAGCCCTCTTTCTTTGATATGTATGTTTCTAATTCATTTCTTACAACCATTTTCAGTTCTCCTTGTCATTCATTTCATTAAGAATTTTTTACTCTGTATGTTGGTTTAAAGTTTTTACAAAAACCTAATTCATCCATAACATCAGAATAATAAATATTAGTATCTAAATCCACCAATATAACTTTATAAGGATAAAATCCAAATAATGAAAATCTTTTTTGAATGTTAATTATTTTTAATTTCATTGTTTCTCCTTTATGCCGATGATTTTCCATCTGTATTTATGGTGAGGCGTTAGCCATCTGTATTATAAAAAAAGGGTTGGTGTAGCAATCGAAGAAACCAACAAATGCTATGGTAGATTTGTTTGAAATTGCTACACCAAAAAAATGTTTGGTATCAAATAAAATTATTCTTTTCCATATCCAAAAATAAAGGTATAACATTGTTGCATGACGACAATTGCTTTAGGCAGGTCATCACGATTAAGTGTGTCACTATTTGCCCAATTACCATCTTTATCTTTGTAACTTCTTTGCAGAGTTACTGAGAGGTTTACACCTTTTTCTTCTGTTCCTTTGATTGGAAATTCATTTTTCCAAACGGATGCACTTACATTTCCAAGTCTATATACTTGAATTGGTTTATTTTTTTCTTCACTCATTTTTAATTCTCCCAGGGGATGTTGTCCCATGTTCTTGACTTCCTCTGAGGTAAATCCAAAGGAAATAAGATTCTGATTGTTAATCATATCAAGATATTTTATTTTTCATTCACCATTATCATGATGGCAACAATACTTCCAATGATAAAAAGTATTCGAAGGATGATTGCAGGTGCAAATATACTGCCAATCATAATGAGTAATGGTATGGCAACAGCAATTGATTTTTTTGTTGAAAATTTCATTTAAGCACATCCTCAAGTGCATCATTAAGTTTTTTCATATCTTTTTGCATTCTGAATTCCTCAAGTGCATCATTAAGTTTTTTCATATCTTTTTGCATTCTGAATTTCTTTGCAATAATTACCTTTTCATTTGCTGTTTCCATAAATGATGAAATTGCAATTGATTCCATTAACACATCATCAGAATATTTTTTGTGTAAAAAGTTTATTATTGATTTATCTTCATTTGATTTATCTTTTAGATAAATTAAAAATTCTTCATTAAGTTTATGTCCAATTTCCTTTGTCTTTTTTAAAAATTCTTCTTCGTTTAAATATGTCATAGTCTTAATCTCTCCTTTAATGTTGTTGTGTCTAATGAAATTTGATACAATGCCATTAGTGGTGTATCATTTTCATACACAGAGGACATGACAGAAGAAACATAATCTTTGAGTTCTTGTTTGGTTTCTTCATCCATTTCCATAAAATAAGTAAATTATTCTTTTCTTTAAATATATTGCTGTGCGTAAAACTCCCACATGCCATCCTCTAATCATACTGATGCGTCAGCATAAACCTGCAATGGTGCATAAAGACACCATAAATGGTTGGTGTAAACAAAAACAAGGAGAGAGTTCTCCAATAACGGCATAAACAAAGGAAAAGAGAGCAAAAAAAGTGTTGTCACTAAAGAGTAATGGAATTATTCAAAAAAT
>Ga0114918_10006042_pt1 | contig 10285 bp, 15 predicted proteins | sample LantaG_FD_87015 | JGI IMG/M metagenome (GOLD analysis project Ga0114918, IMG submission 87015) | Deep subsurface microbial communities from Baltic Sea to uncover new lineages of life (NeLLi) - Landsort_02402 metaG | ecosystem: Environmental > Aquatic > Marine > Oceanic > Sediment | place...
GAACGGGTCAAGAAACATTCAGGAAAGGTATTACCTACCTGAATGGGCTACCAGTGAATCTAACCTACTATCGGACCTTAAATCGGTAGGAAGCTGTGTACTTTAGTACACAGTTGTTCACTAACAAATTTAAAGTTTGTCCTTATAATTATTTTATTGTATTATGAAAGGGATTAAAATGCAATCAATAGATGAAAAATTAGAAGATGTAGATTTATGGATATCAAGCATAGATGATGAAATTGAATACTTAGTAAAATACAGTTGTAAAGAGAATATAAATAGCTACTATGAAGAGTTATTAAGAGAGAGTATGAAGAGTAGGATGACAGCACGTATGGGGTTTAAAGAGTTCTTAGAAAAAGAGAAAGTTCGTCTTTTAAAAGAAAAAGAAATGGATACATACGAATCAAAACTAGAAAAACTAAGAGAACTTAATGATATACTGAAGACAATGGATGAACAGTATTATGTTATACTAAATGACAGTACATTTTACCCTTTTAAGAAAATCCAAAAAGTAGAAGAATTTTGCAATGATAGTATTGCAAATGGTAAAACAATAAAAAAGATAATTTTTGGTAAACATTCTAATGATACAAACATATTAGATTTATTTGGATTTAGAAGAAAATATACTGAGGATATATACTACCTAATATAGGCCAAGCAGTTCCCGTTTATAAATACTACATTCTCCGAAAAGAGTAATGTAGTAGAATACATAAAGAGACAGAAAAAAGATAATGGGATATCTCCAGTTTGTTTAATATATGGAAAACCATTAAAATTTTACATTAAAGAAACTATAGAAATAGAGAAATAACCAATATTACAAAAAGAAAAAACTAATTTTAAAATACATGAAAGATTGGAGACATTATGAACAAATCTTATATAAAAGATGAGATAGATCATATTAATTGTGTTATCTATTGTTTAGAACAAGAAATTAAACGTTGTACTGATGGCGACAGAAATGATATTAATCAATTATATATAAAACATTATAAATCAATGAATGAGGAATTACAAAAAATGTTAGATGATTCAGATTTTTCATATTATCTAGAAAATAGTACTAAACAATTTTATGTTGTTTGGCCCAGAACATCTGACTTAGGTGTTAAAACATATTGTAATAGAGAAGAACTTGAAAAATATATTAACGATATCTTCTTATCTAGAGGTATTAAACCCAGTTCTATATATTTTGGTATATCAATAGAACCTTCCAATCTTATAAATAATCTCCATTTATTCAAAGACAAGGATTTTTTTATAGAGTGGTCAGAAAGTACGTCATCATATACCTATGGTAGCACTTATGTGAATACCATAAGAAATACCATAGAGAATGCTAAATCAAATCATGTATATCCTAAATTTATAATATATGGGGAATTATTAAAATTTCATATTAAGGGAATTATAGGGATAGAGAAGATAGAGGATATATAATGGGTATGTGTATAACAAAACACAATGGGATAGATAATGGATCTATCTAAAGAAAAATAATTCTTTATTATATATATTAAATTATAATACACTATAATTATTAATAATTTTTATAAACAGTTAGAGGAAAGGAGTTTGTATGATGCGGTACCTTTAAAAGCATTATAATTAAATTCTAATCTATTAAGGCTTTGGGGTTGTGCCATAAATAAAGAAACAACCCCTTATTATTTTTAGATATTAGTGAAATGGGGGAATGGTTGTGGAAAGACACTATTTCCAAGGTAGCACTTACTGGCTATTTATTTAAACTTTATGGACTGGAGGATTAATATCCATAGAAGGGATGAAATAAAGTTTGGATGGACATGGAAAGAACTTAACTCATATTCCCCCATTTTAGAAAGGGTAAATCGTGACAAATTCGTTTATAAAACATTCATATAATGGAAAATGCGATAAGTGTTCTATTACTGACATTGTATATGAAGTACATACAGGGAAAAAAGGACGATATATATCCCTGTGTTTAAATTGTCTTAAAGAATTAAAAACAGATATAAGTATAATAGATAGAAATCGTTGTATCAAAGATTTATCAAGCTTAGAGAAAATTGGTTGTATAACATGAAAATTTTATATGTGACTGATTTACATGGAAATATTTTAAAATATGATAGAATATTTAATATAGTAAAAGAACTAAATATTGATATGGTAATAAATGGAGGGGATTTATATCCTAAAATAAATCTTCGTAAACAAGATGAGTTTATTACAAGTTACTTAGATTCGTATTTAAATAGATTTGAAAGGTTAAATATCCCTTATTTATTAATCCCTGGCAACGATGACCTTAAAACATATGATGGGTTATTAGAAGACGTTTGTAACCAATATAAAAATATTTTTTTAGTTCAAAATAAAAAGATAGAATTAGAAGGATATGAGTTTATAGGATTTGACTTAGTTGCAGATTACCCATTCAGACTAAAAGATAGATGTAGAAGAGATTCTGATTTTTTTACTTATCCTAGACAATTTGGATCAGGTTTATTATCTACACCAATAGGATTTGATGATATAAAAAATTGGTTTATTTATGCAGAAGGTCTTCCAACTATAAGTGAAGAATTAGAAAAATTACCAAAACCTATAAATATAAATAAAACTATTTATATAATTCATATGCCACCGAGTGGTTTAGATCTAGACGTATGTAGTAATTATGAAAAGGTAGGTTCCAATTCTGTTCTTAAATTTTTAAAGAAATATCAACCATTGTTATCATTGCATGGGCATATACATGAATCTTATTATATGTCTGATAAGTGGAAAAACTACATAGGAAAAACTATATGTATTCAACCAGGACAATTAGATTCTCTTAATTATGTTATTATAAATTTGGATACTATGAAAATTGAATTCACAGAAGATATATTAATAGCGCAATGAACTATATTAGAAAATATATGGACAAAAGAATTTTAAACAAAATTAAAAAAAATATAAAAAATAATTATGTTAACCTTAATGATGGTGTTATTCCTTGTCCTATGAATAATAAATATAATTTATTTGTAGGAAAATATAAATATACTCATCATGATACGTTTGTAATTATAGTTTTTAAAGGATTTAAATATATAATTAAGTTTGGATTTATTAAAAATACCGAAGATCCAAAACTACTACTTTATGGGGATGATGATTTTAGACATATATCAATTGCATCTGATGAGTTTCGTAAATATATAAAATATGTAAGAGATTTTATCAAAATAGAAACAAACAATATATTAGAAAATTTTTTAACTAGAGGGGGTGTATTATAATATCTAAACTTAAAGACTGGTTCGAAGATTTTATTTATAAAAGAAACATAAAACGCATTAGGCAATCTTTAGAATTCGAATATTATAAGCTTTTTGGTCGTATAATAAAGTGTAAAAAAGGTGAACAATATTATTTGTTTATTGGTAGAGGATATAATAATAGCAAGTCTAAAATAGTATTTATTTTCTATGACGGCTGTGAATCTATATTAAGAGTAGATTTAATAATATATCGAAACAAAAAATTACTTTTTTGTAATATACAGATAGAACGTAAAACAGGTGATCATAATAATACAGTTATTGATATAGGATATGAATATATTCATACGTTCATAAATATAAAAGTAGAGAAATCATTAAATAATTTTTTTGAGAAAGGTTTTCACAATGAAAATTAGAATACTAAAACATCATAACAAATACAAACTAATACGTAGATTAAAAAATATAACAATGTTAAAAGATTCACATAATTATATATACGAACACGCATTTATATCTATTGAAAAAGTTAATACAGATTGTCTTGTGCCACCACAAAATTATGTATTGAATCCTGAACTAAAAAATAAATTGGAATTGAAATATGCATTCGAAGAAGCAGATATTGATATATTCAATCTAGATGGTTATGTGGAGTTTTCATTGGAAGGAGATGATACAATTAGGACATTACTACCACCTGTTGTGGAAGAGTCTATTGAAAATGATGGGATGATTATTCCCATTATAAATGATGGAATGCATCGTATATATCTTGCTAGAATAGAAAAGAAACCTATCGAAGTTATATTTATTAGAGGTGTATCTAGGAATTTTCCTTATTATGCATATCCTGTTATTGGTGGATGGGAATCAGTAAAGGCTGTAGATGAATTAACACCAGGTACTATTAAGAAATGGCATCGTATACAAGATAATAAGAAATTGTATAGGAATTTTGATTCTGTTTTTAAGTGTTGTTCTAAACCCAGAGATATAAAATAGGAGAAGTTTTGTTAAAAAATATATTATCTAAATTATTTCCTAAAAACAAAGATATAAATAATACATCTGTTGAGAAGTATATATTCCAGAGAAGACAAAATAAATATAACAATGCAAACTTAATTTTGTTTAAGGTATTATATAAGGGTAAAAAATAGATCACCTTTGTTTTCATATAATAAATAAAAGACAAGATACAGTTGGTCGTTTACTTGACGCAAATATCTATAATAAACATACCACAACAACCCCATACACCAATTATCCAGATTATATTAAACAGAATTATACTATTAACACCGATAATATATTAAACAATCTTTTAGAGAAAGGTTTTCAAATATGAATTTTAAACCAGTTTTTATAGACGCGAAAACAATAGATGATTGTTGGTTTCAATTATTACAAAACTTATTTGATCATGGTAGACCTTATACTAAAACTGCTGGTTCACGAACAGGAATGACAATGCATGGTTTCGATTTTGTAAGTGGGTTTATTCATTATCCACACACTAGACCTCTAGCACCCATAATGCCGCCAGGTGTTCCTCCAGTAACAACCGATGAAAACATTGAAAAATATTTTACTAATTATCTAATGGATTCTAAATTAGAAAAAAATGAACATTATAAATATAGTACTTGGATTGTTGGTGGAGAAGGTGTAAGCGATGAAGTAAGTTGTAGTATATCTCAGATAGATTGGGTGATAAATCATTTCAAAACAAGAGGTTATGGAAATGATCATTGTTATATGGTAATAGGTAATCCTGAAACCTCTAATGTATATAGCAACGAATATCTTATTTGCCCCAACTGTAGATCTGGATATTATTCTATAGAAGCAAAAAGATGTTATAAATGCAATAGTGAGTTAGTGATAGACGAAGCTGAAAGACCTACAACACCATGTCTGCGCGGATTAGATTTTAGAATTGTAGATGGTTATCTTTTAACGAATGTAATATATCGCGCATGGGATATATTTGCATGGCCAGAAAACATGGGCGGATTTGTTTTATTAAATGAATATATAGCAGAACAGTTAGATGGGGTTGAGCCAGGACCACTTTCTTTCACTTCAAAGTCATTACATTGTCCAGAAGATGTATTTGATATTTTGAGACTTAGGATAAAAAAATAATTAACAAAAAGGGTCATGTTCAAATGAGCATGACCCTTGGCCCTGGTAGCGAACATCCAGGCTTTTTTTATTTTTTGTAATTTTTAAACTCTTTCGCCTCGTTGTTGTAAACATCTTTTGCAAACGTTCATAACCTCTTTAGCCCTTTTTACAATTTCAGGCTTATCCCCTCCATATTTAATTGCTGCATCCAAAGATTCTATCTGTCCTCTATAATAATTAGAACTTTTTTCACATTTTTTTAATTTTGCAAGTCTTTCTTGATGGGATTTACCAAAAAGACCTTCGTCTAAATAATCTTCTCCTAACAAAATATGATCTAAACAACCTTTTGTAGTTTTCATACGCCTATCCTTTCTTAAAATTTTCTAATGATTCTTGATGAATCCTGCGTTAATAAACTTGCCACTCCTAACATAATAGGCATGAATAGTTTAGATGATGCCAACCATTCCATAAATTCCCAAGCTCTCATAGTGCTCACGAATTTATCATCTTTATTCATTGTTTTAAACCCATCAAATTCTGTATATGAATGACCTCTCAAACCCTTTATTTTATATGAAATAGTCCCAGAATCTAAAATATTGGAGTTATTTATAATATTGTTTAACTGTTTATTTTTAATAATAGACGACCTTGTACAATATATAGCCTTTGAAACACCTTTTCTTTCAAAAGATTTATAATCTTCAAACATTAGGATATGATTTAATTCCCCAGATCTAGAATCTGTTACACCAATATCCCAAAGGACTATTCCATCTTTAGTTTTTCTTATTTTCATAGGCATAATATTATTACCATGTATGATAACGCCTTCAATTAATGAATCCATATAATATTTAGAGATATACATATCTAAAATCCTACTATTATCTTTGTCATATTTTTCCAATCTTCTGGACAACCAACTCTAGCATCAACTGCGGATTTAAATGCCCTAAAATCTATAGTTATATTGGGATTAATTCTATATAACTTTATTATGTGTTCATAAACTTCTTTTTTAATTTCATCTGATATAGATGGGTTTACATACTTATACATTAATTCTAAAGATGTTAAGACTTCTTTACTATTAAAGTTAACTTCGATAGCAGGAGATCTGCTTAATAGAGCAGGATCTAATTTTGATTTATCCAGGTTTGTTATAATTATAAGTTTTCCTTTAAACTCAAATTTATCAGGGACACCCGACTCGCTGCCACCCGTTTCTGCATTAGCTAAAGTTTTTTCCCTTGGTAACGATAAAATTCTCCTACCATATGAATCTGTAATTGCTTTTAACATATTCACCATCTCTGGGTTTTGTAAAGGTGTATCAAAATCATCTAAAATCAATAATCTTTTTCTATTCTTATATAATAATGAATATGTAGCTTGTATATTTAAACCACTACCCTTCTCTATGGAATAATCTTTTAGTGGTTTTAATCCTGCAAAATGGAGTGTCCTTCTAACGGTATATGTCTTAGACATACCAGGGGGGCCATATATTATTAGAGATGGTGCCTGACCATTAACAATATGTAAAATATATAGTTTAAGATGATCATATATTGCAAATGCTGGTTCAGTACCTGTCTGATTCTGAAACAAATCCTGATTAAGCCTATCTTCTATAGGACCAGCCACATATCTTTCTTTTGACCAATTTATTAACTTTTTAATATAAAACCCGAATTTCATTATCATTGGAACTGCAAAAACTATACTTACAAGCATTCCTACATATTTTACCTCACCTGGTAACATGTTCATTAAACCACCTAATGGATTTTCCTTTAAAATACTTTCATTATACCATGTTTCTATCATATACTGTGATGATGTTTTATAATTTATAAAATCTTCTTTTAGTCTCGATTTGGAAAATTTTGTAGTTCCAATAACAGAACCTATAAATTCTATAAATTTATCTTGATCCATTGGTTTGATTTTTATTATAACACCAGGCCTTAATTTTTTATCATATACATCTATACTATGTACTTCTAAAAAAGATTTATCAGTTGATGATATTCTAATCATTATAGTATCATACACTCCATAAATAAAATATTTTACACCATATAAAGTACCAGATTCTTGAGTAGTATATTTTTCAATATCTGGTATTCTTTTTATTTTTTTTATATTAAGTATTCTCATTCCATCTAATTTTAATACAAAATTCATACTCATAATAAAACCCCTTATAACATATTAATAAAAACAGTAATATTTATACATATAATATAGTCTATTATATTTAAAGTTTGTCCTTTACTATATATATTAAATTTAAACGAATGAGTAATTGTTCACTAAAATCTAATCATAAAAGGAGGTGTAAAATTGTTCAATAAGTTTTTTGTTAGTAAGAATGTTTTAATAGTTGGAAAATCTCTACACACTTATACTAAACTAGTAGAAGATATTATATCCAAATCATCATATAATTTATTAGATGTCGTGGATGTAGATGAATGTAAAAACATATCTATAGAGGAACTAAAAAGAAAAAATATAAAAAAAATAATTCTAGCGTTAGATGAAAGACGAGGAAACTTCCCTACAAGATTTTTATTAGATGTCAAACTACAAGGTATAGATATAGTAGATTTTAACGATGTATACGAAGAAGTAACTGGAAAGATTGCAATAGATAGAATATATCCAAGCAATATTATATTTTCTAAAGGTTTCAAAACAACAATATTAAAAAGTATGTTAAAGAGAGTCTTTGATATTTTTTTATCAATAGTCGTATTGATAGTATTCTTTCCTATATGTCTATTTACAGCGATTTTGATAAAGATAGATTCAAAAGGAAGCGTGTTCTATACTCAGAAAAGGATGGGAAAAGCTGGAATAGAATTTGATATATTCAAATTTAGATCTATGAGAATATATTCAGAAACAGAATCTGGACCAATATGGGCACAAAAAAATGATCCTAGAATAACAAAAGTTGGAAAGATTATGAGAAAATTTAGAATAGATGAAATACCTCAAGTTATTAATGTATTGAAAGGAGATATGAGTTTTGTTGGCCCTAGACCAGAAAGAAAATTTTTTGTAGAACAGTTAAAAGATCAGATACCATATTACATAGAAAGATTAATAGTAAAGCCTGGTATAACAGGATGGGCAACAGTTAAAAGTGGTTATTGTTATACAGTTGACAACAATATAGAAAAAATACAATATGATTTATATTATATAAAACATTTATCTATATTATTTGACATTAAAATTTTGTTTTATACTATAAAAGTAATATTATTTGGAGAGGGTATGTGAATCAATTTAACATAGGAGAATTAAAATGTATAAAATACAATCTGATTTTAATATACTTGATAATGGTAGATTTGGAATGTCTTTAGATGTCATTGAAACAGATGACAATTCGCCGATGAATGTAATACAAAGCAATGATATAGACGAAGACGGTCTCGATATAAGATATAATAAATTAATAGTGGGCGGATTTAATTCATTGGATGATGCTATTGCTTATTCAAATCGTATTATAACAAAAACACAAGTGGTTATTAGACATATAAGAGATTGGCAAAAACGAAGTAAAAATATTAAAAAAATACATAATATATAGGAGATTGTTATGAGTGAACTACCACAACTTCAAGTTGTGGCTTCCTACCGATTTAAAGATCCGATAGAGGGCTAGATCCACTAGTAGTCCATTCAGGCAGGAAATACCTTTCCTGAATGTTTCTTGATCCGTTCAGATCTGCATCTAGACTGGAAATGAGTGAAGACAAAAATATTACTGGAATATATGGATCACAGGAACACTACAAGAGTGTGTGCAAGAAGCAACAAGTTTTAAAAAATATAAAATATTACCTTTGAAGGATTCTTATTTGGTTCCTTCATTTGAAATAGAATAATGTGAGGAATACAATGAATAAAAAGAAAATTTTATGGTTTAGTAGACACATGATGACACTAGGGCAGATGGTTGATCTACAAAATATATTTGGTGCAATTGAAGTAAAACAAATTAGTTATCCTATAAAACATGCCCACGAAATAAAAAAGAATATAGAACAATCTGATGTAATAGCCCTTGTTGCACCATTGGAAATTCAGAAAGAGTTTCTAGAATTATCAAATGGTAAACCTGTATTGTTTTGTAGAAACCAACGTGATCATAATGGACCAAATGGATTTAGACATGGTGGTTGGTTTCGTATAAAGAAAATTGATTGTGAATTTGAACCCTTAACTATTGACTAAAAAGGAGATTTACATGGATGATAATTCAGTATTATTTAGAGATATTTTTTCAAATAATAGTATCAGGTATATGATATTACAGAAATTAAGAGGTTATAAACCCTACTTTATATTTTTTCAAAGACACCTTAGCTTCTTCCAATTTATTTCTAGTTTTTGTGACCATATTTTTGTGAAACGCTAGATCTCTTCTAAGTTGATTTATTTTAACTTCTGTTAATTTAATTTCTTCTGGTTTTATAATATTATTATTTTCCATAATATTCTCCATATTGTTTTAAGTTGTTTTAAATGTGAACTACCACAACTTCAAGTTGTGGCTTCCTACCGATTTAAAGATCTGATAGTGGGCTAGATTCACTAGTAGCCCATTCAGGCAGGAAATACCTTTCCTGAATGTTTCTTGATCCGTTCAGATCTGCATCTAATGTTAACCCGCAAGTAACACATCTAAAGGATGTTTGCTTGCGAATCGTGTTATACGAACCACACCGAGAACACATCTTAGATGTGTAGGCAGGATTCACGTAAACGACATCTATTGCCCTATCTAAACATTTGTATTCTAAGAAGTTTTGAAACATTTTAAAAGGAATTGA
>Ga0114918_10006043_pt1 | contig 10285 bp, 14 predicted proteins | sample LantaG_FD_87015 | JGI IMG/M metagenome (GOLD analysis project Ga0114918, IMG submission 87015) | Deep subsurface microbial communities from Baltic Sea to uncover new lineages of life (NeLLi) - Landsort_02402 metaG | ecosystem: Environmental > Aquatic > Marine > Oceanic > Sediment | place...
CGAGCTACAGCCGGGGCATCTGAAGGGCTTGAATGTCGCGTTCTTCCACATCCAGGGTCTGGTCACCCAGACATGGCCACATTGAGTGCAATTATACTTAGATCTAGAAACAGCCTCTTTTTCTGTCTCAGAGACGGGAATAAGGGAAAAAAACATCGTTTCAGACATCAATACCCAACTATTTACGGCGCTAGAAGTATATATACCCCCATCCTTTATAGTCGTCATAATACAACTTCACTCTATAACATCATGTTAATGGGTCAAAGGAAGTCTTTCGTACCCTTTAATCATTGATGCGCCCGGGTGCTTCATCGGTGCCGTGCCTAGACCTCTGACGCACTTAAACGGTAATCAGTATTAATAACATATAAAACTATTTCATAAAAGTTAAGTTTTGATGCAGTTGCGTAACACGCTAGTAACACTTAAGAGGTAAAAAATACCATAAAAAGGTAAGTGAAGTGAAAGTAAATTTTGAAGAACACAAAATCGGTACATTTGAATAATAATTCTTATATAGACATATTGAAATGGCTGGCGTCTGTGTATGCATGCCCGAAAAGCCACATGGCCTTGAACCGCGTGGTCGGGGGAGCGCCCCGGAGGACGGATATGGCGTCCTGAAAGAGCGCAAAAAGGAAAAGCAAACAGGAGAGGGAAGAAAAGAATGTCAGAAAGACACCGCTCACGAAAGGCACTAGCCAACTTCACTAGCCACTTTGATGGAGGGGCCTAAATTGGATTCTGAGAAAAGTAAGGTTCTGACTGATATAAACCAGATAGTACTTGAAAGCAGGGAAGACCCTAACATAGAAAAATGGGAGAAAGCACTTATCGAGGATTTTGCAGATAAAGTGTCTAAAGTCCTAGCTGAATTTGAAAGCCTTGAAAAGGAAGGAGAATATATTCCCGATCATAATCCTTTCAGTTCTGATTTAAGGAAGAAATTCACTAAGTATTTTTCTTCTTTTCTAGACATCCCATCAGGCTTTGTCACAGGACTCAAGTTGGGATACACATCAGTTCAGATCTTTCAAAATATATGGGCTATAGCATTGAACAAAGTAGGGGAAACCATTGAAAGCGAACAGCAAAGGATAGGTATCGAAAACTGGGGCCTAAGCCTAGGTGTTGGCTTCCCAATGGGAGTGTCTGGTACTATTTCAGTGACGTTTAAAAATTCAAGTTAGCCCGAGTCCTCCCATATCTTCCTTTTTTCCAGCAGCTTTTAAGCGGTGATGTACTCCTTTCATTGGTGGGGGGGCTGGGTGGGGTTCCCTTCCTTTTCTCCCACTCGGCTCTCTTCGCGAGCAGCCTCCGGGCTGCGGTGAAGGCAGGCATCATGCTTTCATCTTCTCGATCCTTCTCTCCGTCTCTAGGTAGCATGGGGCCTTCGTCACTGCGGGGTTCCATTTAGGATCCCTGATTCCCCAGACATAGATCTTGGCGGAGGGATACCTTGTGGAGACTGATCCTATGGCCGCTAGCATGCTGTAGCCTGTCCGGATCCGATCAGTTTCATCATACACCCAGATATCGAGGATACAGGTATCATAGGCTTCCTCGGTTCTGTATAGGTACAGCCAGAAGTCATCGTTTATGATGTTGGTCTTACTCGTTGCAATTAAGGGGGTTATCAGGTCTATGACGTCCATGTCTATCTCCACTGCGTCGATGCTGGTGACTGACTCATTCTTCTCTAGGGCGTGGATCACCAGCCCCAGGCCCAGCCCCGCCACCAGCACCCTGCCACTCGCGGCCTTGGCCAGGTCCTGCATCCCATACCAATGCAATGGATCATCCACCATCCAGGTCTCCTCGCCCACTAATAGAGAGGTGACCGGTATCGGTTTCTTCACGGTGAAGTAGTCGTAGCCCCTCACGCCCTCCATGTTATAGAATCCCCTTGTATAGGATTTACGGGACAGCCTCGCTTCACCTCTCTTCATGAGCGGATACCTGGTGGCGGGGGTCTCCCATGAGTATATCTTCAGGAAGCATGGTTCAGGCCCGCTCATGCTCTCGCCCTCCTCGGTTCTTCTCCTCGCCCATTATACGGATTCTCTTTCTAATCTTGGCTAGTTTTTCTTCGCGTTCCTCTTTGAGCCTGTCCCGCCACTCAACAAGGAACTCATCGCTGAACTCCGTGAAGTCAGTGTAATTGGTTTTGATCACTTTGGGCTGTCTGATCAAGGATAATATTTCCTCTATTACTTCCTCCCGGTTCGCTGTCATGGTCATGCCTCCCTCAGCTTATCCCGCTCCGCCGTCTGCTCCATGAGTCTCTGGGCAACCCTGAACACGGGCATCATCTCATCTATCTTCTGCTGTAGCCGCTCAACACCGGTACTCTTTGATTGAAGTTCTGCGATTTCCTCTCTAAGCACTTTTACTTCGGCAGACTCATCGTAAAGTATCAGGTGTTTGGCGTAAACATCGGCGTAAGACTTTACCAGGTTTTCGCCCAGCTTCAGGTAAGGAGCATCTGCAGGCGGCACCGCCTTCCCCATGATCATCTTTGCGGTGCTGAGTTTTCCTTCAAGCTCGAAGCTTGTCTCGAATAGTTTGCGGAAGCTGTGTGCCGAGATCTTGTAGCCCTTACGCTTAAGCACCTTGCAGTGGTTGCGGATGCTCGTGGTTATGGATGAGGGGGTCATGGGTGCCCCCTTCTCCGTGTAACCCGCCTCGCTGGTTACGTTGCCTTCCTCGTCCTTGTGGGGCTGCCCCTTGCTTGTGAGGTATAATGCGCCGGCTCTACGGGTGGCCAGGTAGTCCTCTATGGCTGTGATCGCCTCTGGGCCCAGGCACACCTCGCAGACCTCGCCGGTCTTTACCCTGAGCAGTGGGTTACTCCACTGTTTGAACCGTCTACCCTCCTCGTCCTTGTACTCTTGGGCGCCTAGGAAATCCTCGACCGTCAGAAGCGGAACCTCGGATACCCCTAGCCCGGAGTCCTTGAGGGTCATGAGTAGGGCCCTGAGCCGGAGGTTGGTCGCCGACAGGTCTATCAGCGTCTTTATCTGGCTCCGGGTGATTATGTCCTGTCCCCTGGGCTTTGCGTTTTTCCCGTTCTTCTTTATCCTGACGATCAGCTCGTTTGCTTCGAGGAACTTGTGAATCGCCTTACGGTAGTTGAGCACCGTGTTCGGGCTCAGCCCCGCCTCCAGCTTCGTCGCGGCGAAGTCATCGAAGGCGGCGGTTAACTGCTTCTTGGCTCGCGGGTCCGCGTCGGCTTCCAGCTTCCTCACCCACTCGTAGAACTCCTGGGGCGTGGACTGGTTCCACGCCAGGAAGTCGTCGAGGTAAGCCCTGTATATCTCCTCGGTGCCTTCGCTCAGCGGCTTGAGGCTCTTCTCGAACTCCTGGTAGGGCGTCCCCACCTCGTACCTTTCAAATCCCATGAGGCTCCAAACGCCTAACTATTACTTAAGGATTGTGTCATGCTATAGCTATAACCATGAAGTAAGGGGGGTACTATGACAGAAACCTCGACTCTTCCTTGCGCATGTGCGGCGCAACTGCCTCACCGACTAAACCTGATGAACGCACCTGCGCACGCCCATCAAATTAAACTTATACGTTAAAATAGAGACTATAACACAAACCACGCAACCTGCATGCGGGTGTGTGACGCAACTGCATCACCGCTTAAAAATTATGCGCGCGTGCGCGCACCAGCAAGAAACCAAGTAATTATGGCTGTAGCTATAAAACTTGCCCTTATATAAAGCAAAGCTTCAATAGGTTTTCTTCTTTCTATAGCAACATCATAAAGAACTGAACCGGATAAATAAAGTGTTAAAAGAGGGATAATTAAGAGTTTCCATGTCCATTTCTCTTCCTTTTTCTGCTCAAAAGCAAGTATTGCTGAAAATCCAAATAATATTCCAGATAAAGTTAATATGCCATTCATTAATTCAGGATCAATCTTTGTATCGAGTGGCACACTTTCTCGTACATAGATATCTATGAATTGATTTCCGATATCCATTATAATTACAATTATGATAATAATGTAAATAAAATACGGACGTACCTTAGAAAATTTCATTTATTAGCCTTCGCATGCCTTTCTGATGGTTGGTTTGCCGTCTACCATGTGTGGAATGCGGTAGGGGACGCCGAGATAGGTTAGTTCTACGAACTCGGCGGCCACGCTGTGTAGCTTGAAGGGTTTGTCGGGGTTGTATTCCCAGACGATGCCCTGAGGGTAGTGATCTTTGATCCATCTCTTCCCGGCCTCGGTCAGATAGAACTCCACCATACTATCGCATCCTAGTGATTAAAAAAATAGGAGAGATTATCCTTTAAGTTCAGGGAAGCAGTTATCGCAATATTCTTCAGCGTGCTTATATGCTTCTTCCTTGGTATCATAGAGTTTTTGGTCTTTGTAAATTACATTACACCCGGTTGGTGTGGGACGTTTGTGAACAACTTTCTTTTCACTAACGAAATATTTTGTAGCCATTAGTATCTCCACCATTTAATGGTGTTTGTTACCTCTTAACTGTTGCGGGTGTGTGACGTAACTGCATCAATGCTTAAAGGTTGCTTGCTCGCTCGCGGCGTGCTAGTCTCACCAAGTATGAGGGAATATCTTCTTTAGGGATGCCTCTTTCCGAGAACCACTTCTCCAGGTCCTCTGCGAATTTTATTGCCTTTGGTGTGAGTTTGTACTGAGAGCCGTCTGGTAGAACGATTATAGTATCCTTACCCATACTCTTGCTTCCTCACAATTGTAGGATGGTACTTATCACCGCTTAAAGGTTACGAGAAAAAAGGGTTAGATGGTTATGACGGTGTTGTGGTTCGACTTCTCGATGAGGGCGTCGATGAATGAGTAGAGGTTTAGCAGGTCCTCCTTCGCCTTGATCATTTCGGCTTCATCATACATAAGTTCGGGTACCATGTTGATGGCCGCCAATTCCTCCTCGGAGAGGTCCAGCCGACCAATGTTGCCCATGTGAAAGCGGATCTGGTTGAGGCCTGTGTCGGGTGTGAACGAGTTCAGGAGATTATGTTTCATATCGTATAGCTGCTGCTTGAAGAGGATCGCCTCGGCGACCGAGAACTTGCTCCCCTCAAACTCTATGATGGTTTCAAGGTTGGAGACATTCATCGCCAGTTTTATCTTCGTCCAGCGTTCGATAAGATCTTTCGCCGATTGGTACTGCGCTGCGATCCACTTCTTCTGACCCTCGATTTCATCCAGCTCGCCCCTCTTCTTGGACGAGTACCTGGCGATGTTCTGGTTCCGTTTCTCGGATAGCTTCACGATGCGCTTCAGCTCAGTGAGAGTATCGGCCACCGTCATTTCGGTCTTGTTTTCTGTTTCCATCTCTATCACGGTGAGGCGTCACATCAGTCACCAGCAGCCACAGGAACGGGATCCCACAACCCGACGACGAGGTTTCCCTCAATTCTGGAATTCTGTGAGCCGTAACCCATGAACTTTGAGCGTCTGATCCTTGAGCCATGAGTCCTAAACTCTGAGCCCTAAGGGTTTTCACCCTAGCATGGATTTACAGTTCCAATCTGTTTGTGGGATGTTCTCCTAATTTTACTGACTAACTACCTCGGTATGATAGTTTATTATCATTACTTAAAGGTTACGAGCGCGTGCCCTGATCCCAGACTGCTAGGACATGTTTTGTAGGCGTGCCTTCGAGCCTTGTCCTTAGCTCGGTGAGGGTGAGATGGCACTTGCATCCTTGGATTGTGAATTCCCGTTTTTCCTCCATCATGTATCCTCCTTGTGCGTGCGTACTAGGTGCAATGCTTTCGGTACATGCGAGTTAATTTACTTCTATGTTTGCCTTCCTGGGAGCCTATGCGACCAATGGCCTCCTTAATGCTTTTAGTTGGGGCAAGTTTCTTGATCTTGTCATATTCTTTCTTGGCGTGTATTTCATCTGGTATCTGCTTCTTGATCATCCTGCAGAATGTCTTGGATCCAGGCTTCATAGTTAATGAATGGTCGAGTAAGTAAATAACAATTCGCGCGTGCGGGGCGCATCGCCGTTTAAAGGTTACGAGTGCTTGCTGGCGGGCGGATTGCATCACACAATGCTTTTAAACTTTTAGTTTAAATGAGGTTTTGGTTGTGTGTAAGTCCTAGTGACGTTTTCTTGGTCGATTTCCTCTCTAGGCATCACAACCAATTCCGCTTAAATGTTACGAGCGTTCACCTGGAAAACTTCTTCTAACTTCACAGGGCACATGTCGTTTCCTAGCCTGTTTAAGCATGTCCGCCGTGCCTCTGCTTTTAGAGATGTCGTCGTGGAAAGCTACGACCCTGTCTGGTTTGCATTCAAGGATCATTCGCCTGTTCCTGATGGGTCCAGCCGCTCTGCCGTATTTCTCCCATTTGGCTGAAAAGGGCTCGACCGTCAAGCCGTGTTCCTTGGCCGCCTTATCGGCGATCTTGTCCGCTCCTCTGCAGTCTCCGTGTATTATCACCGTGTCGGGGGGCAGGGACTTGACGAAGTTTTCTATGGTTTCAACGTCCTTCCAGTTTCTGTCCCCACATATCAAGATTCTAGTCATCTAAGTTTCCTCCAAGTCTCGCTTGCATCACCGCTTAAAGATTACGTAGCCTCTTCTAGTATTCTCCTTTATAGTGTATGCATATTAACCAATGGCTTTCACCCTGCCATGTCTTAACTCCTGCACAGTATCCGTTACGTTCCTCAGCCCATTCATCCGCTGCATCAACTGTTATGAAGTTCTCCATGGGTTGATAAAGCAGCTCTAGCTTAAGTTGACCTTCTTTGACCTGTTTCTGGTAATAGACTCTCCTACATTTTCTGCGCAATAATTTATCCCAATAGAGGGGTATATCCTTCGGAGCGATTTTGCCTTCTTCAGCATCTCTCTTAAGCCATTTCTCATCCTGTTCTCTTTTAATTTTAACAAGTTCAGCGGGGGATAATGATCTTCCATTTAGTTCAAATGTATGTTCCTTTAATGCATTCACATAATCTCTGTATCTATGACCCGATGGGAGACCCATAATATCCCTCCAACGCCAATAACACTGTTCGCCAATATGCGGGGTATCACCACTTAGTTTGTTTTCGAGAACGAAAACATTTTTTATACCTGTTGCATGACAATTGGGGTTCTGACATTCTTCGCCTTTAGAGTTGTAAAAGTTACGGAGGTAGGTGTGTTGCCTAGCCCAACTCCTCCTCATTCGGCCCAGCAAATTAGCTTCAGTCCTAAGGCTTTACGAAGATACACCAGTATTTCTTACCCTTCAGGGTTACGAGTCCAGTACAGTAGCCACCAGCTAACTCGGCGAACCTGTCAGCCTCATCGAAGTCCCTGAACTCGTTCTCAGGACGATCATCCCGTACCAGCGGGGGCAGCTTCTCGCCGAAGTCCATCCATATCGTAGCTTGGATGAAGTGTCTGTCTCCCTGCATCCAGTTCCTGACGAAGCTGTTATCCATGTAGGGTTTCCGCATCTCGTCTACCCTTCTCTTGATTCCATCCAAGATATCCTTGGGCTTAGGTCCGATGGGTAGGCCACGCTCACGATTGATCTCTATAGCGATGTCCTTAGGCTTGACATCCGCATCGAAGATCCTGTGCAGGTACTTGGCCTCAAGCCTCTTACGTAGGCTTTCACGTTGTACCCTAGCGATTATGGTCTCAACCTCCTCAGCCTTTTTGATTGCGGATTTTATCTGTGAAATAGTCATACCCCGTTCTGTGATTAGTTTAGCTAGTTCAAGTTGTTTAGGTCGTTCAAGGGGAACCAGGAGTCGGGCCTTTCGGGGGGTCATGGCCTTGGGACTTACTTCCTCAGATGCAAATGTCTTTATCACCGACATTATCTCAGGAGGAAGATTCAACACCGCTATGCTGGCCTTAGCGGCTTCCTCTAACTTCTTCTTCTCCTCCTCAAACTTCTGTCTTGTCTCATCCTGTAGTTTCCTCCGTTCAACAGATAGTTTGGCTTCTGTTTCAGCCTCTAATTTGGTTCGTTCAGCAGTTAGCTTGGTTTCTGCTTCATCCTCAAGTCTATTACGTTCCTCAGAAAGTTGCTTCCGTTCCTCATCTAGTCTCTTCCTTTCAGCCTCACGCTTGGCTTTTGCTTCAGCCTCAAGCCTCTTACGTTCCTCATAAAGTTGCTTCCGTTCCTCATCTAGCTTCTTCCTTTCAGCCTCACGTTCCTCTCTGATCTTTTTATCAGCCTTAGCCTTCAAACGCCTCTTCTCAGCAATTTCAACCCTATTGCGTTCCCTCTCCTGGCGTTCAGCCTCAAGTTGCTCAGGAGTCTTCTGGGCCTTCTCCTTACGCCTTGCCTCACGATGCAAGGCCTCAGCAGCCATACGAAGATCATCGGGAGACTCAGGAACCTTCATCTCCGGAACAACAGTTTCAACGGCTTTCTGTGCGGATTCAACGCGAGATTTTTCTATTTCCTTTAATTCTGGTCGAAGAACTTCGCGAAATTCCTTAGAGGTAAGTTTTTTCTGCATGACCTCATTAAGCCATTTGTAAATTTGGGGCGTGTCCACGCCCCCATTGAACATCGTTGCAAGTTCTTGTATATGAGTGACGCTTAAAGGTCCATTCCAAACATATTTTTGGTATTTTTCGTTGAGTATAAAAACATTAATGTGCGCTAAAACCGTCATTCGATCTAAATCACATTCCCTTGCTATTCCTTTGATACTCATTCCTTCGTCTTGTAGTTTCTTGAAGTATCGGGCTTTCTCCTCTGGCTTATAGTCCTTTCTTAGTGTGTTGACCTTCCAGACCATTCTCCTTGCCGTAGTGTCATCGATTTCAATGACTGTGGCTGGAATATTCATCATACCTAGTTCCCTGGCTAGACGGGTTCTACGTTCACCATCAATAAGCTCATAGTTGCCTTCAACCATCCTGACGGTGATGGGAACAAGGATCCCGTCTTTCATGATGCTGCCTTTTAGATCTTCAAGGTCAAACTCTAACCTTGGCTGATACGGGCTTGGAACAATCTTCTCAATTGGGATTTCAGTTGGCTTACTCAATTTAGCTCACCTCATCTAGGGATGGTATAAACTTGATGTTGGACTGGGCCATGCCGCAGTAGGGGCACTCCTTGTACCGCTTGTACTTATTGGCCTGCTTCATGATCTCGTTGCTTGTCTCGTCGCTGACCTTGCCGAATAACTCGATGTCCTTGTTGTGCTGCTTCGTGAGCTTCGTCTTGGTCTCTTCGTCCAGCAGTATGTTGCCGCAGCTCCTGCACGTGGTGCTGAGGACGCTGTATATCTGCTTCGCGAACTCTACGTTGAATATGGGGGCAGTCATCCATGCGGGTCGGGCTCCGCCGGGATAGAAGTTGAGGAGTTCGAGATCCGCGTCCGGGATTCTCTCTAACCACTCAGTGATCATGTTCGGCGTAAGTCTTCGGATTATCTCCTCTACTTGATCTACTTCGATTACACGAAGCTCGATCTCGAAGAGGTTCGGCAATTCCTTTAGGGCATCTATCCCTCTCCTGATGACATCGATCCAAGTTCTTTCCCCCTTAACAACTAACATGCTATTATACTCCTCATCATCAAGGGCGACTCTTACGTTCTTTACCATTCTTCACCATCTCTATGGTAGGAAGGTAGTGTGTGAGTAACATATAAAATTTTTGGGTGATATGCATCGCCGATTAAAGGTTACGAGCGATCAACTAGATTCCCCAGAAATTCCTTTTTCTGCAGTATTTTACAAGTCTCCTGATTCTTACCATGAGCTTCTTTGTGTGACCACATTTTCCAGTTTGTTCCATCGCATAGTGATGGCCTACTTCATGGCATATGATTCCAAAGGAGACTACGGATCTATGGAAATCCACTCGCTTAGATCTTGGCCAGTAAGTTCCAGTGTTGGGTTTCCTCTTATTGAAAGTTACCTTCAAAGGAGTTAGCATGTAATGTCTAGTAAGTTTGTTAACTATCTTTACAACATCTCTCTGTGATGGTAATATTTTCTCATATTCTTCCTTGAATTCTTTACGACCTCTTCCATAGAATTTCAGATAGTAGCCCATTTTCTTTTTCATCGCCTCCACTATACTATACCCATTACTAAACTTTAATTTTAACTAACGAAAAGAGGCGATTATACTCCTTCTTTTAGACTTCGTAAATAAATCATTAAGAATATTATTCACATATTTGTTAACTAATTCCCTCAATCACATATTTTTCTACACGCACGTACATATTTTTATCAATTATCAGACTCCTCGTCAAACTCTAGGGCACATAACCGCTTAAAACTTACG
>Ga0114918_10006044_pt1 | contig 10284 bp, 7 predicted proteins | sample LantaG_FD_87015 | JGI IMG/M metagenome (GOLD analysis project Ga0114918, IMG submission 87015) | Deep subsurface microbial communities from Baltic Sea to uncover new lineages of life (NeLLi) - Landsort_02402 metaG | ecosystem: Environmental > Aquatic > Marine > Oceanic > Sediment | place: Baltic...
AAGAAGTTTTTTCTAAATTACCTAGTCTAAAATCAGTACTATCATTATCATATTCATGTTCAACTGTTCTTATGTGATATTCTGGTAAATTATTTGTTATTAAATCTACTATATATTTATGGTATTTTTTTGATGGATTTTGATTTTGTTTACCTTTTATTTGAACAGTCCTTTTATTTTCAGAATCATATGCTATTGTAACATGAGGTTCAATAACACCATTAGAATTTATACTTCTTAAACTTAATAATGTAGTTCCTTCATTAGTATTAGCACAATGTCCCATTACTTTAGCTTCAATAGTGCAATTAGTTGTTTCTAAATCTACCCAATAAAAATTATTATCTAATTTTAAAATAATTTTATTTTTTTCATTTTCAATTTTACCAGTTGCTTTTAAATTTTTATGCCAGTGATTAGATAATTGTTCAGCTTGAAAATAATCATACTGTTTTAAATTAATATTTTCAACTTGACTAACATTATTATACCAATCAAATATATAGTTAAACTTATTATTAAAAAAAATAAAAACTTTATCTGGTGTTTCTTCTAATTTTTTATTAATAAATTGAACAGCCTCTTCTCTATTTAAATTACTATTTTTATCCATAATCATTTTAATAGCGTTATTAGCTATCCATAAATGTTGTTTTTTAGATAAATTATAAGCCCAATCAGCTAAATCTTTATGAAGTCCTAATTTATCTGTAATAACTTTTCTTTTATCAGCTTCAAGTAATAATACTGATTCTATTAATTGTTTTTTATTCATTATTTCTTAGTATAAAATTCTTTTACTTTACTATCTAAATAAGTTTGGAATAACTTAAATTGAGATTCTGTAATTATAAGTTCTTTTTGTCTTTTAGATTCAGTTAATTTACCACTCTTAACAAGTTCATATATATCATATACTGTTTTTACATTATTATTCCATTCAAGATTAGCTAATTCAAGTGAGTTAATATTAGTTAATAACAATAAAGTGGAAGATATAGGTTTACCATATAAGTGAGTAGGTAATACATCTAATACTATTTTAAAAAAACGGATATAACTCTCTTTTTTATGATCTTTTAATAAACTCAAATTTATTTTTTTAAAGATATAGAGGTAATCATCTTCGTTATCACGAATAATAAATCTAATATTTTCTATATTTTTATCTAGTACATATTTTCTTTGTTCTTCTGTAAGTGCATAATCAACTAAATATGAATAAAAGAAATTATTATTTAATACATTATTAGTACCCATTTTTACTTGTATATTATGTTTAATAGCAAAATTTAACATATATTCTTTATCATAGAACTCATTTACAATAAAATTCATCATGATTTCTTTATCAAAAATATATTTTTTTTCTTTAATATCTCTACTTTTAATAAGATCTAAAAATATATTAAATATTCTTTCACGTTTTTTAATAAAATTAATAGTATAGTTATTAATATTATTTGTAACACTTTCTGTTTCAATAGTTAATAATTTTGCAATACTATAATCATTTAACTCATCAATATAATCATTTAAATAATCAAAATCTATTATATTATCATCATTAGTTATAAATTTTTCTATAAAGTAGTTAATATTATTTTCTTTTCCCATAAAAATATAAAAAAATAATTCAATAAAATCAGATGACATATCATCACTTTTTATTACACTCTTATGTATTTTATATATTTGTTCTATTGTATAATTATTACTTAATTCTTTAAATAAGAATAAAGAATGTATTTTACCTAAATTTGTTAATTTATTAAAATCAGCCCAATCAGGGAATTTTAATTTAAAGTTTTTTCCTTTTTCTTGAAATACAAAATTTCTAAGATCCCATTTATTTAATATATAATAGAAATCTTCTTTATTACTATTTGTTAAGTTAATTAAATAATGTAAATTAGTATCATTTAAATCATCTTCATCATAATTATATATTACCTTATGTTTTAATTCAGGACTTAAAATAGTATATATATCTTCGGGTATAATATCATCTTTTACATCAATATAAATTTCTTTTTGTTCTTCAGTTAATGTTTTAAAGTTTTCAATTTTATCTAAAGTGCCTGATCTAATAGTATTAACTATTTTAAGTTCTTCATTAGTTATTGGTTCCGCAATTAAAATATCATTATCAATTAATTTTTTTAATTTAGGGTATGTTCTAATTAATTGTGAGTCATTAATATCTTCATTTTCAGTATAATGATCATTATTACCTTCAGTTGTCATATATAACATTGAACCATTTTTCTGAGGTCTAACACCTATTACTAATAAATGCTTAGGATTATCTTGTGGTAAACTTTTATCGTATACAAAAAAGATTGCAGATTCATAACTACCATACCTATAAGAATAAAATAAATTATTCTTTTTATCTGATATACAGAAACTATAATTTTTTTTGTTTTTGTTAGCTAGTAGTTCAACATATTGAATACAATTAGCCTTTATTGTTGATTTATATACATCTAAATTTTCATCTGAATAAACAAATTCATTCTTTAAATCTTTATATTCTCTTATATTTTCATTACCTTTAAATTCTTCCTTTGATTTATATTGAGAATATTTTGAATCAACATTTTGTTCAAAACATTTAAAAGTTAATGTATTAAAATCTTTAAAGGTTAATTTTTTATCACCACAATCAAAATTTTTAATTTCAATATTATTTTTAGCTAATTCATTATATTTTTCAATATATCCTAAAATTATATCATCATTAGATCTAATTTCCATTAAATTATTAGGCGTTAACTCTAATTTATCAATATTTTTTTGACTTATATCAACAGTAGTGATTTGTTTAGCTTTATCTGATAACTCTTTATCTTCTAATAAATCAGATCTAAATTTATTAAATAATTTAGCATACAATGGGTGAGTTGTTTTTAATTCTTTAGCTTCAGTTAATAAATTATATTGAGATTCAGTTAATATTATTTTCATTATTTTTTCTTTTTCTTATATGAACCACCAGTTGATTTATATCTTTTAACAATACAACCAGAATAATATTTTGAAGGAATTACATCATATCTTTTTTTACAATAAGCTTTAGCATTAGCATACTTTTTTTTATCTGTTGGTATACTTTCACTAGCTTCTAATAATTCTTCTTCTGTTAATATATCTTCTTTAAATATATTAATAGATTCTTTTATTAAATTCTTTATTATATTTTTAAATTTCTTATTCTCTTTAAATATTTCTTCGTGTGTAAAGTAATCATAAGCATTTTCAATTGGAACTTTTACATCTTTAAAAGCTGACCAACCCTCTTTTTCAGGTATAAAATTATTAATTGATAAAGTAACTTGGTTATCTTCTGGATAAAATTGTTTTACTCTTATGTTTTTAACAATTTTACCTTTATTATTTTTTAATTGGTACATTATACCATAATCATCTTTAAAACCTGCTATATTAGATTTTTTTAAAAAATTTAAGAATTTATCTTTTTTTTCTGTAAACTTTTCAAAATCAATATCCATATCATCAGCTAAATTTTCAATAATTTCATTTAAATCATTATAAAATTGATCATTTAATGAATCATATTCAATATTAACTCCTTCATTATATTCAATATTTGAAACATAATCAAATATATCCATATTTTCAAAGTGGTTAATTAAGCTATCAATTAAAGATTGATTAGTAGTTAACTCATTAATATCAAAATCTTCATTTTTAGTTATTAATGCTAAATCTAATATAAATTGATATTCATAACCAGAACTATAAAATGAATTTTTATAATCTATTAAAAAACCATAATCATTACCTACTCTTTCATTAATTTTCTCATGTAATTCTTCAATATATTTTTCTATATAAGAATCATAATATTTATCAATACTTTTTTCAATTTTATCAAAACCATAAAAATGAGGTATCTTTATATCACTATCATTAGTAAGTAATTCTAATATACTACTACTATCATACTCATCAAAATTATTAGGAATTATAACACCTACTAATTCAAGTAATTGTTTTATTTTGTTTTTTACTTTTTCGTCTAAATCAAAATAACCATACATATTATCACTCTCTCTTAAACTATCTTCTCTTGTTGCATACCCAATTGCATTATCAACAGAACTAATAAAATTATAATTATAATTAGAATCTCCATCAAAATCAAACTTAAAAACCAAAACACCATTAGATTGATATTCCAATTCATAATTATCAATACCAGCAGATTTTAATGCTTCTAAATCAGATTCAGTTAAAATATATTTACCTTCTTCTAATCTTTTAGCAAATGGAATATTACCTAAAAAAGTTTCAATTCTTTTTCTAATATAATTATTTAAAATTTCATTATTATAACTTTCCGAATTGTATTTTCTATATATTTCTTCATCAGAATATTTAGAAAACATTTTTTTTATATCAACATCATTTATATTAAATTTATCTACACATTTACCTAAATCTTTAGGTAAAATATTAAGTAAAAAATTTAAACCTTTAGCTTTTATTAAATTATTAAATAATTTTAAACTTAAATCATTGATAGCAAAATCATTTTTAGGATCATGCTCACTATTTATACCCTCAATATCAAAATTAATAAAAAGATCAACTATGTATTGATGATATTCTTCTTTTGGTTTTATATTCCCACCCCCTTTTAACTGATAAACTAATTTATCATTTTCATTATATGATACTGTTAAATGTGATTTTATAGTACCATCAGATAATTCTTTTCTAAAAGATAATAATGTAGTACCTTTAGTAGTTTTAGCACAATGACCCATTGTTTTAGCCTCAATCTCACAATATTTTCTTTGTAAATCTACCCAATAATAACCATTAGGATAAGTAAATAATACTTTACCATCTTCATTTTTAAATGTACCTCCAGCTTTTCTAGTATTATGCCATTCTTGAGCTAAATTATAAGCTTCTTCAAAATTATAACTTTTTAGATTTACATTAGCATCTTGAGAATTAACTAACCAATCAAATATAGTAGTATATTTTTCAGAATATCTAGTTCTTATTGTATTAAATTTATTATTTATGTATTTAATAGCTTCATTTTTACCGTTAATTGTAGAATTTTTATCTATTATATCATCAATTAAACTATTAACAATCCATAAATGTTTTCTTCTTGATAAATTATATGCCCAATCAGCTACTTGTTTATCAAGACCTATTTTGTCAGTAATAATGTTTCTTTTATCAGCTTCTAATAAAAGTTCTTTAATTATATTTTTAATCATTTTACATGTATAATTTTAGTTTCAATACCTTTTTTTAATAATCTTGTTTTTAATTGAGTAAATCTTATTATTTCTTTATCTCTATCATCAAAGATTATTATTTTTTCAGTATTAGGATATATATTTAAATAATAATTTTCTATTATTTCTGCTTTTTTAATTCTATTTTTATCTTTGAATGAATAATGATTAAAGTATAAATTAAATTTATTTAATACCTTTTTTATTTTATCTGATAGATAATGTTTTCTAGCTGTTAATAATATTGTTTTTAATGTTGAATTTGGTTTTTGAGATAATAAATATGTGTGTTTTTGTATGTTTTGAATCTTCTTTTTTGGTTTGCTAAAAGAGAAGATAACGTCTAAGCTTTCTTCTTTGTCCCACCATTCCCAAGGTTTTCTTAATTGTAATCTCTTTCCAGTTAACTTTTTATATAAAGAAACCCCATTTTCAGGGGTTATACTTTCTATTAAGGTGTCATCAAAATCAAAAAAAAATAATGTTTTTATATTATAATCCTTTTCCATTTTAATATAACAAATTAGCTAATTTAATAATATTTTCTACAACCATTTCACTATTATCAACAGGCATTTTTTCAATTTTATCTATTGATTCTTTAATTAATTTATTTTCACCCTTTTCTAAATCTTCTTCTAATTTATTTTTAGTTAGATTCTTTAAATAAACATATTCTTTATATATATTCTGTTCATTATTTTCAATTAAAATATTTAAAATTCTTAATTGTTCTTCATTTAATAGATTTTTATATTTATCTGTAATAAACCTTTCACTAAAATCTAAAATATCTTGAGTTACTTCCTCTGATTCATTAATTACATTTTCTTTACTTTCTGTAATATAACTAACAACATCATTAAACGCTTGATGATATTTTTTAATTCTTTTTTGTGTTTTTTTATTATTTTCTAATAAAATTTGTAAGTTTTCGTATAACTTTTGTTTTTCTACTGGTACTTCAGTATTAACATCTTTAAATTCAGTAATATATTGAAAATCAGGTTTATTTTCAATAAAATAATCTAAATTTTCTTCTAATACTTTAGAAGCTACTTTTGTATCAGAATAGTAACTGTTACCAATTAAATCAAAAAAATTATATTGTTCTTGCATACTTTTATTTTCTTTTATTAAAGAAACAAATTTACGCAATGGTTTATCATTATCTTGTTTGATATAAGTTTCATAAACACTTTCTTTTATTAATCCTAAATTTTTAATCATTTTTTTGAGGTTTCTTTATATATAAATATTATTTTTAAGTAGTTATTATTTATTAGTTGAATAAATCGTCTTGTTGATCTTGTTTAACATCTACGTAAACTTCTTGTAAGTAACTTGTTAATTCATTTTTAATTCTTGAATTATCATTTAATACCCCTTGAATAATTTCTAAAAATCTATTAGCAGGTAATTGATATATAGCACTTAAAAAATGTTCTTTTAATGTAGGTATTTCATCTATTTCAGATTCAAAATTATCAAAAAAGAAATCTCTAATATTTTCAAATAATAATTCACCATATTTTAAATCTTCCGGTTCGTTACCAACAAAATCAACATAATCAGCAATTTCTTGATTCTTATCTTTATCTTCAGTAAAACCATGTAAAGCTAAAATTTCAAATATACCCTTAACTATTTCGTGAATTAATATATTAAATGTTACAGCTTGAGCATTAATATAATATGCACCACGTTTATATTCAACATTTACTAAACCATGTGCCATACCCATTTTAGTACCCATAACTATCATATCCTTTAATACATCATTAGATGTTTTCCAATAAAATAATTTATTTTCGTCCGTTGCTTTATATAAATCAATTAACTCAGGATCAATTTCATCTAATTCATTTTTAACCATATGTGTTATATTCATAACATTTGCAGCACCACCTTGAGTCATAGCATTAATTACTCTTCGTTTTTTTATTTGATCTTGCATTACATCATCAAATATTTTCTCACTTCTTTCAGTTGATACATTATTTACTCCTGAAACTCTATCAACTAATTCTGCATTAATAATAACATCTAAATCTTTAATTACGGGAAAGAAATTTTCAACAATTTCAACAGCTAAACTTTCTAATTTTTCTCTATGATTTCTTTCTTTATTAATTGTAGAATTAACATCATTCATCATTCTACTAGGATTAGGATTTCTACCTGCATACTCCTCACCTTTTTCTCTTGTCTTTTTATCATACCAATCTCCACCTAATGCACTACGTAAATCATCTTGATCTTCATTTAAAGTTGATTTATAACCCCCCATTTTTTTAAATCTCTTTAAAATAGTAGCAACCATTCTATTTTCTTTTTTAGTAAAAGCTTTTGGTCTAATATCTGGTTTTTTATTTGGATCAGGTTTTAAAGGTCTACGCTTAGGTCTAATATCAGGTTTAGTAATAGGTTCTTTAATTTCTGGGTTATTAGCTTTTGGTCTAATATCTGGTTTTAAATCAGGGCTTGGTTTTAATGGTCTTCTTTTAGGTTTAATCTCCGGTATTGTAATAGGTTCTTTAATATCAGGGTTATTACTAACAAATTCTTTAATTAATTTTCTTAATATGTAATTTTTGATCATTTTTTTTGAGGTTTCTTTATATATAAATATTCTTTTTAAAAAAGTTGCTTTATTCTTTGATAGTGTTCATTAAGTAATTCACCAGTGTTAATATAATGTTGATATTTTTTTTCTAATTCAGTATTGTATGGTTCTTTATTTTCATATTTACGTTCATAATAATATTTAGTAAAAGTAGTAGGATTAACTGTATACTCAATAGAATCTGGAGTTGTATTTAATGCTGTAAGTTGTACTTTCTCACTTGGATTTATAATATAAGTAACAGAAATACCATTTTTTTTAACTGCTGCAAGTTGTACCTCCTCACTAGGATTCTTTATATACTGAATAGAGTTACCATTTCTTTTAACTGCTGCAAGTTGTATTTTTTCACTAGGATTATCTATATAATTAATAGCAAAACCACTTTGATTTACTGCTGCAAGTTGTATTTTTTCACTAGGATTCTTTATAAATTCAATAGAATCTGGAGTTGTAGTTATTGCTCTAATTTGTACTATTTCACTAGGATTCTTTATATACCGAATAAAATAACCTCTTAGCTTAACCGCCTCTATTTGCACTTTCTCACTAGGATTATCTATATACTGAATAGAATCTGGAGTTGTAGTTACTGCTTCAAGTTGTATTTCTTCACTTGGATTATCTATATGCCGAATAGAGTAACTTGTAACTTTAATTGCTGCAAGTTGTACTTGTTCACTTGGATTATCTATATACCTAATATAACTACTAATTTTATTAACCAAGTTTATTAATTCTTCTTCACTTTTATTATTTAAGTCATTAATACCTAAATTTTCTAATAATTCATTTAAATCATAACCTATTATTGAATTATAACTTTCTATATTTACTAAATCAATACCTTTTGTATTATTACCAAAGTCAGTGAATATATTATTATGTGAAAAAACATTAAATTCTGAATCAATCAACAAAGCAATCATAGCATAACCTTCTTTATTAGGTAAACTAAATTGACTATGCACTTGTCCTTTACCACCATGTCCAACTTCTAACATTTCTTCTGTAATTGGTATCTCTTTATTACGTAATACTAAAAAATAATATTTACCACCATTAATATAATGATCATAAAAACCTGAAGCTGGCATAGTAACACACCAAGGAGCGTCCTTTCCACAGTATGCCATACCTTGTTTGCTTGTTATCTTATATACAATTACTTTATCATCTTCAAATAAAACTTGTTGACCTCGCTTTCCTTCTTTGGTATTAACTTTACTTTTATTATATTCATTAGCAAATTTAAGAAATTTTATTTTCCATACATCATAATCGTTCCATTCTTTAGAATCAATATTAGTTAATGATCTAAACTTTTCAGGTGGGTTTGCCATTTCAGCAAAATGATGAAATGATTTTAAATGTTCATTTATATCAAGTTTAAAATTATTTAACACAAATTTATCAACTTCAGTTTCAATCCATTGATCTAACTCATTAAAAAAATATATAAACCATTTAGCAATTCTACCCATATATTTATTATTATTAGATGGGTCAGCTTCTTCAATTAACTTCATTAGATAATTATATTTTTCTTCATCAAATGATGGCATGGTTTTACCTAATGAAGAAATAATTTGTTTAGCCTGTTTTTTATTTTCAACTAGTATTAACTCGTTGTAATAATTTGTTAATTTCATTATTTATAATATATATATAAATAATAAATGTCTTCTTTTATAAACATAAAATTTCCATTTGAACAAGAGACTACTGATGGTTGGATATTTAAATCAGATAAAAGCCAAAAAGAGATCATCCGAAGCAACCTTCTTCTCCTTCTTTTAACAGAAAAGAATGAACGTTATTATAAACCTGATTACGGAACTAATCTAAGAAAGTTTTTCTTTGAACCTAATGATATGATTACAGAAGGAGAAATAACAAAAGATATTAGAGATACAATAAATAAATATATCCCTAATATCAAATTAGATAAAATTGAATTTGATAGAACAATACAAGAAATAAATCCTAATGCCATAGCAGTAAAATTAGGATTTACTTATACTGAAGATTATTTTACATTTACTGATCAATTAAGTATAAACTTTGGTGATTTTAGAAATTAATCAAGCATTAACTTTTTTAATCTTTCATAATGTTCATTAAGTATTTTACCTGTAGATATATAATATTGATATTTTTTTTCTAATTTATTATCATATGGTTGTTTATCTTTATATTTACGTTTGTAATAATATTCAACAAATTTAGTTGGATTATTTATAAACGAAAAAAGGTTTTCACTATATTCAGGTTTTGTTATAGATAAAGCTAATAATTGTAATTCTTCTGTTTGATTTTTTATATATGATATAGCAAAACCAGAACTATTAATAATAGATGTTTTAATAA
>Ga0114918_10006045_pt1 | contig 10284 bp, 13 predicted proteins | sample LantaG_FD_87015 | JGI IMG/M metagenome (GOLD analysis project Ga0114918, IMG submission 87015) | Deep subsurface microbial communities from Baltic Sea to uncover new lineages of life (NeLLi) - Landsort_02402 metaG | ecosystem: Environmental > Aquatic > Marine > Oceanic > Sediment | place...
AAAGATATAAAAATGGCTATGGGTTATCTGATAAAGGTGCATGTGTTTTTCACTTAGTTGAGCAATCTTATACTCACCAATATATTGATAAAACCTGGAAAACTGCTTTAAAAAATCCATGGCCCAAAAGGATTGCTTTGTATTAATACTATATTAGAGCTGACGGCAACTGTTTTTGAACAGGCTGTAAAGCAGCTGGTATTTATGGTACGATTTTAAAATCTTCTAAAACAGGTAAAAAGTAATACGTTAAAAGGGGAAAATTATGAATTCTAAGATATTTAATGCTTCTCCTTTGCTAACATGGTTTGTTATTATTTCTGTCCTGACAGTATTTCTTGGTGTAATAACCATATTGGTGATAAATATATTTTACAAGCCAGTTGGCGGCAATGAAGTGTTAAGATACTTTGATCAGGACTTTTTAAGAGAGTCATCAGAATATCATAAAATAAGCCTTACTATCTCGCTGGTAAGTAAAATGATTTCCTTGCTTTTTATAGTGGGAGTACTTTTTATTTCCTGGAAATATTTTTCCAAAACACCAAGAGTGCCTATTTTTGCGGCTTAGCCTACATAGCCCTTTTTTATGTAATTTTGCAATTGATACTCCTTCCTTTAAGTTACTACAGGGGTTTTATAGTTGAACACAGCTTTGGCCTGTCAAACCAGACTTTAGGAATGTGGTTTTTAGATTTTATTAAAAGCTGGGCCATATCATTTGTTATTTCAACCGGAGTGTTAACCGGCATATATGCTTTGATGATTTATCTCCCAAAGCACTGGTGGCAAGTATCATCTGCAGTGTTCATCATTTTTATAATTATTGGAACCTATCTTTATCCTATAATAATTGATCCTCTTTTCTATAAGTTTGAAAAATTGGAAGACAGCAAATTAAAAAGCCAGATTATTGATATTTCAGGAAAAGCAGGAATAGAAATAGACGAGGTACTGGTAGCTGACGCAAGCAGGCGGACAAGCAAAGCCAATGCCTATTTTACCGGTATTGGAAATTCAAAACGCATAGTTATATTTGATAACCTGCTAGATAAATTTACAGAGCAGGAAACAGTAGCAGTAATAGCTCATGAGATAGGCCACTGGCATTATAAACATATAATAAAAAGTATTGTACTGGGTTCCGCCTTTGGGGTGCTTGCAATTTTCCTGTTCAGGGTAATACTGGGAAAGGCAGGGCTGGTCGGGGACTTTAGGACAATCTTTTTAATCATTCTCCTGATGTCCACTTTCTCTTTTATTACCATGCCGGTTCAAAATACAATCTCCAGGTTTTTTGAAAAACAGGCAGATGAATTTGCTCTCAAGCTGACTGAAGATTCTGAGACGCAAGTTTTGCTGACAGTAAAACTTGCCAGTTCCAATCTTTCCAATGTTTGTCCTCACCCTTTAATAAAAGCCTTGCTGTACAGCCACCCCTCCACAATGGAGAGGATTAAGCAGGCAGAACAGTTTAACCCTTAAAATAGCTTACATACAGAAAAGACCTTTAGTCTTTTAATACAGCTGCCGTCCTACCCCAAACTGTGCTCCCAGCTTTATTTACAGGTAAGTAGTCTCTCTGAAGGCGTAAGCAGGCGGACAAAAAAATGGTGTTCCAGTGCAGTTGAAAAGGGGTTTTATGTAACCTCAAATTGTTATGAAAAACTTCAAAAGGCGAGATGTTTATTCTTATGAAACTATTGCGAAGATAAATACTTTATTATTTCTTCCTTTTTTTTATCATCGAAGTCATTGCCGTATAATCTTGTAAAAATATTCTTCTTTAAATCCCCGGCAGGACTTTTTTCTTTTAAAGAACTTAAAAGTATTTTTGTTGAAAATTGAAACATTGAAAATCCCATCATCATTCTTTCCTCTCCGGATTTTTCCTTAAGCATCTTTTTATAAAGTTTATCAACCTTGTTTGTTTTATTGCCCATTTTGTTTTCCAAGAACTTCATTAAGGAGATTGTTTATAAGAAGGGCATCTGCCCACTTTTTTATGTATTCCATATCCACTTTTTCTCTAAGTAAATTCTTTACATCTTTGAGCTGTATTTCTGAACGGCTGTCTTTTGCCCATATCAACTTAGATAAAATTAAGTCCTCGATACTTACTATAAAAATTTCTAAATTGCCAATTTTTACTTTTCTTCTTCTACTAAATTCAGTTTTTCTAAATTCAGAATCCTTTCTAACCATAAAGTCAATTTTTATTATTTCACCCAGGTGAATAATATTAAACATTTTCTTATTTAAAATAGAATCTCTTATCATCTCAAGGTCAATATAAAAATTCTTTTTAAAGAGATTGTAAAATTTTTCAGCAGATTCTATTTCTATGACAATATCAATGTCTCTTGTCATCCGTGGTTCAGAATAATAATTCATTGCTATGGAACCGCTAAGCATATATGGGATTTTATTTTTATTTAATCTTGTGACTACATCTTTTAAGACTTTAAATTCATTTATCATATTAATTTATCGGCTATCTAGATTAGTAAGCTATTTTTTTAATATTATCAAAAAAGCATTAGTAAAAAAAGGCATTAAAATAGAAAATTTTGTTGATTTTGTTAAATCAGTAAGGTAAAATAAGTACCGACTGGTTGGTATGTTTTAAAATTTATCTATTCAGGTATTTTATCCAGGTATCATTAGAGTATGAATTTGAAAGTTAATAGAAAAGAGGAGCAGGCGTGAAATTAAAAGAGAAAGGAGCAGCATCAAAAAATAAACTGCTGAAATCTGCAGCAGCATGTTTTTCAGAAAATGGGTTTGATGCGGCAAGCGTAGATGAGATATGCAGGCATGCAGGTTTGAGCAAGGGCGGTTTTTACCACCATTTTGCCAGCAAGCAGGATTTGATAATAGAACTCTTAAATCAATGGTTAGAAAGAGTTGATGATTATATTAAATCAGTCAAGGATAGCTCCAAAAACATGCAGGAACTTTTTACGAATATTGCCGGCAAGGCGCGTCCGGTTTTTGTTGAAGCCAGTGAACAGCTTCCTATATTTTTGGAATTATGGATTAAAGCCTCAAGAGATCCAAAGTTAAAAGAAAGAACCATAATTTTTTATAAAAGATATCTGGATTTTTTTAAAAAAGTAATTAACGAAGGCATGGACAACGGGGTTGTAAGAGAGGTTAATCCTGTGGCAGCATCAAGAATTATCATGGCAGTTGCTGTGGGGCTCATGATGCAGGGCTTGCTGGATCCTGATGGAGCTGATTGGGACAGGGTAGCACGTGAAAGCTCTGCCATATTAATTGGAGGCCTGACCGCTGACCGGGTGGCAGGCAGGAAGAGTAAAATAAGAAATTAGCATATATTTAATTTAAAATTTTTAAAGAGGTGAAATTAAGTTGAAGATATTAGTTACCGGCGCTTTTGGAAGTGTTGGGATACATACTTTGGAAGAGCTGATAAAAGAAGGCCACGAGGTTAGAGTTTTAGAACTAAAAACCGGGGCTAACAAAAAAATTTATGAAAGATTTAAGTCAGATATAGAAATATTTTGGGGTAACATAACTAACAAGGACGATGTTGCAAAGGCAGTAAGTGGCCAGGACGCAGTAATACATCTGGCTTTTATCATCCCGCCTGCGAGTGAAGAAAAGCCAAATTGGGCATGGGAAATAAATGTAGGGGGTACGCATAATTTGCTTAATGCTATGAGGTCTCTGGAGAAAAAACCGAAAATTGTTTTTGCTTCTTCGGTTTCAGTATATGGGAAAACGCAGAAACTCAGTCCTCCACGGGTTGCTTCCGAACAGGTAAAGCCAACTGATAATTATTCACATCATAAGATTGCCTGTGAGCAGCTGGTAAAAATCTCAGGTCTTGATTGGACCATCCTCAGGGTAGGCGCGGTACTTTCTGTTTCCTTATGCAAGATTGATCCCATGCTTTTTCAGGTCCCACTTGATAACAGAATAGAATTAATTCACTCTTATGATGCTGGTATTGCCTTTGCTCGTGCAGCCTCAAGCAATGAGGTATGGGGTAAAACTTTACTTATAGGGGGAGGTTCCAACTGCCAGATGTATCAAAGAGATTTCATAAAAGAAGTTTTAGAAGCCATTGGCATTGGGATGTTGCCGGAGGAAGCTTTTACATCTAACCCTTTTTACATTGACTGGATGGATACAGGGGAAAGCCAAAAGCTTTTAAGGTATCAGGAACACACACTGGATGATTTTATAAAAGATATAAAAGTTTCTCTTGGAATAAAAAGGCATTTAGCTAAAATTGTCCGGCCAATTGTCCGTTACTGGCTGCTTGGAAAGTCCCCTTATGTGAGGCAAAAAACCTTGAGGAAGGATAATATCGGCATGGGAGTAAAAGGGAAAATTTTACCAGGCACTTAATAGAAATATTATAACTATAAAATTTGTAAGGGAGGCTATCATCGGCAGAACAGTAAAAAGCATATTCTTTTCTGGTATTTATATAATTATAGCCGGGCTATTTTTATTATTGGCCCCAAATGTTCTTATTAATTTTTTAAATCTTGGAATTTCAAACGATATAGTGGTTCGCATACTTGGGATGGTACTAATCTTTTACGGGTATTTTTATGTTAGAGCAAGCAGGCATAAAAAAGAGATGGCAAGTTTTTACAGCTGGACCATTCATACCCGGGCATCTGCCATTGTTGTTCTTTCAATTTTTGCAATGTTAGGTTTAGCTCCTCCTGTTATTGTGACTTTTGGGGCAGTTGATTTGCTTGGTGCCGTATGGACCCTGTTAGAGTTAAGAAAATCTGTGGCAGCTATGAAAGAACAGCACTAAAAAATTAATGTAACCGCAGTATCTGAGATTTACAAAAATTCTCTAAAGTCCTTCATCCTGGCTTCAAAGATAATTTATTTATAATAATATTGCAATTAATAGACAAAAATGGTAATTTATTGCTATGAAATTTGAAGAACTTCTAAAAATTCTTAATGGAGAAGCCATATTTTCATCGTCCATATTACTGGCTGGAAATGTATCGGTCAATGATATTCGAAGGCAACTGACAAGATGGGTGTCAGGGGGCAAACTTATCCAGTTAAGGCGAGGCATTTATGCAGTTGCATTTCCCTATAAAGATACACAGCCCCATCCTTTTATTATTGCAAATAAGATCAAAAAAGCTTCTTATGTCAGTCTCCAGTCAGCGCTTGAGTATTATGGAATGATTCCGGAGTATGTTCCTGTTATTACAAGTGTAACAACAGGCAGAGCAGAAGAGGTAACAACAAAAATAGGAAGATTCCAGTTCAGACATATAAAAAAAGACCTCTTCTGGGGTTATAAAGAAACCAAAATAACATCAGATGAAAAAGTAGTCATAGCTTCTCCTGAAAAAAGCCTGCTTGATCTTCTATATCTTACGCCTCAGTCAGATAATACTGATTATATTGATGAATTGCGCCTCCAAAATATGGAGAAAATTAATCCAGAAGTCTTAAAGGATTTTGCACAAAGATTTGATACTTCTAAAATCAAACGGGCAGCTAAAATGATTATAAATTTGATGAAGGAATAAGGATGAAAGAATATTTAAGGCAATTGACAAATGAACAACCCAATATACTTCTTAAACGCAGTGTTGCTCGTGAATATCTACAGGCCCGCATATTGCAATCTCTACAGGAAGAAGGAGCCTTTTTAAACGTTGCTTTTCTTGGAGGAACATCACTTCGTTTCTTGTATTACCTTCCAAGATATTCTGAAGACCTTGATTTTTCTGTTTTACCGCCAAAGAAAATCGATTTCAAAAGATTATTAAACAAAACAACAATAGACCTGGAAAGAGAAGGCTATCAGATAAAAATAAAAGAGAGCAATAAAAAGGCCGTTATAGGAGCTTTTGTAAAATTTCAATCTCTTCTCTATGATCTTGGCCTTTCGCAGCATAAAGACGAAGTATTATCTATTAAACTGGAAATAGACACAAATCCGCCAAAAGGTGAAGTAACCACAACTACAGTTGTAAAAAAATATATCATGCTAAACCTACTCCATTATGACAGAGCGTCTCTTTTTGCAGGTAAGGTGCATGCTATTCTGTCAAGAAATTATACCAAGGGAAGGGATCTCTTTGATTTGATATGGATGCTGGCAAATCCTTCCTGGCCATTACCAAATTTTATTATGCTGAATAATGCTTTGGCCCAGACAGGATGGAGGTATGAAGAAATCAATAACAGTAATTGGAAAAAAATACTGATAGGTCATATTTCAAAAATAAATTGGGAAAGAGTAATTGCAGACGTTTCTCCATTTCTTGAACGGGAAGCTGATAAAAAATTTATAACATATAATAATTGTACTAGCCTCATAGAGGGATTTAACCCCCGGCCGGCCATTCGCTAATGAGGGCCTGCAAAGCCTTTTTTCTCCATCTTGCCCCATGTTTTTGAACCAAACACATATTCGAAAATAGCACGAAAACGCCACCAGGTATTTATCTGAAGATACCCGAAATTCTCTAGCAGGGCTGTACAGAAAAGAAGAAGCAAGTGTGGCACTTTTGGATATTTTTTAAAAGAAAGTTCTTCCAGGATTACAGACAGTACTGAGAGTGCAGTACCGTAAAGTATGGCTGCTGTGAGAAAGATTATTGCAAAGTAAGCATCAATCATCCCAGATATTACGGATATGGCGAAGACAAGATATCCGCTAAATTCAATAAGGGGACCGAATATTTCAAAAATTACAAAATATGGTGCTGACAATAGTCCGGTCAAACCATATCTAGTGGCTAAATACATCAGAGAAAATGCATTTTCGTGAGGTTTATAATCATAGCATTTATAGCCGGGTTCTGCCCGCCACTAAAAAAGAAAAGAGCTTTAATTGACTGTGAAAAATAAAGCAATGTTCCTTTAAAAACCGCCAGGTTTATGTTTTATTTTAATTTATCTTGATTGGGGTATAATAAAAAATAAAATTATTTTTAAATAATATTAATAGTATTAGCAAAGGTTTTATGAGGGAAAAATACAGAAAGAATACAATCAGATTTTTGGTTATTTTTTTATCAGTTTTAATGCTTATAGTTATAATGATTTTTTCAATTGCCTGTAGCGGTTTTGAAGATGTCAAGTCTTACCTGTCTTATGCTGTAAAAGAAAATTTAGAAATGAAGACAGGGTCAACCGGACTGGATAATGGAAAAATTGATTATAATATGGAAGGAAAGGAAATAATGTTACCTCAACCCAAACTGGAAAGTGAAAGCTCTCTGGAAGAAGCTTTAGCTAAGAGGAGATCTATAAGAAGTTTTTCTTCTAAAGAATTGAGCCTGGATGAGTTGTCTCAGTTGCTTTGGGCAGCCCAGGGTATAACTAAGGAAGATACCGGATACAGGACATCTCCCTCGGCTGGCGCGCTTTATCCTCTGGAATTGTTTTTGCTAAAGAGTGATGGAGTATACCATTATGTACCAGATGGCCACAAAATGCTTAAAATTAGCTCGGAAGATTTGAGGCTGCCTTTGGTCCAGGGGGTTGTTTTTCAGGGATTTGTATCAGAAGCCCCAGTAAATATTATTATAACTGCAATTTATGAGAGGACTACTGCAAAGTATGGAAACAGAGGAGTAAGATATGTCCATATAGAAGTGGGCCATTGCTGTCAAAACATACTGTTGCAGGCAACTGCTCTTGGTTTAGGAGCGGTACCGGTAGGAGCTTTTGATGACAGCTATATTCAGAAACTGTTAAATTTACCTTCAGAATATCAGCCGCTTTATGTAATTCCTGTGGGGTACCCAAAGGATTAAAATTGATCTTTAGACAAACTCCGTAAAACACTATTTTGAAACTGATACAAAGTATCTTTACTTATTTTATATCCCTGGGAGCTTCAGTCTGTCAGTTAGCTGGCTTACCAAGCTTAACAGCTGTGCCATATGCCAAAAGCTCAGCAGCACTGCCCATAACACTGGTAGTCATAAAACGGACATTAATTACCGCGTCAGCTCCCAACTCTTCAGCCTGTGCCATCATCCTGCCAGTAGCTATTTTGCGTGCCTGTCCCATCATCTCCGTATACTCAATAAGCTCTCCCCCAAGAACCAGCCGCACCAATGCAGAAAGGTCTCTTCCAATCCAGATAGCAAATATAGTGTGTCCCTGTGCCAGACCTAAAATCTTTGTGATCTCGCGACTGGGAACTTCTGCAGAAGTCTGTATCAGCACATGAGACTGAGTCTCGGCAGTTGAAAGCTCCTTTTCCCGGGCTTTGCCTTTTCCCTGTTCTGCAGCCACTGTCAGCAGGACTAGCAGAATGCCACCCAGCAAGCAGTATACTGCAGTTTTGAGCCACCAGGGTAAAATGGGTTCGTGGTAGGCGTACCAGGGTATCCCAGCAAATATTGCAGTAAAGAGCCCGAGTACGAAGGCCAGTGAGCCAACCAGTCTAAGTGTTTTAATGATTAATTGAACTGCTTTCATAATTCCTCCCATATAATAAGATAATGAAAAATTTTGTTAATAAAACTTTTGGGTGAACTCCTACAGTTAGATACATTGTATACTAAAAAAACTTAGTATAGAATTGGTATTTTTATTTATTAAGGTAATCAGGTAATTTTTTTATCCCTTAGTTTATTCAAGAATAATAATTAGAAACTGATTGCATATAACAGATTTTCAAAAAGATAGTATAAACTGCAACAAAATAAAAAAATCTCTTGGCATAATGTATATTATTATATATAATTAGTACATAATTATATACATTTTGTTAATTATGGTTGATGTAGTAAGTTGGAAAGTAAAAATATAAAACTTAAAAATAACCTTAGAAGATGCCGGTTTGAACATAATGAAATTTCCCAGCAAGAGCTTGCAAATGCTGTTGGTGTAACACGACTTACCATTCACTCCATAGAGAAGGGGAAGTTTAATCCCTCTGTTCTTCTGGCCTTAAAAATATCTAAATTTTTTCACAAATCAGTTGAAGAGATATTCTATTTTTCAGATGAAAAATAAATTTACATATATGAGGAAGGCGGTTTTTATAAAAATGAAAAAGGTAATTAATATAAGCGGGAAGGTTACCTTTTACCTGGGTATTATTTCACTGGTCAGCCTGATTTATAATCTTATATTTTATGAAACTTTAAGACCTAAAATTATAGGATTTGAGGATATATCAGGCATTTTAGATAGTATGGAGGTTTTTGTCGCAGTAGCATTTATTTTAATTTTTATCTTTCATAGTTCAGCTATTTTAAATATTGCTTTTCAGCTAAAGTTTTTTAAAAGAGAAAGCTTGCTCAGGTCATTAGTTTTTTTTATAGCGGTAATCTCGATTCTATTAGTTTTCGGAGATTTTGCATTGCTAAGTGATATTGGAAAAGAGTATGCTTATGGATTGGATACTACGGGTGAATGGCCCATTTTATATTTCAGTCAGCTCTTACATTTTATATTAACCATACTTGTGTTTATAACACTGCTTTGGACAAGAAAATCATTTCTGGATAAATATAAGGAAGATGTTGTGCTAAAGGATGAGGCTATCTTTATTAATGCACAGTATGTAGGGATTTTCTGTGGTATTTTTGGAATAGGAGTATTTTCAGTACTTTCTGCATTTTTTCCACTCTGGGCATTAAAAAAGGGTATTTTTGTAATAAGCTTAATAGTTATACTGCCATATTTTTTAATAGTTATCTATTGGTTAGTAATAAAAATAAGAGAAAAGGTTGGACAGTGGTACGATGAGAAGCAATATCAGGATATAACAAAAGCAAGTCTGGTTACCATGATGGCATCAATAATTATAATGACTGTAATTTTTGTTACCCAGTATTTTGTGAGCAAATTTGATTTTATAACCATAACATGGTTTCCGTTTTATGTTTTTTTAGTATTGCTTTTATTTTCAAGCAGCACGCTGTATTTTAATAAAAAAGCTGCAAGCTAATTTATAGATAATGGATATAGCAAAAAGAAATAATAATTTAGGATTGGCTGCTCTGGTAATCAGTTATCTAACCTTGATATTTTGGGTGCTTGGAATTTTTATAAGTGTTGAAATAGGCATAGGTTGGCAAAGCTATACAACTGTGGGATTATTTGGATTATTTCTCCTCTCCTCTGGCATTATATTTTTAATAAGCCTGATTTTTAATATAAAAGAATCAAGGAGAAATAACCATATAACAAGAGGGTTGGTACTTACTATAATTAGCTTTCCACCAGTTGCATTCTGCTACCTGGCAATGCTTGTAAAAGCATTAACTGAAGGGCATTAATTAGATCTATAGT
>Ga0114918_10006046_pt1 | contig 10282 bp, 9 predicted proteins | sample LantaG_FD_87015 | JGI IMG/M metagenome (GOLD analysis project Ga0114918, IMG submission 87015) | Deep subsurface microbial communities from Baltic Sea to uncover new lineages of life (NeLLi) - Landsort_02402 metaG | ecosystem: Environmental > Aquatic > Marine > Oceanic > Sediment | place: Baltic...
GTCACTTTGTTGTCTGTAACGGCCTCGGCGGCGGAGACGGGCAGATCCAGCCGACAGAAAGGTGGCAGAAACAGTGGTCAATCATACCTGGCCGCACCTGGTATGGCAGCAGTCTGACAATCCGAATCTGCGTCGTAGCTGACGGTAAAACTGCATATTTAACCAACTTCCAGATGAAAAGGACCGAGGCGCTCGTGGAGATGCTGTGCAGGAAGTTTGAAATAACCCCCGACTCCGTCTACTATTCAAGCGATTGGCAGTAGCCACAAAGTCTGACCTTGCTCCGCCGTAGCGCTTCGCGAAGGTGAGTAAAAATCTGCAAAAACCTTTTTGATTGTTATGTCACTCCCAGTTGAAATCTTCCAGCGGCGTATCCTCTGTTAGCCCTTCTGTATCTTCCCGTGGCGGTGCATCCCACATCACACCTCTGCGGTGCCGGCCCTGATGCCGTTTTCCGAAGCCTCTGGGCTGTACATCCACGTTCCATCTGCCCCAGCCTCGGCGTCGCATACCAGGACATCTCCCACCAAGCCCGCGGTGGCCAAAGCCCTGCTCCCATCTATCTGCACTAGGCCTTTGCATACGCCGGCCGCCTCTGCCAAACCCCCTGTGATGTGAGCCTGGGCCCAATCTCCTCATTCTTGCTTGTGGCATATACCAGCCTGATTTATTGCGGAATTGGCCTCGCCGTATCCTGCCGTGGCAGCCTTCACGGAAACCTCGATGACGTGGGCCGACGGTCTCCTTGGCTTTTTGCATTTTCTGCCTTGCCTGCTGCATCTTCTTGATTAACTTGCCCATCTTTTCCATATCGTTTTCCTGGTGGGCCCTTGCGAGTGCATCGAGCCATTTACCGAACATCTGCGGGCCGAATCCCTGACCTTTCTGATTTTTGGGGCATTTTTGGGTGTGCTTTGGCTCAGGTTGGGGATTGCCGCCCTCATCCTGCTGAGCTGCAAGTATTTCAGCTCCTATCAGTAAAGCTGCCGCTGCGGCGATTAACGTAATCTTCTTTAGCATTTTTTGCTCCTTTTCAAATTGAGGTTTTTCTGTTCCGCACAACGATTTCCGCAGGAACAGACGTAACTGGCGGGTACCTTTATTGCAGTTTTTAAGAAAAATCCGCGAAAAGTATGGCGAAAAGCCCATTTTTAGGGTTGTTTTAACGCTCCTTTTTCAACAGGCCGAAGTTTTCTCTTTCTGTCAGGACTACCCACGCCCGCCAATCTCTTTTGCTGATACATATAGGCTTAATCGCCCTGACACTTTCGAGCCAGACCAAAAAGCCGAATTTGCAGCTTGCCTTGCTTTGCCAGTAATTGTCACTGCCGCAGATTAGGTGGTTGTATTGCTGTTTGAGTTGGAGTATTTGTTTTGGCGTAAGGTTCTCGAAGTATTTAACCGCTGCTGCCGTCGCCGTTGCACAGACCGGCCCGCTGCTTAACTTCAGGAATATTTCATCCCCGGGGTAAATTTGTCCAAAATGCGGGCGTCTTGTCTTTGTGAAACGCGACTCGATTCTCTTTTGCCCCTCGACAATCGCTTTCAAATAAGGCTTCTTCAGGATGACAAGATGATGATTTCTCATAAATCAGCTTTTTATAATAAAAACTGCGCTGATAAATAGCAACTGCTTTGACGCCGGGCTGTTGAGAATCTATAATCGAAGCGATTTTTTGAAGGGCAGGAGTATGGAACCGGTTTTAGCTGTTGTTGGCATCGTTTTGATGCTGGCGGTTTTGGGCCTTTTGGTCTGGCTTATCGTCGCCCACTCGGCGGCAACAAGGGAAGCTGCCGGCCAGGCAGCTGGTATCGGTCTTTTGCAGCAGCAGCTCGAGACCCTAAAAGCTGCTGCCGACGGCACCAAGGATGCCCTCCAAAAGTCCCTCCAGGCAGGTCAAAATACCGTCACCCAAAGCCTGCAGGCAAGTATGAAAGTGCTTGGCCAGCTAAACGCCCAGATCGGCCAGCTTCAGGGCGCCAATGAAAAGATGATGCAAATCGGCACCGAGGTTCGCCGGCTGCAGCAGATTCTTGCAAGTCCCAAACTTCGCGGCCAGATGGGCGAATGGTCGCTGGAAAACCTGCTCAGCCAAATCCTCCCTAAGGAAAGCTACGAACTGCAATATAGTTTCAGAGACGGCAAGGTTGTCGATGCGCTTATAAAGCTGGCAGATTTTTCAGTGCCGGTCGATGCAAAGTTCCCTCTGGAAAGCTTTGAAAGATTAATCAAAACTGAAAGCGATGATGAAAAGGCGAAAATTCGCAGGCAATTTCACAGGGATGTTGCAGCACATATTGATAAGATTGCGTCGGATTATATTAGACCTGCAGAAGGCACACTGGATTTCGCATTGATGTATGTCCCTGCCGAGAATGTTTATTATGAAACGATTATAAAATATGACGATGATACAAAGGATATTTTGCAGTATTCACTTGATAAAAAGGTGATACCGGTAAGCCCGAACCTATTGTACACTTATTTGATGACGGTAGCGATGGGCCTGCATGGCCTGCAGATAGAAAAGCAGGCAGCCGAGATAAGACAGAACCTGAAAAAGCTAAATGCCTCTTTTGCCGATTTTGGTGGCAACTGGGATACTCTCGGCACGCATTTGCGCAACGCTTACAGTAAATACGAAGAAGGCCAGAAAAAACTCGACCGCTTCGGCCTGCAACTCGACCAGATACAGGGTGAGGAAACACAACAAAGCCCGAATCCTGTCTGAAATGCGGGGTTGGTTTATAGAAAAGAGTGACGCTTGCAAACAGAGTAAACAGAATGATATACGAAGATTTGAGGGGCAAAAGGGTTTTGGTTACCGGCTCGAGCAGCGGAATGGGTGCTGCCACGGCGATAATGTTCAGCCAGCAGGGCTGCTTCGTCGGTGTCCATTATTTTAAGACAAAGGCCGGCGGCGAAAAAACGCTCGAAAAGGCCAAAGCTAACAGTGACGGTGTTTTACTCTGCGCCGATGTCCGCAATGAAAAGCAGGTCAACGAAATGGTTGAGAGATTTGCTAAGGAAGCAGGCGGTATCGATATTCTTGTAAACAACGCCGGCGATTTGATAGACCGTCAGCCATTTGAGACTGCAACCCTTGAATATCACGAAGATATATATGCCACTAATGTCCGCAGCGTATTTCTGGTAACAAGGGCTGCCCTTGCCCACCTGAAGAAAAGTAAAGGCAATATCGTCAATATCGGCTCGGTTGCCGGTCATACCGGCGGAGCCGGCGGCTCCGGAATTTATGCAGCGGCAAAAGCCGCCGTCGCAACATACACAATCGCTATGGCTAATGAATTTGCTAAATACGGCATCCGGGTCAACAGTGTCCTGCCGGGCCTTATTGAGACAAGGTTCCACATGCGATACAGCAGCGCTAAGCGAAGAAAAGCTGTCGCCGAGCAGACCCCGCTTGGCAGAAATGGAACCGCCGAGGATATCGCAAAAGCGGTTTTGTTTCTGGCAAGTGAAGTAGCTGGTTTTATCACCGGCGAATATATCGCAGTAAATGGCGGGCTGTATATGAGAGTTTAAGCTATTGACTATTTAGCACCGACTATTTACTATTGGAAATCGGTTGCTGAGCAGCTTTTATTTCACGAAGGTTTGAACAAAGATGCAGCTTACGGCAGGGATGCGACAGGGTAAACTTAAGCGCCCCTTAGGGGCGATGAGGCAATGGGTTATTCGGCCAAAGGATGCCCGTCGCGACCAGCTCGCCAGGAAGCTTTCGGTTTCACCTCTTTTGGCACAGGTTTTAATCAATCGGGGGATAACCGATGCCGTCACTGCTTCGGCTTTTCTCAGACCTAAGCTGACCGAGCTTATCGGCCCTGAGCAAATGCCGGGGGTTGAAGCGGCGGTTGCCAGAATAAAACGTGCCCTCAGGAATCAGGAAAGAATCACTGTCTATGGCGATTATGATGTCGATGGCATTACAGGTGTCGCAATCCTGGTGGCGATTCTAAAGCTGTTTGACGCCGAGGTTGAGTATTATATCCCGCACCGCATCGATGAGGGTTACGGCCTGAATGTCGAGGCTGTTCGGTCGTTAGCGAAAACAGGCTGCAGTCTTTTAATCACCGTCGATTGTGGTATTACTTCGCTTGAGTCCGCAGAGCTTGCCGGCCAACTCGGCCTTGATTTGATTGTAACCGACCATCACCAGCCTGAGCCGCAGTTGCCGCCGGCCATCGCCATTGTGCATCCGGCGGCGGACGAATCTTACACTAATCAGGATTCGTCCGGCTCGATGGTCGCCTTTAAGTTAGCCTGGGCGATTGCAAATGAATTCAGTGCCGGGGTAAAACTCGCACCCCAAATGCGCGAGTTTATGCTGAACGCTACTTCCCTCGCAGCCATGGGCACTATCGCCGACGTCGTGGACTTACGCGGTGAAAACAGGGTTCTGACAAGCTATGGCCTTAAAACTCTGCCTGAGTCCAAGCTTCTTGGTATACAGGCTTTGATTGAATCAGCCGGTTTGACCGGCAAAGGGCTCGATAGTTTCGACATTGGTTTTCGGCTCGCACCGATGCTGAACGCCGCCGGCCGAATGGGCCATGCACGATTGGCGGTTGAGCTTTTGGCATCGGCCAGTCAAGTTCGCTCGATGCAGATAGCAGAGTATCTCAAACAACAAAATAGTCAGCGCCAGCAGTGCGAGCGAAAAATATTTACCCAGGCCTGCGAAACGATAGTTCGGCAAAATCTACACCACCCTTCCCGCAAGAGTATCGTTCTTGCCAGCGAAAACTGGCACCGTGGCGTACTGGGTATTGTCGCCTCGCGGCTGGTGGAGAAATACTATCGGCCGGTGATTATGATTAACACAGCCGGTGGTACTTCTGCGGGTTCAGCTCGCTCGATAGCAGGCTTTGACATACTAAGTGCAATAAGAGCCTGTTCGAAGCATCTAATCAGTTTCGGCGGACACAAAATGGCGGCGGGTGTAACCGTCGAAGCCGAAAAAATAGACAAGTTCGCAGCCGATTTCGAAGACTATGCAAGGCAAAACCTAAGCGAAGAAGATGTAGTAGCAAAGCTTTACATTGATGCAGCTACTCGGTTAGGCGACCTCAGGCAGGAGGTGGTGAGTGAGCTGCAGATGCTTGGACCTTTTGGCCAGGGTAATGCCGAGCCGATTTTCGCGACAAAGGGTGTACGTCTTGCCTCTGTACCACGAAGGGTGGGGATGAAGGGCGACCACCTACAGCTTGCGATAACCGATAATACTGCTTCGGTCCGCTGTATTGGTTTTGGAATGGCAAGGTTGGAGAAAAAGCTGCTTGAAAATGAATTCTTCAATGTCGCTTATCAGCCGCAAATAAATACCTATAACGGCACCAGCAGTGTCGAATTAGTTCTGAGAGACATCCGGTTTGAGTAGAGCTTAATGATAATACCCCGTCTGGGAACGGACGCATACGATATATGTACGCAATTCACAGATGAAACTATGACTTTCGATGAACTTTTGACGCTGGTTTCTTCAAACAACGCCCCTATTCTTTGCACGGATTCACGTCTTGTCGAGGCAGGTGACATCTTTGTGGCCCTCGAAGGCACTGTTTGCGATGGCCACAATTTTATCGACGAAGCTCTTGGCAAAGGTGCCAAGTACATCGTTTCTCAAAAGCCCTGCCGCTGCGAAGATGCTGAGGTAATCGTAGTTAAGGATTCCGCCGAAGCCGCTGCCGCTTTGGCCCAAGCAAGTAGAGGTAATCCCGCTTTGCAGTTAACCAATCTTGCTGTTACCGGCACAAATGGGAAAACCACCGTTGCCTTTTTTGTTCGTTCCTGTATACAGGCAGCTGGCCGCAAGTGTGGTCTCATCGGCACAGTCATTTATGACACAGGTTCGCAAATCTCTCAGGCGGCTCTGACAACTCCGGACTGTTTGGCTATAGCCCGGCAACAATCACAAATGATCGAAACCGGCTCTAAATATATGGTCATCGAAGCCAGCAGTCACGCTCTTGCGCAAAACCGACTCGCACACATCGACTTCAAAGCGGCCGCATTTACAAACCTTGCTGGTGACCATCTCGACTATCATAAAACAGAGCAAGAATACCTGGCTGCAAAGGCAAAACTGTTTGAGAGATTATCGCCCGAGGCTGTTGCTGTATTGAATAAGCAGTCGCCGCAGGCACAGAAAATCGCCCAGGTGACAAAAGCGAAAATTCTCTGGTATGCCGTTGATGAACAGGCGGACATCACTGCCTATATTGAATCTGTTGATATTGGTGGGACTGTTTTCATTCTGAAATATGCTGGCGAAAAACGAACAGTGAAAATTTCGCTTCTGGGCCAACATAACGTCAGCAATTCTCTCGCAGCTGCTGGCCTATGCATCGCTGTGGGATTAGATTTACAGACGATAGCAGTTGGCTTATCAGCTTTGGAAGTGGTGCTTGGCCGACTGGAAAAAATCGATTTCAATGGTAGCTTTTCGGTTTTTATTGACTATGCTCATACTGATGATGCTCTTAAAAATGTGTTGACTGCACTTCGGCCGTTCTGCGTCGGTTCGCTGATTGTTGTTTTCGGCTGTGGCGGCGACAGGGACAAAACCAAACGACCGCGTATGGCCAGAGTCGCTGAAGAACTGGCTGATTTTGTAATCGTTACCAGCGACAACCCTCGAACTGAACAACCTATGGCTATCATCGAGGAAGTCATCGCCGGTTTTGAAAAGGGGCCTGCAATACCGTATGCAGAATTACGAGGTACGAGCGACGAGCGACAAGCGACGAGAGTCGTCGAGCCGGACAGAAGAAAAGCTATCGAGTTGGCTGTGAAAAGCGCCGCCGAGGATGATATTGTACTTATAGCGGGCAAAGGACACGAAACATATCAGATAATAGGAGCACAGCGATTCGATTTTAACGACAAAAAGGTTGCTCAACAGTGCCTCAGGCAACTAAGATGAAAAAAATTTCAATTGCAAAGTTAGCACAAATAATAAATTCTAAGCCAACAGTCGATATCAACGGCGAAATTGCTGGCATAAGCATTGACTCGCGCACTACCGGGGCCGGCGACTGCTTCTTTGCAATCTCCGGTGACAATTTCGACGGACATGATTACGTAATGGAGGCTTTTGCCAAAGGTACGGTATGTGCCGTCGTCAGTAGGGATATTGATTCCGGCGACAATTGTCTGTTGAGGGTAAGTGATACCATAAAGGCTCTCGGTGACTTTGCTGCAGAATATCGCAGAAGGATGAATTTCAGGGTTGTAGCGGTAACCGGCTCGGTCGGAAAAACGATGACAAGGCATATTACATATCACGTCTTGAGTCAGCATTTTTGCGTGACTGCAGCACCGAAAAATTTCAATAATAATATTGGCCTTCCTCTGACATTGCTTCGTGCCGGACCGCAGGATGAAATTGTAATCGCGGAGCTCGGCAGCAACCATCCCGGCGAGATTGCTCAATTAACTCAAATCGCTCAGCCTGATGTAGCGGTCGTAACCAATGTTTACCCGGCTCATTTGGCCGGCTTCGGTGACCTGCAAACTATTGTGTGGGAAAAGTTATCCATATCTGAAGGATTGCGTAGCGGCGGCATTTTTTTTATCAACGGCGATTGCGATAAGCCGCTCGAAGCCTGCAGGGATAAAGGTATCAGATTCATAAGTTTTGGCAAATCGAACCGATGCGATATACAAGCGCAGAACATCGCTCATACTGGCTCAGGCAGCCAATTCACTGTTGAGGGCAGGGAAATTTTTCTTCCACTGCTGGGCCTCGGCAATGTCGAAAATGCACTCGCCGCATGGGCTATCTGCAGCCGGTTCGGAATCAGTATCGCTGATTTTGCTGATGCTGCAAAAACACTTCAGGCTGTCACTATGCGAGCTGAATTGCTGCAAATCGGCAAATTGACGGTGTTAAGCGATTGCTATAACGCAAATCCTGCCTCGATGAAGAACGCCCTGAATATATTGTCCGACTTGGGCTCAGGTGGAAAAGGTCGGCTCGTTTTTATCTGCGGCGATATGGCTGAACTCGGCGCACAAAGCGAAAGACTTCACACAGAACTCGGCGTTTTAATCGCAAAAGCTAAAGTGCAGCTTTTACTGGCGGTCGGCAAATTTGCGAAAGTTGTTGCCGATGCCGCCAGAGAGTATGCCGATTACGGTCTGCAAACCGAATGTTTTGACAATGCTGCTGCAGCTTGTAATAATCTGCAAAAATTTGTAAAAGATTCCGATATAATATTAGTTAAAGCTTCGCGAGCAGCCAGGCTGGAAAAGGCCATTGAGAAACTAAACGAAATTTTCGGTAAATAGACAGAAAAGTCGCCGACGCTCCATAGCTTTGGCGACGGAACGTAGCCAATGATATACCATCTGTTATGGCATTTGCGTGAGGTTTTTACCCATCGGCTGGGTTTTTATGCCTATCAGGACGTAATGTTTCGTTCTGTTTCGGCTATATTGACCAGTTTTTTTATCGCCCTTCTGCTTGGCCCTAAGATCATTCGCTTTCTTGTGCGAAAAAAAATAGGCGACCGGCCCCAGTTTCATCACGCTGCCCTTAACGAGCTAACCAAAGAAAAGGCCAACACGCCTACGATGGGCGGTTTGATTATCATTCTTGCCGTTCTTTCGACAACGTTTCTATGGGCAAAGCTGAATAACCCTTTTGTACAAAAGGCGATTGTTCTGGTGATATGGTTTGCTGCTCTGGGTGGGGTCGACGATTGGCTAAAGCTCACGAGCCGGATTCGTCACCGCAGCAGAGATGGGCTAAAACCCTGGGAAAAACTCATTTTTCAATTTGGGGGTGCGGTTTTGATAGCGTCGTTTCTATACGCAGACTTTGCCAACATAAAGGACGGCAAATTGCTCTGGCTGCCCTTTTACAAGCACGGCCTGCCGTTGGCCAACTGGGCGTTCGTGTTGATAGCCATTTTTTACATTTCAGCCACAAGTAACGCCGTTAACCTTACGGACGGTATGGATGGCTTGGCTGCCGGCTGCCTTGGTATGGTTAGCTTGGTTTTGGCGGTGCTCTGTTATGTCGCCTCTGAGACGATGACGCGAACCAGCCCCATCACCTGGGCAAGTTATCTGCTCCTGCCGGCCATCCCACAGGCCGGGGAGTTAAGCATTTTCTACTCGGCTATCTTGGGGGCTGTGCTCGGATTCTTGTGGTACAACTGTCATCCCGCTCAGGCCTTTATGGGCGATGTTGGCTCACTGCCGTTGGGTGCGGCGATGGGCTACGGCGCACTGGTTTCGAGAAATGAAATCCTGCTTTTACTTATCGGCGGAGTGTTTGTAATCGAACTGATAACTGTCGTGCTGCAAATCGGTTATTTTAGATACACCGGCGGAAAACGCTTATTTAAATGTGCCCCAATACATCATCATTTTCACTTGGCTGGCTGGAGCGAGCCGCAGGTAGTTGTCCGATTCTGGCTGCTGGCCGCCGCCTTCGCCGCCCTCGCCTTGGCTACCCTCAAAATCCGCTGAAAGCTACAAATCGTAATACTCCTTGGTGTGGACCTGCCCGTCCGGCAGGCGGGTGCGAACATTCTTTCTGTAGGCGTCTGTGTCGTCTCTGTTGAATTTTTGAATCCTTCTGTGGGCAAGATAAATCTTAAGTGCGGTAGCAAGGCAACTGGCACCGGCTACAAAAAACACCAAAGCCGCAAGCAGAGCAAACAGTTCCGGCAGGGCCAGAATCAAAACCCCAAAGCCGACAAGCAGCAGGCCCACCATGAATATCCACATTGCTACGCCCCGCGTTGCCTGTGATATCGCATTTGTGTAATAGCGAAAGAGCATAAGTTCACCGTAGTCCTAAAAACCGGCGGACTACTCTTGGAAGCCCGCCTGACAATATATCTTGCTCAACCTGACCATTTTAAGCGAGCGACGAGTCACGAGCGACGAATTAGTACATTCCGCCTCCCGGCGGCATTGCCGGCGTCTCCTTCTTTTCGGGAATCTCGCTGACTATCGCATCGGTTGTTAAAAGCAGTGACGCGATAGAGGCACCGTTCTGCAGTGCGATTCTTTCGACCTTTGTTGGAACAATCACGCCGAATGCTATCATATCCCCGTACTTCTTTTGCATCGCGTCGTAACCGAAGTTTTTCTCTGTGCTCTCCATAACCTTCTGTGCGACGATTGAGCCGTCCAGCCCGGCGTTCTCAGCGATTTGTTTAATCGGAGCGACTAATGCCCTTCGTACAATGTCAACGCCGATTTTTTCATCACCTGTCCCCTTGATTTTGTCCAAAGCTGGTA
>Ga0114918_10006049_pt1 | contig 10280 bp, 8 predicted proteins | sample LantaG_FD_87015 | JGI IMG/M metagenome (GOLD analysis project Ga0114918, IMG submission 87015) | Deep subsurface microbial communities from Baltic Sea to uncover new lineages of life (NeLLi) - Landsort_02402 metaG | ecosystem: Environmental > Aquatic > Marine > Oceanic > Sediment | place: Baltic...
ATCCGCCTCCGGTAAAAAGTTGTATTGGGACGGCCCCGCCATCAAAGCCGCCAATGCGCCGGAGGCGGATCAATATATTCAGCCGCAATTCCGCCCTGGCTGGACACTGTAGGATGAGTAAACGTGTCCGCCGTGGTGAAAAAATGGACCTTAAGGCAACTATTCGAGGTTTCTGGAGTATAAGAAGTTTTTAATGCTAAAGCCGGACGAGAATCCACCGATATTGCATCCTGAGCAATCGCAGTTAACAGAGATCAGCGGCTGCTGGTGGGTGGCGCACACCAAGGCACGCAATGAAAAAGCATTAGCGTGGCAATTGAAGAAATGGGGAATTGCGTATTTTTTGCCGATGCGAGAGAAAATTCGGGTACGCAAGGGGAGGCGTTATCGGCCGATTTTACCGTTGTTCAGTGGTTATGTGTTTTTTTGCGGGGACGAAGAGGCTCGCTATAAAGCGCTGACAACGAACCGGATTGCGAACATGATTGAGGTGAAGGACCAGACACGGCTGGTGCATGAGTTGGAGCAGATTAACCGGGCGCTGCAAAGTAAGACCAAGCTGGATCCGCATCCATTTTTGAAAAAGGGTGATCGGTGTCGGGTGACGGCTGGTCCGCTGGCGGGGATGGAAGGGATAATGGTTCGAAAGAGGAACAACGCCAAGCTGGTGCTGAATGTGGAAATTCTGGGCCAGGCTGTAGCGACGGAGATAGATGCGGATTTGCTGGAACCATTATAGGGACCGATCGGATTCATCATCGTCGCCGTTGGGGGAGTAATCTTCCGCTTCGTCTTCGATTTCACCGGCGGTAACCGCGGTGCTTTCCAGAATGGTGTTGATGCGTTTTTTGACCCAAGGCAGCATCGGCACGTGCGGAATCCGACGAAGTTCCCGTCGGCCGGTGGAGTCAAAGATTACCAAATCGCCCGCCATGCACAGCAGCAGTTCAAAAAAGTCGGGGTAACTGGTTCTTACCCGTTTAGCTCCGCGAGCCAGGGAATCATCCATTCTTCCGAACTGATAGTGTTCGAATTCATTGTGAGTAATCCGCCATCTGGAGTTCAGCCGGGTCCACAGCCACATTATGCCAAACAAAAACAGCAGGACGATGCTCACCATCAGGCCGAGGGTGCGTGAATATTGCGGATCAAGGTCGGCAAAGAAATGGTAAATGTCGGAAAAAAGGGTAACGCTTTTTACATCTTTGAGCCACATGATTAGAATCCAGACTCCACCGATCAGCACCATCCAGAAGATGGTGTAGTTGCGATTCAGGTCGAAACCGACGGTAACCAGCACAATTATCACGGTTACCGCCCAGATCCAGGCCAGCGTTTCGGGCCCGGCCCAGCCCCATTTGTCCAGAGCGAACAGCAAAAACCCCATCACCATCAGAGGCCAACTGAAGACAAATTTGGGGTAAGTGTAAAAAGTTATTTCATCGCGTTTTTTCGAGGTTTTCGTCTGGGAGTGAGACTTGGTCATGATTGTTATCTCCTTTTTACTGGTATTGGCCCAGCTCGTCCACGATTCGCACATAACTTAGCAATTGCAGGCGGGTAAGTTCGTAATGCTGTCGCAACTGGCAGATTCTGTGTGAATATCTTTTTTCGGATTTTATGATTCTGCTTTCAAAAATCTCCGCAGCTTTTTGCGGGTTTTGCAGCAGGAGCTTCCGGACGCCAAAGCGATTTACCCAGAATCCGATTCGCGCCGCCCTCAGCTCCAGCGGCTTATCGGATAAGTTTTCAAAGTGTTCTTCCAGAAAGCTGCCCAGTATTCTAAGGCACTTCTTGGCCTGGCACACTCTTTTTTTTGCCTTTTCGCAGGGGTATATCGGGCGGGATAGAATTTGCGAAAGTTGTTCAAGATCAGCCAGAGGGCTTTCGTCCAGCAGTTCAGCGGCGAACTCGATATCGTAATCAAGACGCAGGGCCAGGGCATTACGAAAATCTCTGGCGAACATCCGGGTGATCTGGCAATGGGCGTCGGTAATGTTGGCTGAGAAAATGTTGCGGATCATTTTTTTGCGTTCGGATTTCAGGTGCCGGATAATTTGATCGGCCTGGTTGTCAAAACGGCTGCGGATGGCCTGTTCGGTATCCTCGTGAGGCCAGAGAAAATCCTGGGCGTCAAAAAAGCTTGGTTCATGGGATTTAATGTATTTTCGGTTCATGCGGTCGATCAGGGTGCCGGTGCTCATGCCGATTTTTTTCATGGTTAAGGCGAACCAGAGAGGGCTAGGGTGGCCGGACAGGGTTTCTTTGACTCGGGCCGCGGCGCCAATGCCGACAATTTTGCGGATGCCCCGGATGGCGGAATGGGCGGCAAACTGCTCTTTGAGTTTGTCGTCGCCGGCGGTGAAAAAAGCTCCGTCGTACCAGTCTTCCAGCAGCGAAAGATCGCAACCGATCAGGGCGTGTTCCACCTTCTGCGGGAATGAATTCTGCAGAGCGTAAGTAGCTGAGGTGATGAATTCCTCTTTCGAGGCCGGAATCCTCGATGCAATCGGCTGGAAGCGGGCTACATAGCGGACGAATTCTTTTTCGTTGTCATCAGTTACCCCAAAATGCTCGCGGCAATCTTTCGGCCAGGAGCGAACCCGTTTCAAAAGCTCCTCCCGCTGCCGGGATATCCGGTTGCCGGTGGGATCATCGTTATTATGGTGATGGTGCAGAGTAGCTTCGTATTTGAAAACCCTCTCCCAGAGCACCTCCAGATGCCAAGGCCGGTCAGCCTTTTTCCGATCCTCCATCAAGTTCATGGCATTGGCGTCGGCGACCATGATTTTTTCGGAGGAAAAAAGATTCGAAATGCCGGTCAGCGTGTTGCCCAGGCCGAAAGTTAATATCGCCACCAGTAAAGGGAACTTCAGGGCGCTAATATTGCTGACGGTCGGCTGCCAGTAATCGCGAATCTGCTCGCCGATGGTGTTGATGACAATTACGCTGGTTCCGATTATCAACGCCAGGGCAGTGTAGCGAACCGCCTGCCGTTTCAAGCTGCGTCCGGCAATGTATAACAACTGGGCACTGCCAACAACTCGTCTGTAATCACTTATTCTAGCCATCAGCAATAAACCACCGATAAAATCACTTTAGAGAGCCACCCTTTTCCCTCAGGACAGATCAGTGTCAACTCATGTTTCATATTAGATGGCGACTTAGGCACCTCAACGATTATCCAACACCTTTCGGAAAGCCTTGATGTGCTCCGGGGTTGTTCCACAGCAGCCGCCGATTATGTTAGCGCCGTTTTCGATGAGCTGATCGACTTTGGCCGCCATGTCCTGGGCAGAAGCTTTGAAAACGGTTTGGCCGTCAACAATTTCCGGGATTCCGGCGTTGGGCTGAATCATGATGAATTTGTCCGTATGCTGGGCCATTTCTTTGCAGATTTCCACCAGTTGATCAATGCCGCCGCCGCAGTTGCTGCCAATGATGTCAACCCCGGCTGAAGTCAGTTGTTCCGCTACCTGGGCGCAAGTCATCCCCATCAGGGTGCGGTATTCGCCTTTACGGGTCTTATCGAAAGTGAAGGTGGCGATCACCGGCAAGTCGGTGTTTTCCCTGGCGGCTTTGATGGCTTCCAGGGCTTCCTCCATAGCCATCATGGTTTCGATGCAGATAGCGTCCGCGCCGCCGTCGGCCAAGGCAACAACCTGCTCCTTAAAGGCGGCGTAAATTTCGTCCGGTTCCGCAGGACCGAGCGGTTTTAACAGTTCCCCAGTAGGCCCAACCGAACCGGCGACAAAGCAATCCGTCCCGGCAGCTTGGCGAGCCAACTGAGCAGCGATGCGATTGATGTCGGCTGCCTGTTCAGCCAAGCCGTAATGACCCAGTTTGTACCGGGTGCCGCCGAAGCTGTTGGTTTCGACGATATCACTGCCGGCTTCGACATAACCGGCGATAATCTGCGCGACCTGATCGGCATGTTCCACATTCCAGCTTTCCGGGCATTGGCCCGGCTCCAGACCACGACTTTGCAGCGAAGTGCCCATCGCTCCATCGCCCAGCAAAATCTGGCCCGATTCCAGTTTTTTTAGCAGATTATCCATTTCCTTTCCTTTCCTGACCAATAACAGGGTTGTTTTGGCGTATTGACCGGAGAAAAACCGCTGGTAGTGAATTAACTTTCTTGGATTACAGAATTTACCAACGATTTCGCCCCATCAAATATAGTCCAAAACACCTAAATTAGCAAATTTTTTCTATCATAAGCTATATTTTTCGGTTCCTCTGCTTTTTTGCCTCGATTTGTAATTGCCATGTCGCTAATATCCGTAGTTTTGATGGATTTCACAGGAAATCCAGTCCAATTGAATTACTTTTAGAAGGAATAGACAGAAAGAACACCATGGCAGATATTCAACCTTTCAAAGCTTACCGACCCCGTCCCGATCTGGCGGAGCAGATTGCCAGTCCGCCTTACGATGTGCTGAATTCCGAAGAGGCTCGGCAAATGGCGGCGGGAAATCCACTTTCTTTTTTGCACGTGGTCAAGGCCGAAATCGATCTGGACCCGGCAGTTGATGTTTATTCTGAGCAGGTTTATGAAAAATCCGCCCAGAACCTTCGGAGTTTGATTGAAAACGGTCAGCTTATCCAGGATTCTGAGCCTACTCTTTATCTTTATCAGCAGCGGATGGGCAACCATGTTCAGTGTGGACTGGTAGCTGGCGCCAGCGTTGCTGAGTACCGGAACAACCTGATAAAAGAGCATGAATTAACCCGGACGGAGAAGGAGAATGATCGGGCATGTCATGTTGAAAAACTTAACGCCAATACCGGTCCGGTTTTTCTGACCTATAAAGCCTCAGCCAAAATTGATGCTTTGGTGGATGAATTCCGCAAAAATGATCCTGTTTATGATTTTACCAGTGATGACGGGATTGTGCACACCTTGTGGCTGATTAGGTCGCAGCAGGTTGGTCCCTTTGTCGATGCGTTTGCCGAAGTTGGCTGCATGTATGTTGCCGACGGCCATCATCGTTCGGCGGCTGCCTGTCGGGTTTGCGAGATCAAAAAAGCCGCTAATCCAAATCACACCGGCCGGGAACCTTATAATTATTTCCTGACGGTGATTTTTCCGCACAACCAGATGAAAATCCTGGGCTACAATCGCGTGGTTATGGATTTGAACGGCTTGAGTACGAAAGAATTTATCGAAAAAATATCGGTTAATTTTCTTGTAGCTCCTTCCGAGAAAGCCCAGCCGGACAAAAAAAGCACCTTTGGAATGTTCCTGGACAACCAATGGTATCGCCTCACCGCCAAGCCAGGCACTTGCCCGGTAAACGGTCCGATAAAAAGCCTGGATATTTCGATACTGCAGGACAATCTGCTGGGGCCGGTCCTGGCTATTGATGACCCGCGAACCAGCACCATGATAGATTTCGTCGGCGGGATTCGCGGAACCGCCGAACTTGAAAAACGCTGCAAAAATGATGCGGTAGTGGCCTTTTCGATGTTCCCCACCAGCATCGAAGAACTCATGGCTATTGCCGACGCCGGCCAGATCATGCCCCCCAAGAGCACCTGGTTTGAACCCAAGCTGCGCAGCGGCCTGATTGTCAAAATGCTGGACGAATAAGCTTGCCGATTTTTCAATTTAGTTTAACTTAGATAGGAGTGATAAGATGCTGATTTTGATTTCCGACGCTTTCGGAGCCGATCTGCCCGAAAAACTGGCCCGTTTTGGCGAAGTTACCACCGACCAGGACCGTCAGTCCGAGGCCGACGTGGTGCTGATTCGCAGCAAAACAAAATGTACCCGCGAATACATCGACCAGACCCCGAACCTTAAACTGATTATCCGCGGCGGTGTGGGACTCGATAACGTCGATCTTGACTATGCCAAGTCGAAGGGCATTGTCGTCAAGAACACTCCCAAAGCCTCCTCAATTGCTGTGGCCGAGTTGGCGTTCGCCCTGATGCTGGCGATCCCCAATCATCTTATCGAAGGCCACAACAGCATGCGAGAAGGCAAATGGATTAAAAAACAACTCAAACGCAGCGAACTGTTCGGTAAAACCCTGGGCCTCATCGGCGTCGGGCTGATTGGTACGGAAGTTGCCAAACGCGCCCAGGCTTTCGGAATGAAGGTGATTGCCTTTGATAAATACATCGATTCCCACCCGATCGCCGAGTTGAAAAGTTCACTCGACGATCTGCTTACCGAGGCCGATTACATTTCATTGCACACCCCGCTTACCGACGAAACCCGCGGCATGATCGACAAAGCCGCCATCGAAAAAATGAAAGATACCGCCTTCCTTATCAACACCGGCCGCGGCAAATGCGTTGTCGAAGAAGACCTTGCCCAGGCTCTCAAGGATAACCAACTGGCTGGCTATGCTACCGATGTCTGGTATTCTGACCCGCCGGAAAATTCCCCGATAATTGACGCACCCAACGTGGTTATGACGCCGCACCTGGGCGCTTCCAGTAAGGAAAACCTCCAGCGTATCGGCGTAATTGTCGAAGAGGAAATCGAAGCGTTTCTTAAAAAATAATTAAATTTTAAGCTTGGTTGGAGCATGAGCGTTAATCAAGTTAACTTTCTTAGTTTTATGTTACATCAATTGCCCACCAGCAGGGCCTTTAGGACTGTTTTTATTAAAATGCACTTTCGCAAAACATACCGAACCTGTTTAAAATTAATACTCGATTAGCAAAAAAGGCCCTGCCGTGCCGCAACCCGATAATCCAGCTTAAGAAAAAGTGCGAAAACGCACATCAAGTTGAACCAGAAAAATATTGAAGGAGTTAATTATGCCACGCATTCACAATTTTTACGCCGGTCCTGCTGCACTGCCTTTGGAAGCTCTCGAAGCCGCTCGCGATGAAATGCTCGATTTCCGGAACAGCGGCGTCAGCGTCATGGAAACCTCGCACCGATCCAAAGAATACGACGCCGTCCATAACGAGGCTGGCCAGTTGTTCAGCGAACTGCTGGGCCTGGGCGGCAATTTCAAAGTGCTTTTCCTTCAGGGCGGGGCGAGTCTGCAATTCGCTATGATCCCCATGAACCTGCTCAGTTCCGACCAGAGCGCCGATTACATTCTCACCGGCGCCTGGAGCCAAAAAGCCATCAAGGAAGCTAAACTCTTCGGCACCGCCCGGATAGCCGGCACCACCGAAGCCGACGGCGTTTTCAACTCGATCCCCACCGCTGATCAGCTCGATCTCGATCCCCACGCTCAATATTGCCACCTCACCTCCAACAACACAATTTTCGGCACCCAGTGGCGAACTTTTCCGGACACCGGTAATGTGCCGCTGGTAGCGGACATGTCCAGCGATATCCTGTCGCGAAGCTTCGACCCGTCGCCCTTCGGCATCATCTACGCCGGCGCTCAGAAAAACATCGGCCCCGCTGGAGTCGCCGTTGTAGCCATTCGTGATGACGTGCTCGAAAAGTGCAAAAAAGACGGCGTACCGACCATGCTTTCCTACCATACCCACGCCGACAAAAATTCGCTTTTCAATACCCCGCCCTGTTTTACTATTTACATGGTTAACAAGGTGTTCAACTGGCTCAAAAATAAGGGCGGCATCCCAGCCATCGAAAAAGAAAACGCTGCCAAAGCCGACCTCATCTACGGCTGCATCGACAACTCCGGCGGGTACTACACCTGTCCGGTCGAAAAGCAGAGCCGATCCTGGATGAACGTTGTCTTTCGGCTGCCTTCTGAAGATTTGGAGAAAAAGTTCGTCGCCGATGGCCTGGCAGCCGGATTCGTCGGACTCAAAGGCCACCGTTCGGTCGGCGGCGTTCGTGTTTCCATCTACAACGCCAACGGCCTCGATTCGGTCAAGGATGTCGTTAACTTCATGACCGATTTCGTCGCAAAGAACGGCTAGTTCTGCAATTAAAACAACAACTTATACCGATAACGATTGATATTGCCCCGTTCGCAATACCACAAACCCATTGTAAGCAACAGCTTACAATTCGTACCGCCGGGAATTTCCACTTGATTAATGTATAAAATCACCCCAAACCCTCGGACTGATCGGGGGTTTTTATTGGTTGTTGATTGTCAGATCGACTGGATTTTTTCATTTTGCTTTCTTGACCGGCTTGACTTTAATCCCTGGAATCAATAGTATTACAGTAGGAATAGTAGGAATCCCAGTGAAGAACTCTATTTTATTACGAAAACTTATTTTAACTTTGAAAGGCTGGTGCAGTGATGACTGAGGAAAAACAAGACAATTTAATTGAAAAAGGCTCATCCTGTGGTTGTTCGGTGGGCTCTAAATCGTTTTTACTGTTTATTGTTGCATTATTGGCACTGGGAGTGGTGGGTTACGCACTGATTGGCGACCCCGGTCCTAATGCCTGCGGAATTAATAATGCAGACGGAACTGCGGTAAGTTGCAGCAAGACCGACGGTTGTGGCGGATGTCCAGCTTCAGCTAAGGCTTGTTGCGGGTCAGCAGATTGTTCTGCGGATAAAGCTGCTTGCTCCAAAGGAAAAGCTTGCTGTGGTTCAGAACAATGCTCCATGGATAAAGCCGGCTATTCCGAGAGCAGCGTTTGCTCCGGATCGGCAGGATGTTCCAAAGACCAAGCTTCTTGTTCCACGGGCCAATGCCCTGCTACGCAGATCGTGCAACAAAACCAGTAAAAATTATTGATTGGTCAAATAAGTTTCTATTCTGCCGGGATATTCCTGTTTGAGAAAATTCAACTCGGAGTGGTCCGGCAGGGTAGGATTTCATTTCAACGGTAAAACTGCTGCTTTATCTGGCCAACGTGAAAAGGGTGATTTCCGGTCGGCAGTTAAATCTCAATCTGCCAATACGACCCAAACCCCGATTGACGTACAATTGTTTGTCGCCCCGACTGAATAGTCCCGCGTGATACTGTTTGTCTTTGACCGGCAGCACCGGTGGCCCCAACATCGGCAGATGCACCTGACCGCCGTGAGTGTGGCCGCTGAGTACCACGTCAGCCGAATGCTCCTGCAGCCTTTTGAAAGTGTCTGGATTGTGCGAAAGCGCGATCGTCGCTTCGTCTCGGGGAACTCCCGCAAAGGCCTTCTCCGGGTGAAAATCACCCGCCCACAAATCCCCCAGTCCGACAATCCACAGTCGCGACCGGTCTATCTCAATTGCGAACGATTCGTTTTTTAGCATCTGGTGGCCGCTCTTGGTGATCTGATCCGTCAGATATTCGCGTAATTCAGCCTTACCATTCTGATGGAAACGCGTTATCACGCCGTAATCATGATTGCCTAGCACCGCAAAAACGCCTAATCTAGCTTTGATACCACCGATGGCCTGAGCCACTTTTTCTTTGTAACCATTTTTACCATCGTAAGTTATGTAATCGCCCGTCAAAACCACAAAATCGGGATCCAGACGGTTGATATCATTAACACATTCCTGTAAATACTGCTCGGATACAACTCGGCTGCAGTGCAGGTCGCTGATCTGCACAATTTTTTTGCCGACAAACGCTTCCGGCAGGTTTTTGATTCGCAAATCCACTCTGACCGTTTCCACCCAGTGCGGCTCAATGGCCAACGCGTCAATCGCGCACAGAATCGGCATAGATGCCACCGTCGCCACAGTGCTTTTGAGAAAACGCCTGCGTTTCAATAACCTGATACCGGCGTTGGGACCGGCCATTTTCCTCTTATTTGTTGCCATATCAAAAATTTACATAAATAAAATTAGGGCTGTAAAAAATCTCAAATAAATCACCCGAAAAAAACTTTGGTGGGGAGAATTCGGCGGGGGGGGTGGTCGCTGTTTTTACTACGTCTAGAAACTTATATCGTTATTCTTGGCGGATTTCAAGGAAAAAATCGGATTACTTTTCTGCCCCGGGCGGCCGCGGTCGAAGAACAAAGTGGGTAAACTCTTTATCAGGCCGGAGATATGGTAGAGACTTTCCACCTCGCCCCGGCAATTATACCAACATTTTTGACAACGATTAGCGGCGCTGTCCTGACGCAATTTGTTCATGATCGTAATAATATTGTCCTGATAGAGATTCCCCACCGCCCGCGACCGAAATTCCACACAACGAGCGATATCCCCGACGCTGTCAATATTGAAAAAGGCCCGACCAGCGGCACAATTGGGCACGCCGCCGTTCAGTGCCGCGTCAAAACGGGACAAAAAGTGCGGATTGCTCAGAAAATTAGGGTATTTTTGGCGTAAATTAAGCAAAAATTGCCCGACATCGCTGGTTTGGCGATAGCGAAAACGTTTGTTACCGGTTTTGAGTATTCCGTAGGGCTGGACCATGAAATAAGCGTCAT
>Ga0114918_10006050_pt1 | contig 10277 bp, 16 predicted proteins | sample LantaG_FD_87015 | JGI IMG/M metagenome (GOLD analysis project Ga0114918, IMG submission 87015) | Deep subsurface microbial communities from Baltic Sea to uncover new lineages of life (NeLLi) - Landsort_02402 metaG | ecosystem: Environmental > Aquatic > Marine > Oceanic > Sediment | place...
AAGTACAGCGTAGAAAGGACGAACAAAACCTTGAGAAAATTGACGATCTTTATGTTGAGATTATCGAGCAAGGGTTTACTAAATGCGAAGAGGTCGGATCTAAAACGTTTGGCATTTATGCGGCTTCTAACGCTTACTTTATGAAGGATAGAGTCTACACCAAATTGTGTTATATTATCGCCTCGATGTTTGGCGTGATTGTTGAACACGATGACTACCTTGCTCGCGAAACTAATCACGGTGAAGATTATGAGTACAGTCTGAGGCAGTATGTTAAGAACGGTGTCCTTTGCCGTCTTGACAATTATACTGTTAAGAGTAATTATTACAAAGAAGAAGGTGGGTTACAAACGATTCGTACCAAAGAATATGTTTACGAATCAATTTATAGAATCGCTAAGATGTTTCCTGATCTGTGTTCTATGTACACTCGTAAGTCAACAGGAAACGCTGAGTTGCGACTTAGAGATACAACTAACGGAAAGTATCAAAAAGCCGAGTCTACGCTTGACGCGTTCTTTGGTTAATTTATGAAAAACTGGGAAGGAAAACACTGGGGTTCTCTTGCTCAACTGCGAGATTTTCTTCAGAACAACACAAAGATTAAAGTAATCAGCTTCAACGGCATATATCTTGAAACCAGCGTTGGAACGTATGCGCTTGGACCTGAAGGATTAAAAAAACTTGACAAATCTAAATCAAAGTAGTATATCGTTGGGCTTTATTAAGTAGGAGAGTATATGATTGATTATAAATTTCGCGAAGACGAGCTGATTGAAGAGTTCAAACGATACATTGACTCGACCTATAGCGGTCACTATGGTCAAGGTGGTCTACAGTCCTCAGAGATCATTGTCGATCGGGGACATGGTATGGGATTCTTTGCCGGAAATATCGATAAGTATAATGATCGTTATGGTAAGAAAGGCGAGAAGCCTGACGAGTGGCGAAAGGATATTTTGAAAACAATTCATTACGGATTGTTGAAGTTGTACGAGCACGATAGATTACATTCGAAAAAGATCGAACTCACTTTTAGTAAAGAGACCCAAGGTCCAGACAACAAATTGAAGGAGAAAGAAAATGATTGATTTTATTATGATGACCGTCGCGGTTGTGGTCTTGCTATTTGCGACGTGTGTGATGATAATGATTTGCGTTACACTGTTTCGAGAAGCAATATTAGCAGCGAAAACTCTGATGCGCGATCATCTCAATACCCCTAAAAAACGATTTCTGTATATTGGTCTTTTCATTGTTACCCTTCCTCTTTCAATGTTTTGGTTGATTTACTATTTTGGTGGTCGAAAGTTTGTCGCAGTTTCGATCCAAGAAGTTAAAGAAGCCACGAATGACTTGTTAAACTACGATCCTAATAAAAAGAACACTGACCAGAAAGAGAAGTAAACCCAAAACCCCAAAGGAATGAGAGTATGAGTGATATGAAAGGTTTTATAAAAGCGGCACAAAAAGGTATAGTTACAGTAGTCTTCAAGAAAATATACGATGGTGAGATTCGAACGATGGCATGTACACTCAATCGTGAGTTGTCAAACAACAATGTTCCTGAGATCCTTGAACAGAAAGATGTTGGTGACAATCTTGCAGTATGGGCGCTTGATCGTGAAGCATGGCGGTCGTTTCGAACTAATACTGTGATTGAATGGTATGAAGGATATCCAAAAGAGAACGCGGCATAATATGGAAAGGACGTTAGAGACATATATAGAACTCATAAGAATGTGGCACCACGATCAAAATCTGATCGATGGTGCTACCGATAAAGATCAAGTTTGTAAACTAATACAGGAAGTGGGTGAACTCAGTGATAACGTGTGTAAAGGCAACGATATTCGTGACGATATTGGTGATATTATTGTCGTTCTGGTTAACATTGCCGAACGACGAGGAGTAAGTATTCTCGAGTGTTGTGAAGTCGCATACAACGACATCAAAGACCGAAAGGGTCGAATGGTCGATGGCATCTTCGTGAAGGACGCTAGACCCGATTGGTGGAAGTGATAAACACTGATATGAAAGCGTATGTTATAACATTGACAGGAAATTCAGAATCCAATGAAGGCGCGGATCGCACAATCTACAGTTCTGAATTCTATAAGAACGATCTGCAGATCGAAAAGTTCTCTGCTAGTGTTCCGTCTGATGTTGTTTCTGAGATGAAGAAATATGGTCTAAAATGGAATTACCCATGGTCTCAATCCGTGAGCGATATCCAATCTGGACTTATAAAAACTCCATACGAAACCGCTGTGCCCGAAAAACGCATAGCGTGTTTCTTATCTCATTATAGACTTTGGTTGAAGTGTGTTGAGATTGACGAGTCAATCCTGATCTTTGAGCACGATGCCTTGTTCATTCGAAAACTCGAATTGGAGCCGTTGCTGCAATCAAAATATTCTGTTATATCGCTAAACGATCCAATTGGTTGTACTCGAAAATCAAACGTCTATGCCGAATTACTCGTTGGACGAAAGGGTGTTTGCTCTGTCCCTGTGATAGATGATCTGAGAACACCTCAAGGATTACCTGGAAATTCCGCGTATCTGATAAAACCCAAAGGCGCACAAAAATTGATTAACCTTGTGAATGAGTTTGGCGCATGGCCTAACGATGCAATCATGTGTCGACAACTAATGCCCAGCATGTTGGGATGCCTAGTTCCGTTTGTAACCACGATTCAGAAAATAACATCGACCACCACAAAATGACCTCTTGACATCCAATCATTTTTTTAGTATAATTACCTATCTCATTGGTGAGGATATACATTATGATTTATGGTTCAATTAAGCACGACTACAATGGTCGTAAGATCAAGAAACGTAAAGCGAAAGGAGAAGTCTATGGGAAATACACGACGCCATCATTTAAACCACTCACGGCAGCAACAAGTCCGTCGTATGCAGATTTTCGAATGGCAGAAAATGATAGATACCGATCAGTCGACGTCAAAGTCTCAGACGGAATCTGTTCAAAGTCAGACAAAAAGCTGTATACAGGAACGTTAGTGAAGGGGATCAGCACGTTACACAAATCGAATGCTGTACCGATTATAGATGAACAAGAAGCAAAAGACCACGCGAGTATGAGACGATGATGACCAAAGAAGAAGCGTATAGTTACATGTGGCGTGAAGAAATTAACGCCGACTATCCCATGCACACTTACATCACCAAAGGACCGCACCTATTTGGTTGGGTCCAGGCGGGTACTAAGGATGTGGTGATGTTCAACACACCCAAACGTACATGGTCTGTGACTCGACGTAAGTTTCGCAAACTGAACAAGAAAGAAATAAACAGTTATTTTAAGGACATACATGTCCTATCCTAAAGGAAAATAAATGAGAAAGAATGATATAGTATCGATCGTAACTCTTACCGGCGAGTTTGTCGGCAAGTACCTCGAAGAAACGTCAGATCAGTATATAATCGATGATCCCCGCCTGTTGACTCAAACTCAAAACGGAGTTGCGTTCATTCCTGCTGTGTGTATGACAGGAGTCCAAAAACCAAATCAAATTAGATTCAATCGAGGCGCTGTTGCGTTTATTGTTCAAACCGCAGAAGAAGTGCAGAAAGAATATCGAAAATCCACCAGCGGATTGATAATTTAGCAATTTGGTTATAAGAAATGATTTTTAATTCCAAATCGATCTAAAAAAAGTTCAAAAAAGAGTTGCGTTTTGAAAACACCTATGGTATAATACCTTTGTTGATTGAGTTGAGAGAGAGAGAGAAAATATGATAAACTTTATTGATGTTCGAGATGGTATGATCATGTTGTTCGATAAAAACGATCTGATGGTCAAGATATCAAAAGATCCTGTCGAACTTGCGGCTGCTATTAAGTCGTGTGGTGGCCCTGCTCCTAAGATCTACGGTTCGTCTTCTTGTGGTTTCGCAGAAGAATATGGGTTTGAGAGTCGAAAAGCGTTTGAAGATCTTTGGGATGATGTTTGTGAACTATTGTGAGATGTGAAGTGTTAGAAAAAGATTATGTGTATTATCTAAAGGTGAATGGTGAGTTGTTGTACGATCGCGTGTTCGGAAGTGAAGAAGCGGCAATAGAGTATGCCGAAGCAAACGAACTGATTGTTGATGAAATAGTTGAATGGGACTGTGAATGAAAATAAGTGATCAAACTCTTTATAATGCGTATCTAATCAAACACAAAGAAAAACAGAATCGCGGTGCGATTACAAAGGACTCTGAGCGTAAGAAAACTTACGAAGCCGAGTGGGCTTTCGCGCGACAGGTCAAGATTCCTCGATTCGAAAGCGTTGATCAGGCGCAGAAGTTTGTCACTAAGGTTTGCAAGTCCACGACGTATAAGAAGTTGTGGGAAGAGAACGACCGATGGGATAAGTGGCTGATGAATGTCGATGTCAAACAGAAGCAGACTGGTCATGGTCGCCGTACCGCCGCCTTCACGAACGGCCGATCGATCACTGTTGATCCTTTGGTGGGTCTTGATGCGTACACCATGCTTCATGAATTGGCGCACTGTGCTGGCAACATGCATCATGGACGATCGTTTCGAAAACAACTGCTCAAGTTGGTGTCACGATTTCTCGGTACTGAGCCCGCAAAGATACTCAAGTCAGAGTTTCGGACTCGTAAGTTAGCGTGCGGCGAGGCTCGCAAGCCACTGAGTTTCGAGAAGTGGGTTGTCGCCAAAAACAAGATGCAAAAAATACGAGAAGTGAAATGATATGAAAATATTTTATGTACATGGATGGGGTTCGAAGTTTGATCCTGAAGGCGTGAAGATCAAACACCTCTCAACGATTGGTGAGGTGCATGGCATTGATGTTCCATGGCACAAAGGATTTGATCACTGCATGACGTTACTTGGTGATGCGATCCTTGAGTACAAACCCGATCTTTTGGTCGGTACGTCCATGGGAGGATATGCTGTGAGTCATCTCTCCGGATTTGGTGTACCGTTTGTTGCTATAAATCCTGCTATCTCGCCATCTAAAACTCTGATGAACCGAGTTGGTGAAGGAATTGATTACAGCGGCAATCCTTATTCATTGACCGCCAAACAAGTCAGTCTTTTCCCAGACTTTAAATCCGACGGGTATGGTTTATTACTTGTTGCTTTGGACGATGAACTACTTGACGCCAGCGAAACTATAAATAATTACATGTATAAATATCAAATGATAACATATAGAACGGGCGGTCATCGATTCACAAATCTTGAGTCGGCGTTACCAGATATATCGGAGTTCTACAATCGGAGTTTATACCTGTGAGGGATTCAAAGAACATCTGTCTGAAGGGTTTGTCAATTTAATCACTGACGATCCAAAGAAAGAGCAATATGTTGATGCTGTATGGGACATGATTCAAACGTCTTATGCGGGGATTGGGGGTATTAGGACTAATGGATTCCAGAGCAAAGAGGCAATGATGCAGCTGCCGTTCTGGAAGGTGGCAACAGTCAACGGAAAACCTGTTGCTGTAACAATATACAAAGATAAAGGCGGTAGAAAGTCTGTTGCCTCTGCTACTGATGGATCAGAAGAAGGCAAGAAGAAAATTGCCGACATGATGAAGAATGAGTTGAGCAGATCCTATGGAGAAAAGAGTAAGGGCGCGCTAGGGCTTATGCTCAAATCGCATCCACCCGAAGTCATTAAAAGGTTCCTCATTCCGCCCAAAGAAGTAGCGAAAATGTCAAAGGGAGATATCGTTATTCCGATCAAAGGATACAAGGGCGATCTCCCCGACGACGCCAAGATGACTCTATCAAAATATCCGTTTCTGAAGGACTATGGTTATCTTAAAGATTTCGGCGGTAAGATGTTGTTTAAGATTATGTTGGGTACGCCTGGAAAGTCGATAAAATAATTTAGAAAAAAGTTTAAAAAGCGCTTGACAAATGTATATATAAGTAATAGAATAGGTTCTTAAGTAAGGATATAATTTTCAATGCAACGACCGATATTTACAAATCATCCCAGACTCGTCGATTTTACGGCGACGATTGGTGGCGCGTGGTCGGCTGAGAAGAGTAATTATATTATGAACGCTTCTGGTAGAAGCAATATGTAAATCTCAAATATACATAGAACTTACCAGAAGCGACCAAAGAGTCGCTTTTTTTGTGTTTGAAATTTGGTTATAAGAAAGAGGATTTTAATTCCAAATTGATCTAAAAAAAGAATTGCTTTTTGAAAATGTTTGATGTATAATTAGTTTGTAAGTTGAGATTGACAGAGACCCAGATCTGAAAGCGTGGGGAACAGTGGAGGGAACAAGGCTTGTGTGCCGGATACCGATACTGATTATTTTAGAATAGACATTGTGTCCATCCTGACATGTCTAACACGAAGGCTGAACTGGTCCAGTGTCTATTCTAAAACACACCGACGAAGGAACCCTTTCGGGAACTGGAAGTGAGGCTCGCAAGAGACGGTGTGTTTTACCAAAACACATTCAGTCATGAAACGGCATCTGCGTGATCGTCCAAGTAAGTTGAGTGTGTTTGATAAGCAGACGGTTGCTCCTAGCAATAGAAGAGGACTGTCAAAACATCATCCAGCGATGGTAATGATGGCTGCTTGTGGCAGGGGGTGCGACCTTACGCCGTGAGTGAAAACGCACAACTTTTTAGAATAGATTTTTGCGACAGGGAAGACAGTCCCAATTGGCAAACCAAAGCGATAACTGTCTATCGTGATACGGGAAGGGTTCGAATCCAAGTGAAAGTCTATTCTAAAACACACTACTGACGCCCCAGCGAAGTATCCATGGAATACAGTAGCGACTAATAACTAAGAGAGCAGATGGGTTCGCTCTATGTAGTGTGTTTTACTAATTTATACCCTCTTAGCTCATTTGGATAGAGCAACTGGCTACGAACCAGTAGGTGGGGAGTTCGAATCTCTCAGAGGGTGCCAAGTTTGAAACGATCCTTTTGATGCGTGTCTGTTGTGAATTGTCGGCACTTACCCGACAAGATAGAATCAACATGATGCTAAACTCATAGAAAGCTAGGATAACGAGAGGGGGACCTAGTGCGTTTCATTTATATGGGATTGTAGCTTAATGGTAAAGCATCCGGCTTTTAACCGGCTGAGTGGAGGTTCAAGTCCTCCCAGTCCCACCAAACAATAGCGGAGTGGTGTAGTAGTTAACATACAGGGCTCATAACCCTCGTGATCGCAGGTGCAAATCCTGTCTCCGCAACCAATTTATTCCCGAGTAGCTCAGTTGGTAGAGCGTCTGACTGTTAATCAGAATGTCGCAGGATCGTGCCCTGCCTCGGGAGCCAATTTATGTCTTGTGTCCGACTAGAACGATCTCTCTGGTCGCTGTAAGTTGAAATGGTTTATACCATTGATGACACCTCTGCAAACCTGTCGTACTGTAAGTTCGGGTAGCACAAGACGCCATTTTCGTTGGGGTGTAGCTCAATTGGCAGAGCGTCGGACTTTGACTCCGAAGGCTGAAGGTTCGAAACCTTCCACCCTAGCCAAGTTTGTCCCTATCGTCTAGGTGGCCAAGGACACCGCCCTTTCAAGGCGGCAACACGGGTTCGAATCCCGTTAGGGACGCCAATTTGGAGTTGTAGCTTAATCGGGAAAGCACTGGCCTGTCACGCCAGAGAGAGCGGGATCGTAACCCGTCAACTCCGCCAAATACCGGTTGTTGGTTACGTCCGGTCTGTCGTTTGCAAGCACCATTAGCCACGATTAAGTTGCGTATAGGGGTGGTGCCCAAGGGCGAGATGCAGATAAAAACCAACATTATTATTGGGGGATTAGTGCTAGTGGTAAAACGTCGCCTTTGCACGGCGAAGTCGGGAGTTCGACTCTCCCATCCTCCACCAACAAAGCCGGCAAAGCATAAATGGCGATGCAGGGGTCTTGTAAACCTCAGAACCGAGTTCGATTCTTGGTGCCGGCACCAAATTCGCGTCTGTAGTATAATGGATTATTATTTCTGGCTTCCAACCAGCGGATGTGGGTTCGATTCCCACCAGACGCTCCAATTATCAGGGTGTAGTGTAGAGGTAACATAAGTGCTTTGGGAGCATTTGTCGGAGGTTCAATTCCTCCCACCCTGACCAATTTATATCTCACAAGCATTAAAGTGATGCATCGGATTCCAAACCCGAAGAACGGGGAGCGTTACCTCGGTGGGATGCCAAACGATAGGACTATAGCATAGCGGTAATGCACTCGACTGATAATCGAGAGATCACTGGTTCAAATCCAGTTAGTCCTACCAATATAAAGGGGATACAATAATGAAAGATAACTATGTTGCCAAACATAGCCGCAAGTTCAACACCGCAAAGGTGTTCGACGATCGCAAAGCGAAAACCAAAAATGGTTATCGCAAACACAAAGGCAGCCTGTCTGATGAGTCCTATCGGGGACGAAACGTCACACACAGTGACGTCGCAGGAGTAGCAGCGTAATTGGTAGCGCCCCGCACTGTAAATGCGCATTCCCGTTGGAGGTTCGAGTCCTCTCTCCTGCACCAAATTCAGAATTAGACCCATACATGGGGGTTGCCCTGAACGATTTGATCGCTCGTTTGGGAGACAGTGGGACTCGGAATCCCACCTGATAGTGTATAGCCTAGGATGCACTATAACGATACCTAGGCCCACTTGATCGATCAAGTGGACTACAAAAAACGCCATCGCTCTTCCTTATTATGTAGAGTGCCCTCCGCCCGCTCGGGGATTAAAGATGGATTAGGGCTCACAGGCTGGTACCAAGTTTGTGAGTCAAGACGTGGGCACAATTTAATTGCGGGTTGTGGAAATGGTATCCGCTTGGTCTCATAAGCCAAGATTGGGGGTTCGAATCCCTCACCCGCCACCAAATGCACCCGTCACGCCTCTCGACGATGCGCACCGTGACGCTCGCGCCTACGGGCGGTGAGGCAAATGGTTGTGGTGTGGCAGACTACGACAGTGGTGAGTCTCGCTGGCATTGTAATTCCTCGGGTAGTCACTGCGAACTACCAACCTGATCAGGTGGGGTTGATAACGTGGATAAGGATTGAGGATTCTCGGTCGTGCCCCGCACTTATTCAAGCCGAGGTGACGGAATTGGCATACGTACTGGTCTTAGAAACCAGGTTTTGAGGGTTCAAGTCCCTCCCTCGGTACCAAATATGGAAAGTAAACTGAGTGGGACTCAGGACGACCTGCTAAGTCGCTCGTTCCTTTATAGGGGATGTGGATCGATACCACTGCTTTCCGCCAATTTTATGGTGAGTGTAGCTCAGAGGCAGAGCGCTGGTTTGTGGCACCGGAGGTCGCGATATCGTAATTCGTCATTCACCCCAATTTTGCTCCTATAGCTCAATGGTAGAGCGCACCACTCATAATGGTACGGTTATTGGTTCGAATCCATTTGGGAGCACCAAATATAGTTCTGTAGCTGAGGGGATTAGCACCGTCCTTACAAGTCGGAGACACTGGTTCGATTCCAGTCAGAACTACCAATTTGCCGCCTAAGCTAACCTAGTGGAAGCGTCTGTTTGAAGAGCAGAATGGTCTGGAGCGTAACCAGGAGGCGGCACCAATTATAATATAAGGGAGGAGATGATCAGTGAAAGATGAACACATCACAAAATTACAACAAGTACAATCAGCAATCCAATCATCTTCTCCGACTAGTCGAGTGTATGTGGGTTGTGATTCCAAAAGGTCGCGAAAGACTGGTGAAGTGAAGTATGCAACTGTTGTGATTCTACACTTCGACGGTAAGCATGGTGCAAAAATGTGGTCATTCATTGATAACGAAATGGACTACTCACCAGCAACAAAACCACGTATGCGTTTAATTACAGAAGCATACAAAGCAGTTGACATTGCTTCTCAAATAGTGGACGTTGTTGGTGATAGACACTTTGAAATTCACTTGGATCTCAACACCAGTCCAAAACACAAGTCTAATCTTGCTGTCAAAGAAGCACTAGGTTATGTGATGGGTGTGTTAGGATTTGATGCTAAATTGAAACCAGAAGCATGGGCATCAAGTTCAGCGGCAGACAAGTTAGTTCAATAGTACAAGGTGGGGTAAGCCGAAAGAGTCTGGGTACCGGCAGCGGTCTTGAAAACCGTCAGTCCTTGAAAGGGCGTCAGAGTTCGAATCTCTGCTCCACCGCCATTAAATGCTATGCGAGTGTAGCCCAATAGGCAGAGGCAACAGACTTAAAATCTGTCAAGTGCGAGTTCGAATCTCGCCACTCGTACCAAATATGATGTACCCATAGCAA